>Ga0114949_10000462_pt1 | contig 21776 bp, 22 predicted proteins | sample N074metaG_FD_83505 | JGI IMG/M metagenome (GOLD analysis project Ga0114949, IMG submission 83505) | Deep subsurface microbial communities from Kermadec Trench to uncover new lineages of life (NeLLi) - N074 metaG | ecosystem: Environmental > Aquatic > Marine > Ocean trench > Sediment | place...
CCTCTTGGATTCTGGCCCTCTGGGATTCTGGCCCTCTGGGATTCTGGCCCTCTGGGATTCTGCCCCTCTGGGATTCTGCCCCTCTGGGATTCTGCCCCTTACGGATTCTGTCCTTACGGATTCTGCCCCTTATGGATTCTGCAGGGGCTCCCCGCTCTGCGGCTCGACTGATCCGCCGCGCCCGTCGCTGAACCGGACCGGCACGGACGCGGTGCGTAAACCCTCGTTACGCACGATGACGAAATGCAGGTGCGGCCCCGTGCTGAAGCCGGTGTTGCCGGACGCGGCGATGTTCTCGCCCCGCCGCACGCGCTGCCCCGGCCGCACGCGGATCGAATCCCAGGACAGGTGCGCGTAGATGGCGAAGCTGCCATCGTCGTGCATGATCTTGACGACGTTTGCCTTGGCGCCGTATTTAGCCAAGTCGACTCCGCCCCGAAAATTGCTGTGCGCAACTTCGACGACGATGCCCCCACGCGCCGCGTAGATGGCGGTCTGCTCCGGCATGACGATATCGATCGCGTAACGGCTGTCCGGCGTGACGTGCGTCACCTGGTCCGGAAAGGCCTGGCTGATCATGAACCGCTGGCCGGCGGCGAATGGTGGCCGGTAACCCTCGGTCGGCGCGTGTTGCGCGTCCGGGTCGCCGAAGATGAATCCGAACTCGTAGCCGGGCTGCCGGTTGGCGGCCCCCGAACTCGACACCAGGCCCGGCGTCGGCGGCAGGCTCATCAGCTTCGTGCTGCCACGCGCCGGCACGAGGCCGACAACGGCATCCGCCGACTCGGTCTCCCGGTCTTGCGGGTCGATCAGCCTGATCGCGACCTGCGCGGGACAATGGCAGTCGTTGTCGGCCCACAGGGCGACGCCATCGCCCACCTCCTCGACCCGTATCGTGACCTGGGGCGGCTTGGTCGAATGCGACGTTCGAATCTCGCGCTCGAAAACCTGGCCCCCGTCGGGCGGGCGATCACTGAACACGAGCGCACCGCTCTCGTCCCGATACGTGTACACAGCATCGGCCGCGACCGATGTGGCGACAGCGAGTAACGCGGCGCCAAATAGCGCCGCACGCCCCGTCAGTTGAACACGACGCGTTGCCATTCGTCGTCCCGGTAGACGATCTCGTAAGCAGGCCAGTAGTACTTGTCGAGTTTCAGTGTCAGCACATCGACGGCGTTATTCCACATGACCGTCGTTAGCCGGATCGATTGCCGATCCGGCTTGTCGGCGATGACCCGCAGGAAGGCATCGAGATCGGGTGTCGGAATGCCGTCGACATCGACGATCCGGCGACCCGCGAACAGCCCGAACCGCGATGCGGGCGAACCATAAGCGAAATAAGACACATAGACACCGAACGGTTCCACGCCACGTTGTGCCGACATTTGGCGGTACGGGGCCTGCAACAACGCGCCGGCCCACATCACGGCGCGCCGCACGCCGCGTCCGTCGAGCGCAACCGTCTGCACAGTTATTTTCCTGATCACACCGTCGCGCAGGATTTCAAGCTCGACCGCTTCACGCTGCGCGGCCTGTTCGACCTCGCGAAAGCGCGTGACCGGCTGCCCGTCGATACTCAGAATCAGGTCTCCGGTTTCCAGCAACTCGGCTGCCGGTGTGCCCGCGACGGTCCGTAACACCGCCATGACCTGGCGACGATCCGGATCGTGCTTCGTCAACCGCTCGATGTGTTCGCCGTCGAGCCCGAGCTTGCGTGCCGCAGGCATCGGCAGCGGGTTCAATTCGACTTCCAGCGAATACAGGGGGCGGCCGTCGCGGACGAGATCGAGCATCTCCGCTACGAGCTGTGCGGGCACGCCCTTGTTCTCCTGGACGAGGTCGGGGCCGATCTGAAAGGCGAAACTCGACCAGAGCGCAGTCACCCGCCCCTGCTTGTCGATGATGACGCCATCGATATCGACCGGGCCGTTGACGAGACTCAGCGTCTCGAGGTTCGTTTCCCGGAAACGCATGGTCCGCGACAGTGGCAGGAACACGGGATCGACCGACGCAACCTCGGTGGCCTGGTAGACGAGTTTGCTGTCGGGGCGCAAACCGGCGACCCACACGGACTCGCCCGGTTCGGGTACGCGCTCCGACAATTTTGCAGTGCGGACCGGCGTGTCCCCGATCAGCGCCGGGTCGTAGGACAACAGCGCCAGGTTATGCGTCGGATGGATGTAGGTGACCTTGGCCGGCACCTCGAGCTCGCCGGCGAAGGTAATACGGGCATCGCCCATCGCTTCCGGCACGGTATTGCGATCGACGACGACGAGGCCCCGTTTGGCATCGACGATGACGCCGGTACCGTAGTAGCTCCGTTCGGAAACGCCGGAAATGGTATACGGGATATCGTAGTTCACGAGCACCAGTGACGGCGCGATCACGCGCGCCCGCCGGTCTTTATGCACAATGAACCGGGCGGTCGCCGGCTCCTGCGGCGCCACATCGGGCGCATCGGTCAGCGCGATGCAGGGCCACAGTCCCGTGCTGTCGTCGCGGGCGCATCGCTCGGTCGGGAACCAGCGGCGGTCCATGTTCATGACGGACAATCTGGACGTAACCGGGTCCTCGAACGTATAGAACCGGAGCGGGACCCGGGCCCGGTCGCCGAGCTCGGACAATGCCGCCTCGAAATCGTCGAGCGTCGACACGCTACGGTCGCCCACCGACGTAATGACGCTGCCACGCGGGACTGCGGCATTGGCCAGCACATACCCGGCATTGGCCACGTACACTCCCTCGATGCTGCGATTGAGGTGACGCGCCTGCTGATACGACAGGTCATGCACGATCGCATCGCCGAAACGGATGTACTCGCGCGGCGTGATGCTGTGCAGGTCCATGACGTCGACGACGATATCCATCGCTGTGCCATTGCGTTCGATAAGCAACTCCAGCGATTCACCGACGTGGCTGTCGATAATCGTCTCGAGCGGCACGAAATTGGTGACGAGCATTCCGTTGATCTCGACAATGATGTCGCCGATCTGCAGTTTTCCGTCCGCGCTGCCGCCCGGAATAATCTCGTCGACGACCAGCATGCCGATCTGATCCGGGAATGTTCGCCGGACGTCACTCTCGGTTACATCGCGTAAGCCAAGTCTGCGCAATTCGTCAAATGCCTGGTGCACGAAAATCACCGCCAGCGTGCCACGCGTCACCGGCTCGCCCATCTGCAGCAGCTTGAGCGCCCGCTCGACGCGATCGAGCGGCAGAAAGAAACTGGACGCAGCATGAGAGCTGGCGCCGGCGTTCAGGGCAACGACATTCCCGTCGACATCGATGACCGGCGAACCGGATGAACCGCCCGATGTGCCGGATGCCGCCTGCAGATAGAACGTATTGAAGTCGTTGTAGTTGCCGCGTCCGTACGACGGCGCCGGCCGATCCAGGCGCGCGATCGTGCCCGACAGAAACGCGAGCCGCTCGCCGGCGTCGTTGCCGACGACCCGGATCTCACGACCGACCTCGGCAGCATCCGGATCGAGTTTCAACTCGACCGGCTCGATGTATTTGAGCTGCGAGGGATCGTACCGGTAGAAACCAAAATCGTGCACCGGGTCACGATAGACCGCCTGCAGTTCGACCTCTTCCTGATTATTGAACAATGCCTCGGCACGCACCGGGCCCGGCGTCACGACATGGCGATTGGTCAGTATCAGCCCGCGCTCGGCATCGACGACGAAACCGGTCGCCTGACTCGACAGGTTCCATTCGGTATCGAAAGCCCGCGTGCTGTCGATCTTGATCGAGACGACGCCCGACGAGATGCGCTCGAGCGTGCCGCTCCAAGCGTCGGTTGACTCCGCGGCCGATACCGCGAGCGGCAGCAAAGCAAAAACTAAGACTCTAAAGAGATATTTCATAACCAAAGGCTGCTTCAAACGCGGTCGCAAGAGAGGCCGGACTCAACGCGTGGTTCTGAGTCCCGCGATGGGCGATCTTGATCGAACCGATCAGCGATGCGAGACGCCCGGTGTCCTCCCATGACATACCGTGCGTAATGCCAAACAACAGGCCGGCCCGGTAGGCATCGCCGCAGCCGGTCGGATCCAGAACCTCGTCGGGCTTGACGGCGGGAATCTCGATCGTCGCGCCACCGGTGAAGATGGAAGAACCGGACCCGCCGCGGGTCACGATGACCGCCTCGACGCGTTTCGCGATTTCCTCCAGCGACCACCCGGTACGTTCCTGCAGCATTTGTCCCTCGTAGTCATTGACGGCGACCCAGGTCGCCTGCTCGATGAACTGCTTGAGGTCATCGCCCTCGAACATCGGCAGACCCTGACCCGGGTCGAATATGAACGGAATGCCGGCCGCGGCGAATTGCTGCGCGTGCTCGATCATGCCCTGGCGCCCGTCCGGCGACACCATGCCGATCTGCGCGCCGGCGTCATCCGGCACCACGTTCCGATGGGAATGATCCATCGCCCCGGGGTGAAATGCCGTGATCTGGTTATCATCCAGGTCAGTCGTGATATACGCCTGCGCCGTCAGCGTGTCGTCGATCGTCGTGAGGAATCGCGCATCGAGGCCGAGCATCCGGACGCGCTCTGCGTAGGGGTCAAAGTCCGTCCCGACCGTCGCCATGATCAGCGGCTCGCCGCCGAGCGCTTTCAGATTGTAGGCAATATTCCCGGCACAACCGCCGAACTCCTTGCGCATTTCCGGAACGAGAAACGCAACATTCAGGATATGCAGCTGATCGGGAAGGATGTGATCCTTGAATCGGCCGGGAAACACCATGATGTTGTCATAAGCCATGGAGCCACAAATAAGCGCAGACACGGGATTTACTCTCCACAGGTGTAGATTGAATCAGGTTCTGTATATCAGGATGAATCCGGATCGCCCTGCCAGACGAGGTCGAGCTGCCTGGCGGCACGCACGTCGTCGAGGCGACGGACCGGCGTCGTGCGCGGGGCAGCCTTGACCTCATCGGGATCGGTTCGCGCCTGGTCGCGAATATCGATCAGGGCGGCCGCGAACGCATCGAGGTCCTGACGCGTTTCCGTCTCCGTCGGTTCGATCAGCAGGCACTCGGGCACGAGTGTCGGAAAGTAGGTCGTCGGCGCGTGAAAGCCACGATCGAGGAGGGCTTTCGCGAAATCCATCGCCGTGATGCCGGTCTCACGGGCGATACCCTTCAGTGACACGATAAACTCGTGGCTCGCGCGTCGCTCGGAAAACGTGATGTCGAAGCCCGCACCGGCGAGTTGCTTCATCAGGTAGTTCGCGTTCAGCGTCGCGTACTCGGAGACGCGACGCATCCCGTCGCGGCCTAGCAGGCGAATGTAGACGTAGGCGCGCAGCAATATCCCGGCATTGCCCATGAATGCCGACAACCGACCGATCGTCTGCGGCCGTTCCTTCTCCGTCAGCCAGACGAAGCGATCGGCGCCCGCACGCCCGACGATCGGCACCGGCAGGAACGGCGCAAGACGGTCGTTAACGCCGACGACACCGGAACCCGGGCCGCCGCCGCCGTGCGGGGTCGAGAAGGTCTTGTGCAGATTGATATGGATCACATCAAACCCCATGTCGGCGGGAAATACGCGTCCGAGGATCGCATTCAGGTTCGCGCCGTCGTAGTACAGCAAGCCGCCGGCCGCGTGCACGATCTCGGCGATTTCGATGATCTGCCGCTCGAAAACACCGAGGGTCGACGGGTTCGTCAGCATGATTCCGGCGGTCTGGGGGCCGACTATCCGGCGCAGCGCGTCGAGGTCGACATCCCCGTCCGGGGCCGTCGGAATCTCGACGGCCGTGCAGCCACACATCGTCGCGGTCGCCGGGTTCGTGCCATGGGCAGCGTCCGGCACGATGATCTGACGACGTTCGTGATCCCCTCGCGCCTCGTGATACGCACGGATCATCGCCACGCCCGCGAATTCGCCCTGCGCACCCGCCATCGGGGTCAGGGAGATCGCCGTCATGCCGGTCACGGCTTTAAGCATCTCCTGCAATTCGAACATGCACTCGAGGAACCCCTGGCCGCGTTCGACGTCGCCGAGCGGATGACGCTCGAGGAACTCCGGCAGCATCGCCAATCGATTACAGATCTTCGGGTTGTACTTCATCGTGCACGAGCCGAGTGGATAGAACTCGGTGTCGATCGAGAAGTTACGTTGTGACAGCCGTGTGAAATGCCGAACGACCTGCAACTCCGACACCTCCGGCAAGACCGGGGGTGCATCGCGCAACAGCGCCTCGGGAATATGGTGCGCGGGCACCTCGGGAACTGCGTGCGTCGGGGCGCGACGGCCGGCCTGGGACAGTTCGAAGATGATGGGTTCGGACATCTGAATCAGGCAGCCTGTAAACGATCGAGTGCGGTGCGAGTGGCGGCAACGTATGCGTCGATTTCCTCACGCGTACGGGCGTCGGTCGCGCAGACCAGCAACGCGTTGCCGAGTTCCGGGTAATGCTCAGACAGGTCGTAGCCGGCGAGGATATCGTGCTCCCCGAGCGCATCGACGATGGCGGGCACCGGCCGATCGAAGCGGATGACGGCCTCGTGGAAATAAGTATCGAACGCCACGGAAACGCCTTCCAGCTGTGCGAGTTCCCCCGCCAGCAAGCTCGTATTCGCATGGCATTGCAGGGCAGTGCGCCGCAGGCCCTCCGCGCCGAGCAAGGACATGTAGATCGTCGCGGCGGTCACCATGAGCCCCTGGTTCGTGCAGATATTGGAGGTCGCTTTCGAACGGCGGATATGCTGCTCGCGCGCCTGCAGGGTCAGCGTGAACCCGGTGCGTCCGTCGAGATCGAGGGTGCGCCCGACGATGCGCCCGGGCATCTGGCGCATCAGCGCCTTACGGCACACGATGTACCCGAAGTAAGGGCCGCCGGACGACACCGGGATACCGAGCGGCTGACCCTCGCCGCACGCGATATCCGCGCCCGTCTCACCCCACTCACCGGGCGGCCTCAGCAGCGCGAGGCTGGTCGGGTTGCAGATCGAGATGACGAGCATGTCGTGTGCGTGCGCCCAATCCGTGATGGCGTCGGCCTCCTCGATCGTGCCGAGGAACGTCGGTTGCGCGAGACAGACGGCGGCGAAGTCCTCGCCGTCGAATGTCGTCAACGCATCGATGTCGGTGCTGCCGGCCGCGTCGAGTGGCAATTCGACGAGTTCGATACCCTGGTTGCGGACGATGGCATGGGTCACCGCGCGGTAGACCGGGTTGACGCCGCGACTGACGAGCACCCGGCGGGACTTCGACTTGCGGTTTCCGCGCACGGCCATCAGGCAAGCCTCGGCAAGCGCACTCGCGCCGTCATACAACGACGCGTTCGAGACATCGAGGCCGGTCAGGCCCACCATCATCGTCTGGAATTCGTAAATCAGTTGCAGCGTGCCCTGACTCGCCTCGGCCTGGTACGGCGTGTACGCACTGTAGAATTCGCCGCGGTTCGCGATTTCCCACACGGCGGCCGGGATATGGTGCTCGTACGCACCGGCGCCGAGAAACGACACGACGCCACCGTCACGCCCGGCGCGCGCGCGCATCAATCGTGTGATCCCGGCCTCGGTCAAGGCCTCGGGGATGCCGGGCAACGCATCGATGCGCAGGCCGTCGGGAATTTCGTCGAACAGCTCCGCCGTGCTGTCGACGCCGATCGCCGCCAGCATCGCGGCAACATCATCATCCGTGTGCGGAATATAGGGCATCGTTGGTCCGGGCGGCCCGACTGACTAACTGTCGGACTCGGCAAGAAACCGGGAATAGGCATCGGCGTCCATGAGCTCATCGAGTTCTGCCTGGGCCAGCGGCTGCAACCTGACCAGCCACCCGTCCTCATACGGGCTCTGGTTGACCAACTCCGGCTCGTCGCTCAGCGCCGAATTCGTCGCCTGACAATCGCCGCTGACGGGCGCATAAACATCCGACGCGGCCTTGACGGATTCGACGACGATACAGGCATCGCCCTTGTTGAAGACCTGACCGGGCTCGGGCACCTCCACGTAGACCAGCTCGCCGAGCGCTGCTTGCGCGTGATCGGTAATACCCACGACCACGGAGCCGTCATCCTCCAGTCGAACCCATTCGTGATCACTCGAATACTTGAGATTGGCTGGCACTTCACTCATGTCTCTGGATGTCCTCCCGGTAAATCCACTTGTATTTTTCCGTTACGGACGAATGGCGGCCGCACGATTATTGCGTCGCGTCTGGCAGCGCGAATTTCGACCTGGCAGGACTCCGCAGCACTGGCGGGAATCCGGGCCAAGGCGATCGAACGCTGCATCGTCGGCGAAAACCCGCCGCTCGTGACGACTCCGGCGCCCGCTTCCGTGATCACCCGCTGACCATGGCGCATGATACCGCGATCGTCGAGAATCAGGCCGACTAATTTTCGCGCACGCTTTTGTTTTCGCTCGTCTTCGAGTGCCGGGCGCCCGACGAACGCCCGGTCGGTCGGATCCCAGGCCACCGTCCATGCGAGGCTCGAAATCAGCGGCGAAGTCCCCTGATCCATATCCTGACCGTACAGACACAACCCCGCCTCCAGTCGCAACGTGTCGCGCGCGCCCAGACCACAGGGCCGGATGCCCGCTGCCACCGCGGCGTCCCAAAACACCAGGCCTGCCTCGGCGCCAAGCATGATTTCCCACCCGTCTTCCCCGGTGTAGCCGGTGCGCGCGACGAACCAGCCCTCGCCCTCGCCCTCGCCCTCGACGCAACCGAACGGCGCCAGGCCGAGGGCGACAGCACGCAGTGAATCCGGCAACAGCGACGCCGCGCATTCACATGCCGCCGGACCCTGCACGGCCAACATGATCGCTCCGGGCCGCTCCGTCAGCGTGACGGCATAATCGCCGGCGACGCCGTCCATCCAGGCGAGATCCTGCTCTCGCGTCGCGGCGTTGACGACGATGCGAAATTCACCGCTGTCGCGTCGATAGGCAATCAGGTCATCGACGATTCCACCCGACTGATTCAGCATGCAGCTGTAGAGTCCGCGCCCGGGTGACTCGAGTTTGGCGACATCGTTCGCCAGCAGCGTCCGCAGGTAGGGCTCGGCATCGGCGCCGTCCACATCGATAACGGTCATGTGCGACACGTCGAATATTCCGGCGGCCTGACGGACGACATGGTGTTCGTCGATCTGTGAACCATAGTGCAACGGCATGTCCCAACCGCCGAAGTCGACCATCCGTGCTCCGGCGGCGACATGCCGATCGAATAAGGGGGTCTGGTGTGTCACTGTCCTTGTCGTATCGTCCTGAAGGCTTCACGCACGCGCGCGACTTTTTCTTCGGGGCTGTACTCTGCGCCCTGCCAGTCATCGATCGTCGTCAGGCGACCCTGCAATCCGGCCTGGTTGGCGATCTGTATATTCAACCCCGGACGAGCGTTTAATTCCAGAATCAGGGGCCCCCGAGATCGGTCGAGGACGATATCGACACCGATGTAGCCGAGTCCGGTTAACGCATAGCAGCGCGTTGCGAGCGCGAGAAAATGATCCCAGTGCGGCATCGCAAGGTCACTGATCGGCTCGCCGGTATCAGGGTGCTCGTAGACAATGTCGTTGTCCAACACACCCGACAGGGTTCGCCCGGTGGCGAGATCAACGCCGGCGCCGACCGCACCCTGATGCAGGTTCGCCTTGCCCCGCGAACGGCGCGTTGGCAGTCGCACCATGGCCATGACCGGGTAGCCCCGGTAGACAAGCACGCGAACATCGGGCACCCCCTGAAACGCCACCCCCGCGAAGAACGGGTCGGTCTCGACGCGATATTCGATCATTGCGTGGTCGCGGGTGCCGACGAAACTGTATTGGCCGCTGATGATATTGGAGACGTGGTGACGAATCCCGTTGTCCGAAATGAGGTCTCCGTCGGCAAGCTGGTACATGCGCTTGCGCGCTGCGCTGCGCCCGGTCACGACGAGGATACCGTCCCCCCCGGTGCCCTGGGCGGGTTTGATCACGAAGTCCCGATGCTCGCCGACGATGCCGGCCAGCTGGCGCACATTGTGCTGGCTGCTGATCACGCCATACAACTCCGGCACGGCGATACCCGCCGCGAGGGCGAGACGCTTGGTGCGCAACTTGTCGTCGACCAGCGGATACAGGCGTCGTTCATTCAGGCGCTGTATGACATTCGCATTGCGCTCGTTCAGCCCGAGGACGCCTTTCGCGCGCAGGGCTTTCGCTAACCGGAACATTAGTCGCCCGACCCGGCCAGTCCTCGGAACCGGTAGAGCTCGAGTAGCCGATAGCCGGTATAGCGTCCCAACAACAGCGTTGCAGCCAGCACCAGCAACAGCAATTCGGGAAACACGAACACGAGGTGCTTGATGATGTCGAGATCCATGACGGCGTAGCACAGCATAGCGACGATCAGTGAGCCGATCCCCTGCTGGACGGCCTCGGTGGGGCCGCGTTCCTCCCAGACCACCGACATGCGTTCGATCGTCATGGCCAGGATGACCATCGGGAACAACGCGACCGACAGGCCCGCCTCGAAGCCCAGTTCGTGGCTGACGACCGATAGCACCAGCATCAGGATCACGACGATGATCAACACGGCGCTGAGCCGCGGCACGAGCAGCAGTCGCAACCGCTCGAGGTAGAACCGGAACGCCAGCCCCAAGGTCACGAGAGACGAGAACATGATGACGCCCCAGAGGAGCTGCGTCTCGCGAAAAGCCAGCGCGATCAGCACCGGCATGAACGTACCGAAACTCTGCAGGCCGATGACGTTTCGCAGCAGGACGACGACGAGCGCCCCTATCGGTATCAACAGCAACACGGCGTAGACCGCCTGGGTCTGAATCGGCAGCGAGAACAGTGAAAACGGTGCCAGTACCGACGACTTATCGTCGGAGCGCCGCTGTGCGATTTCGATGCGGCTAATGACGTTGCTCTGGACCGCGAAGCGAACATCGACATCGTTACCCCCATCGATATCCAGCAACGGATCCTGACCCGTCCACCACAGCAGGAAATTGTCGGGCAGCCCCTGGTTGCCGGTCGCAGGATCGAAGTACAACCACCGTGTGCCATCGTGTACTTCCAGCCAGGGCACTATCCTGGCTCGGCTCTGCTGGTCCTGCAGGTAGATGCCGCGAATCACGCGCGCCGGAATGCGCGCGGCCGCGAGCAGCGTCTGCGCGGTGCGTGCCCGATCCGCCGCCGACGGCACGGGTCCCAGCAGCAGCTGGACATTCTGGTCGCCAACGGGCTGAGCGAGGCGCTTCAGCAGTTCTTTGGCGAACGATTCGGCGTCGGCCGATTTATTGCCGACGTCCTCGATCAGGACTTCCATCGCGGTATTGAACGGCTCGCCGAGCCTCGGTTTCGGCGGGAACGGCGGTGTCGTATCGCTCTCCGTCTGCGTAGGATCCTTATACAGGACCGCGCGATAGTAAAGGGTCTGAAACCCCGGCGCGCGACGTCGCGCCCACTGCACCTGCCGGCCACCACTAACGTAGTTCTCCGTGAAGCCGAAGCCGCGCGACACGAAGTTCTCCTCGAGGATTGCAAAGCCCGGCGTCAGGCCGGGGATATACAGGCTGGCCTTGATCGGGCCAGGGCCGGCCTCGAAGCTGATCGTCACTTCGACCGTCCAGACCTCGGCCTGTACCCGCGGCGCGACCGGGAAGCTCAGTACCTGCCACTTGTAATAGAACAACGACAGCCCGCTGGCCGTGAGCAGCAATGCGATGATCCAGACCCTGTAGGCGCTCATCCCGGTCAACCGAGCGCCGCACCGACCAGGGCTTCGATCTCGTCGATGCCGCGCGGCAGGTCGCGCGTCAGTACCTCGTGGCCGTTGGCCGTCACGGCGACATCGTCTTCGATACGCACCCCGATTCCCCACCAGCGCTTCGCTATGCCGCGGCTGCCGGGCGCGATGTAAATGCCCGGCTCGACGGTCATGACCATGCCGCGTTCGAGCAGGCGCCAGTGGTCGGAAACCTTGTAGTCGCCGACGTCGTGAACGTCCAGGCCGAGCCAGTGGCCGGTGCGATGCATGAAGAAGCGCCGATACGCGCCGTCCCGAATCAGGTTCGGCAAACGGCCCTCCAGCAAACCGATACTGCGCAGGCCGCGGGTCACGGCCTTGACCGCTGCCTCGTGCGGCTCGTTCCAGTGAAAACCGGGCGCGACATATTCGAGTGCCGCCGCATGCGCATCCAGCACGATCTCGTAGATGGCCCGCTGCTCATCCGAAAACCTGCCATTGGCCGGGAACGTGCGCGTGACGTCCGAGGCGTAGTAATCGTACTCACAGCCGATGTCGGCGAGCACCAGGTCGCCGTCCTCGATCTGGCGGTCATTCTCGATGTAATGCAGCGTGCAGGCATTCGCGCCCGAGCCGACGATCGGCAGATAGGACATCCGCGTGCCGTGACGCCGAAACTCGTGATGGTATTCGGCTTCGAGCTCGTACTCCCGCAGACCGGGCCGACAGATCCCCATCGCCCGCCGGTGTGCCTTGGCCGCGATCTTCGCCGCTTTGCGCATCGCGCTGATCTCCGCGCGACTCTTGTATAAGCGCAAGTCATGCAGCAGATGATCGAGCCCGATGAACTCATCCGGCGCGTGGCTGCGCAAGCCGCCGCGCTCACGCAGTACCGAGACCCAGCCAATCAAACGCCGGTCGAAATCCGGATGAGCGCCGATCGAGTAGTAGACACGCTCACACTGCTCGATGATTCCGGGCAGGATCTCGTCGATATCGGAAATCGGGAAAGCGTCGTCCGCGCCAAACTCGGCAACCGCGCCCTCGGTGCCCGCGCGGCAACCGTCCCAGATCTGTCGCGCCGGATCGCGCTCCCGGCAGAACAGCAGGAACTCGCCGCTCGCACGACCGGGCACGAGTATTGCGACGGCCTCCGGCTCGTTGAAACCGGTCAGGTAGTGGAAGTCGCTGTCCTGGCGATAGAAATACTCACTGTCGCGGTTGCGCAGCTTGGCGGGCGATGCCGGTAAGACCGCAATGCCGCCCTTCCCCATCATGCGCATCAGCTGCCGCCTGCGCTTCGCAAACTCCTTGGGATTCAATCTTTGCTCCTCATGCCCCAGGGCCTCAAACGAGAACCCTCAATGCACGCCTGCGTTCCCCGCCCCACCCCGGATCGCAAGCAACTCTTCGAAAACGAGCTGTACGCTGACGCGCACGTACTCGACGAGTTCGATCAATGCAGCCTCACCTTCTTCTTCGGTCTCGTCATCGGCGAACATGACGCGGGTGATTGCACTGAAGTCGACGATGATATCCCGAGTCAGGCCCTCGCTGACAATCGGATTCTCGTTGCCGCCCTGACCGCCGGCGCCGAGCCCGTGCATGAAACCCTGACACCAATGACCCAACGCGTCGGCGCGAGTTTCCAGCGGCTCATCGTCGCCGGGCAACAACAGCTGGATGCTCATGTCTCCGGCCTCCAGCGCCGTGAACGCTGCCCCACCGAGCACCTCCAGCGTGTTCGCGACTTCGGCACCTGGCGACCTGGCGTCGTTCAGGGTTCCCGTCACCCATGATGCAATGGAATCTTTGCCCATGACGCACAACAGGCCACAGATCTCTCCGTGGATTTCAGACGGCTCACCGAGCGACCCGACACACTGCAGCACCTCGCCGATCACGTCCCATTCCGGTACTGACAAATTGCCCATGTGGTTTTCGACGCCCAGCACTGGCCGCGACACTCACGGCCTGGTATTTCGCACCTGGCAGGGTTTTCAGCGTCCTGCCGGGCATAAATGTTCACACTCCGGTAGCCCGATACGTCCACAGCCCTGCCGGATGCGCGTTCCGGCGAATGTTAGCATTCCGGCCCTGCCCTGCCCATTTGACCCTGACGCGCTGCAGACACTATATTGAGTCCATGGCCAAGTCATCAGAAAAGAGCTTCGAACAAGAACTCCAACGACTGGAGCGCCGCCTCGACGAGCTGGTGGTCATCACGAACCAGCTCAAAGAAGAGAATCGGTCGCTGAAACAGCGGCAGGATTCCCTGATCGGCGAACGAGCGACACTTCTGCAGAAGAACGAACAGGTACGCGCCCGGGTCGAGGCAATGATCGGGCGTCTGAAAGCAATGGAACACGGATCATGACGAACGAAATGTACGCCCATATCAACATCAAGATTCTGGAGAAGGAATACCAGGTCTCGTGCCCGGCGGACGAGCGAAAATCACTCGTCGATTCTGCCGAGTTGCTGAATGCGAAGATGCGCGAAATTCGCGACAGCGGCAAGGTCGTCGGGCTGGACCGCATCGCCGTTATGGCCGCCCTCAACATGGCCAACGATCTGATCGCGGCTCACGGCAAGGGCGATGTGCTCGAGTCCGCGGCGAAGATCAAGGTCCGCGCAATGCGCGAGCGCGTCGAGTCGGCGCTGCAGTCCGGACAACAACTCGAGCTCTGATTCGGCGCTATTGTTAATGCCCATCGCCAGGCGCGATCGATCGCCTGCGATCCAGCGTCCATGACCCGTCGCCCATGACTATGGCATACGTCGCATTTTCAAGCTGATCTTCGGGCTATAATTGGTCCAGGTTCCTCCTGCGGTGTTCGAGGCGAACCCGGAAGTCTTTCGACCCTAACTTTCAGATTGGGGTCAATAGTCTGTCGACAGCTTTGTGCACTACCGCCGGTTGCGGATAGCCTGCTCTGTCACGGCTGACCCCACCTTCCGCTCTGGTTCGAGAGTAAGTGGTTTGTCACGGCACATGCGGGAGGCGCCTCTCGATGAGTCCGAGCAGACCAGGCGACAAGATCTTACGGATGAATACGACAACACTGCGCGCTGACCGAAAATCCAGACGCGCCCGCCTTTCTGCCGAGCAGATTTCCGAGGCGTCGCTCGACGTCGCCGCACATCTCTGGCGTCTTCCGGAACTGGCACGCAGCCGACGCATCGCCGCCTATCAATCCATACGTGGCGAAGTCGATTGTCGGTACGCGATCGAAACCGCATGGCGTCGGGGCCGGGAGGTGTTCCTCCCCGTCATCCATGGGCAACGACTCTTATTTGCGCAGTACTGCGCAAAAACGCGCTTTTTTCTCAATCAATTCGGAATTCCGGAACCTGCGTGTGCGCGCCGAAATTTACTGCATCCAGGCCAGATGGACGTGATTCTGACGCCGCTTGTCGCGTTCGACGAGTACGGCAATCGAATCGGAATGGGCGGCGGTTTTTACGATCGTAGCTTTCGATTCCTCAGGCATCGTACTCGCTGGCAACACCCACGCATGATCGGCATCGCGTACGAGTTTCAGAAAGCCGCACAAATAAAGGCTTCTAGCTGGGATGTACCGTTACAAATCGTTGTAACAGAACAACGCACGTACCGTTGTAGCTGAGTCGCATTGCTGATGTTTCACGCGAGATTTCGCGTTTTACGGACCGCGCGGAGCAAATTTTTCATCGTCGGAGCATTTTCTGCCAAGAATCCCCCCCAGATGCCGAATTCCGATATTAAAAAGTGAGTATCAGGTCACTATTGAATTACTAGCAATTTGTATCTTTATGTATATACTCGGGCCCGGTTATCCCGACACGGAGACTACAACATGGCTACGACATCGAGAAAGAAGGTTTCGCGTAAGAAGGCGAAACGCAAAGTTGCGAAAAAGAAGGTAGTTCGTAAGAAAGCTGGTCGCAAGAAAGTTGCGAAGCGGAAGACGAAGAAAAAAGCCAAGCGTAAGGTGAAGAAGAAAGCCAAACGCAAGGCGAAGAAAAAGGCCAAAAAGAAGGCCAAGCGCAAGACGAAGAAGAAAGCCAAACGCAAGGCGAAGAAAAAGGCCAAAAAGAAGGCCAAGAAAAAGGTGAAAAAGAAGGCCAAGAAAAAGGCCAAAAAGAAAGCCAAGCGCAAAGCGAAGAGCAAATCTTCGCGGCGGCGCTAGCGTCACCGCAGCCTCCCGAGACCGGAGGTTTGCATTGGAATATGCCCGCCACTGGCGGGCATATTTCTATCTGGAGCCTTTACAGTGGACCGCACCAACGGGTATACCGGATGACGTTATAATCGGCGGCAGGGTGGCCCAGATCTGGGCCAAGAGCGTATTCCGGGGGCCAGCATGCATCACGGGGAAAAGAAGCGAGCCGCGGCACAGGCGGCGCTGCAGTGCATCAAACCAGGCACGATTTTAGGCGTGGGCACGGGCTCGACCGTCAATTACCTGATCGATGAATTGTCCGACATCCGCGACCAGATCGATACCGTGGTGGCCAGTTCGGAGGCCACGGAAGAACGGCTGAGAAACAACGGCTTCGAGGTCAGCCCGCTGTCCGAAGCCGGCAGCATCGATCTATACATCGATGGCGCCGACGAGGCGAACAAACACTTCCACCTGATCAAGGGCGGTGGCGGCGCGCTGACCCGAGAAAAAATCCTCGCGAGCGCGGCTCGCGAATTCGTCTGCATCATCGATGATTCCAAGTGGGTCGGCGTACTCGGGGCCTTCCCGCTGCCCGTCGAGGTCGTCCCGATGGCCCGCTCCTACGTCGCGCGGCAATTCGTCAAGAGTCGCGGCCAGCCGATACTTCGCCAGGACTTCGTCACGGACAATGGCAACGAGGTGCTGGACATCTACAATCTGCAGATCACCAACCCGGTCGAAATGGAAAACCGCTTCAACCAGATCCCGGGCGTCGTCACGGTCGGGATATTCGCGCATCGCCCGGCCGACCGAATTTTCATGGCCGATGACAATGGCGTGCAGGAGCTGACACGGAAGTAACCATTGGTGTCTGACACCAAGCCCCCCCGACAGCTTCGGGCCTGAGCAATCGGTATCTGGCTCGCATGCAATGGTCCCGGCAACGTAAAAGGCCCGCCGAAAGCGGGCCTTTGCGGTGTCTGGCTGGGGAACCAGGATTCGAACCTGGGTTGACGGTGTCAGAGACCGTAGTCCTACCACTAGACGATTCCCCAATGCGTGCACTCGCCGGCGGGCGACAGGCCTGTGCCTGGTGACGCCAGCCCCCCGGTTCGAGTCAGCGAGTTGGGTGAGCGAGCCGGATCAGCGCTTCGAGTACTGGGTCGCGCGACGCGCCTTGTGCAGGCCGACCTTCTTACGCTCGACCTCGCGCGCGTCACGCGTAACGAAACCGGCTTTGCGCAGCGCCGGACGCAGGCTCTCGTCGTATTGCAGCAGGGCGCGCGTCAATCCGTGGCGAATCGCGCCGGCCTGACCGGTCGTGCCACCGCCCTTCACGCGAACCATCACGTCGAACTTGTCGCCGAGTTCAGTCAGGTCGAGCGGCTGTCGAACGATCATCCGCGCCGTCTTGCGTCCAAAAAACTCGTCCAACGAACGTGCGTTGACGATGATATTACCGCTGCCGGGGCGCAGGTAAACCCGTGCCGTCGATGACTTCCGGCGACCCGTTCCGTAAAAAACTTCCGTAGGCATATTTGCTCGCTCTTGCGCTTGCTGGCTCAGATGTCCAGCAGCTGTGGTTGTTGGGCCGCGTGATTGTGATCCGGACCGCCGTAGACCTTCAGTTTCCTGAGCATCGCCGCGCCGAGTTTGTTCTTCGGCAGCATACCCTTGACGGCCTTCTGAATGACCTGGTCCGGCGCCTTGGCCAGCAGGTCCTCGAGATTGATGGTTTTCAGGTTGCCGATATAGCCCGTGTGATGCTGATACAGCTTGTCCTTGAGCTTGTTACCGGTGACCCTGATCTTGGCCGCGTTGACGACCACGATGTAATCGCCCGTATCGACATGCGGCGTGTAGATTGGCTTGTGCTTGCCCCTGAGGCGCCGCGCGATTTCGGTGGCCAGTCGGCCGAGCGTTCGCCCGCTCGCATCCACGACGAACCAGTCGTGCTGCACCTCAGCAGGCTTCGCAGAAAATGTTTTCATTACTGTTAGATCCGGTGTTCTTCCCGGACTGATCTCCGGGCGCAGAAAGGTTCGCGAGTTTACTGGCGCCGGCGGGATTTTTCAATGCCTTGGCGGGTTTTGGCTTACGGCCGGGCGGCCAGGTGCCGAAAAATCACGCCCCGAACTCATATTCCAGCGAAATCGCGGCATACGTATCGGTTTTCTCGGTGCCGGGCAGTACATCCGAGTTGTTACGAACGGTGTATGACAGGACCATCGCCAGGTTACCCACGATGCCGGATTTCAGCTCTGTGATCGACTCCGTAAAGGTATTGCTGGAACCACTGTTCACGTTCAGTTTCTGCATGAACGAAGCATTTTCGCCGATTTTCCACTCATATGTCCCCGAAGCCCGCCAGTTTGCCTCATCCTGACTGGCCCCGGTCGCGAGCTCGGACTGGCCGGCACCGACGCCGAACTCCGCTTCCAGCAGGTGCCGCTCGGTCCGGATGAATCGCCGCCCGATACCGACGAACTGGAAGGTCTGGCGGTCATAACTGGTAAACCGGGTCCGGTTGTAGTCCAGCAGGCCGAAGAGGTAATTCCGCTCGGTCAGGTCGAACCGGGCCTCGTAGGTCGCCTTGTACGCCTCCGCCGTGGTCTCCTTGTCCTCGGACTTGCCGATCGCCCGGCCGCTGAGCGTGTGGTGCCAACGCTGTCCATCCCAGTTGGCCTCGGCCTCGAGATTCACCGTCGTACTCTCCGTATTGCCGCTGAGCGCGAGGTACCCGAGCCGTACGTAGCCGGACCACGGGCTCTCTGCGGCCTGCTGAGACCAGGCCAAGGGACTTGCGAGCGCCAGGGCGACACCCATCAGGATGGCTGTGCTTTTCATTGTTATTTCCGGTCATGGGGAAGGGGCGGCGAATCATAACGCAAAGCGATTTTTCTTTATAATCCGACGAATGCGCAATTTTCTCGATGCCCTGATTGGCGAGTTCGACACGGCGCTGCGCACCGTCGCCGCGCCCGCGCCCGCGCCGGTGCGCTCGATGCCGGTACCCGACCCGACGCCTGCAGACGAACCCGAGCCCGCCGCCGGCCGCGAGGCGGCGCGCCTGATGCGTGTGAATCACGCCGGGGAAATCGCCGCGCAGGCCCTGTATCGCGGTCAGGCATTCATCGCACGTGACGAGGCAATGCGCCGCCGACTGCTGGCCGCGGCTGACGATGAACATGACCATCTGGCCTGGTGTGCCCGGCGCGTCGGCGAACTCGGCGGCCATACCAGTCGGCTCGCACCGGCCTGGTACGGGGGCTCTTTCGCGATCGGCGCCCTGGCCGGGCTCGCCGGAGATCGCGTCAGCCTCGGGTTCCTGGCCGAGACCGAGAAGCAGGTCGTCGAGCACCTGGCCGGCCATCTCGAACGACTGCCGGCCGCGGACACGCGCAGCCGCTGCATTGTCGAACAGATGCAAAAGGACGAGGAGGCCCACCGGAACAGCGCACGGGAGCACGGCGGCATCCCGTTGCCCGCGCCGGTCACCGCCGCGATGCGCGCCGCCGCCGGGGTCATGACCCGGGTCTCCTACTGGATTTAGGCAGGTTCCGGCAGGGTTGCGGTGATCCCGGGCGGAAAACGACTCCGCGCACAGTGCGCCGAAGTCACGGAAAAAGTGTGGCGCAGGTCTATCGCGAGTTCCCATATTGAGTCCGTATCACCCCAATGGTGAGACATGCGTCACAAATCTGGCGCCGGTTATTGAATCTTATGTTGAACTCGGTGTGTAATCAGTGTCCGGTTTATGGGGAGTAAACGTTCTATGGCTTACAACGGCAAATCGTCCAGTGACATTCCCGCTATCAATCGATTCCTGACTTACTGTCGCGTACGCACCGTACCGGCTAAAACCGTCATGATTCACGCGGGTGATTTACCAGACAGTCTTTACTACATCACTTCCGGTTCGGTCGAAGTCATGATCGAGGACGAAGACGGCAACGAAATGGTTCTCGCTTACTTGAACAAGGGGCAATTTTTCGGGGAAATGGGTCTGTTTCACGATCACCCAAGCCGCAGCGCCTGGGTTCGCACCCGCGTCGCGTCGGAGATCGCCGAAATGACCTACCCGCGCTTCCGGCAGATCGCCAGCGAGAGTCCGGGCTTGGTCTTCGAACTGGCTACGCAGCTCGCGACACGCCTGGACCGCACGAACCGAAAACTCGGCGACCTCGCGTTCGTCGATGTCACGGGAAGGGTGGCACACGCAATCATGGACCTGTGCGACGAGCCCGATGCGATGACGCATCCGGACGGCATGCAGATCAAGGTCAGCCGTCAGGAATTGAGCCGCCTCGTGGGCTGCTCCCGCGAAATGGCCGGTCGCGTGCTGAAGATCCTGGAGGAACAGGGGCTGGTTTCGGCGAGCGGCAAGACCATTGTGGTCTATAACGCCCGTCCGCAACAGACCATCAGCGCCATCGCGCAGTAGTCCGACGACCGCACCGACGGCCGTTCCGACGGCTGTTCTAACAATCAGACCGCCGCTGTCGGGAACTAGCCGACAGCGGCGGCTATTTGTTTGCGCATGTCGGAAATCGTCTGCGCGTAGTCTCCGCTGCCGAATATGGCCGACCCGGCTACGAACATGTCGGCGCCTGCCGCCGCAACCTCACCGATGTTGTCGATCTTCACGCCGCCATCGATTTCGAGCCGGATCTCGCGCTCCGACGGCAAGTCGAGCGCATCGAGGCGCGCGCGGATCGCGCGTACCTTGTTTAGCACCGACGGGATGAATGCCTGCCCGCCGAAGCCCGGATTGACGGACATCACGAGCACGAGGTCCAGCTTGTCCAGCGTGTAATCGAGACACTCGAGCGTGGTCGCCGGGTTCAGCACCAGGCCCGGACGACAACCCATCTCGCGAATCAGGCCGATCGTACGATCGACATGCTCGCTGGCTTCGGGATGAAAACTGATAAACGTGGCGCCGGCCGACGCAAAATCCTGCACCAGACGGTCTACAGGGCGCACCATAAGGTGAACGTCGATCGGTGCAACGATGCCATGCTTGCGCAACGACGCGCAGACCAACGGCCCCACAGTCAGGTTAGGCACGTAGTGGTTGTCCATGACATCGAAGTGCACGACATCCGCGTCGGCCGCGAGCACGGTTTCCACTTCCGCACCGAGACACGCGAAGTCGGCGGACAGAATAGATGGGGCTATCAGGTAATCACGCACGGCGACTGGCTCGAGCAGGAAATGCGGGCGAATACTAGCACGCGCTCACTTGATGCCGCGACGCTCTTTGACCACCTCGTACGCCGCGCGAATCTCGCGCGTGCGCTCCTTGGCGACCTCCATCATCGAGTCGGGCAGCCCCCGGGCGACGAGCTTGTCCGGATGATGCCGATTCATCAGGCGTCGGTAGGCCGTCTTGATTTCCTTGTCGGACGCGTCGGCCGATACGCCCAGCGCCTTGTATGCCTCACCAATATCGACGCCGGAGTGCCGGCCAGACCCCGTATGACCGAAACTCCGCTGCGCGCGCAGGACGGCTTCGAGCTGTGCGAGCTCGACACGGCCCACCCCCAGCACATCGGCGACCCGCCACAACGACGTGCGTTCGGCCTGCGCGAAAGCGCCCTTTGCCAATACGATCTCGAACTGCACCTCCAGAAACGTGCGGACCAGCTGCGGCTGACTCCAGCACGCCTGGCGAAACTTCCGGACCTGGCCGTCGATGTCGGCATCGGCCTGCTTGCCTGCCGTAAAGAGCCCGATTGCGCGCCGCACCTCCTCCGGGCCGAGTCGCATCTGGTGCATGACCTGGCGCGCGACCCGGATCTCTTCCTCCGAGACTCGCCCGTCAGCCTTCGCAAGATGGCCCATGACCAGGAAAGTCGTTTTGAAAAAGATTTCCTGCCGCTCGGCATGCGTGTAACGGCCCGCGCCGCCGGCCGCGGCCC
>Ga0114949_10000464_pt1 | contig 21755 bp, 22 predicted proteins | sample N074metaG_FD_83505 | JGI IMG/M metagenome (GOLD analysis project Ga0114949, IMG submission 83505) | Deep subsurface microbial communities from Kermadec Trench to uncover new lineages of life (NeLLi) - N074 metaG | ecosystem: Environmental > Aquatic > Marine > Ocean trench > Sediment | place...
ATTGTTGCTGGCGTTTCAGCTCTTTATCGCGCGAGGCCACTTGTTCTTCGGCCGTGTCCAAACGCGCCTGCTTTTCACCAAACCCATCCTTGAGTGCCTGGATTGTGTTGATTGTATCTGCCAGGTGCGCCTCTGCATTTGCCAGGGCGATGCGATATTGGGCGTCTTCTATATGGAACAATTCGTCGCCCGCGCTGACCTTTTGGTTGGTACGCGCCAGGACTTTGGCAGCCCGGCCATCTATCTCTGCGGCGATCTCGACTTTGTCTGACTGGATATAGGCATTGTCTGTCTCGACCGTGCCGCCGGACGTAAAGACAAACCACACGGCGACTACGCCCATAACAGCCAGGGCGCCCAGCATCCGCAGTTTGGTGCGAAAGCGCTTTTTGGCGTTTTCATTGGCGCTCATCTGCTCTGACAGCGGCACAGCTTTTGGCAGATCGTCCCCGGGTTCTTCGATATTCTGTACGTTACTCATGGCCCACAGCCCTCTTTAGCTCTGCAACGGGTTTTTTTGTCAAATTGGCTTTGACGGTCAGCAGGGCATCGATCAATTGGCTTTGCGTTTCGTCTGAGATGCCCGCCATCATTTCGGCGCGGAAATCACTGGCGATAACTTCCAACTGTTCCAATAGCGGTGCAGATTTTTCTGACAGGAATAATCGATAAGCGCGCCGGTCATTGGGGTCGGGGCGTCGCTCGACAATGCCTGCGGACTGTAATTTGTCCAATAGGGGGACCAGCGAGATGGGTTCGACGTCCATCAGATCGGCCAAAGTTGCCTGGTTGATGCCTTCAAACCGTGACAATTGAATGATTACACCCCATTGGGCGCGGGACAGGCCTGTTCCGCGGACCCGTCGGTCAAATTCCTTGCGCATCAGGCGGCTGACGTCCGACACCAGAATGCCGAAGGAATCTTCGAGTGGAAATTTGGCCATGTCCGCGCCTTTTTGATCATATGGCCCTTATTATAGGGTTCATTATAATAAGGTTCCTTATCATATATCGAAAACTCACCCAAAGAGTCAATGACGCCCGCCAATTTGTAGATGCGTCCCCCAGCGATATGTGTTTTGTTAGCGCCAGAACCAATCAATGCTGCCCGACCCTTGAACCGTGGCGGCCCCTACAGTCTGAATGGAAATATTATGAGCACTCTTGATAAATTTCGCCTTGATGGCCACGTCGCCGTTGTTACCGGTGGCGGTCGTGGCATTGGCCGGGCCATTGCGCTGGGTCTGGCCGAGGCTGGCGCAGACATCGTCTTGGCCGCCCGCCGAACGGAAGAAATTGAAGCGGTCGCCGAAGAAGTGAAGGCCCTGGGTCGGCGCGGCCTGGGCATCACCACAGACATGATGGACATGGACCAGATCGAAAACCTGGCGGAACAGACCGTCAAGGAAATGGGCAAGCTGTCCATCTGGGTCAACAATGCCGGTGGTGCCGATGACCGCACCATGCGCAACCTCGTTGATGTGCCAGAGTCTCAGTGGGACTACCAGGCTGGCCTGAACCTCAAGGCAGTTTGGGCGGGTGCCGTGGCGGCTGCCAAGCGCATGGACGAAGGCTCTTCGATCATCAACATCTCAAGTATCGAAGCCTTCAACCCTTCACCCACCAATGGCCCATACGCCGCTGCCAAGGCTGGCGTGCACGCGCTGACCAAAACCTTGGCCAAAGAACTGGCGCCCAAGATCCGCGTCAATGCCATCGCGCCCGGTCCCGTGCCGACCGAAGTGTTCCTGGAAGCCACAGGCCTGACCATGGAAATGATGCCCATGGTCGCCGAGCAGATGAAAATCCCCATGGGCCGCATGGGGACTGAGGAAGACATGGCCCCGGCCGCCATTTATCTGGCGTCCGAGGCATCAAACTGGGTCACTGGTCAGATCTTGACCATCAGTGGCGGTCTGTAGGCTCTGATTGGGGGAACGGGAATGGATTATGTAGAAGCGGCGGACGCCCGCAAGTTGGATGGCATGCGCCTGGCGCTGACCATCAATGTCTGCGGGCCGTGGAGCGAAAGCGCCAAATATATCCTGCAGGTCAAAGACATTCCCTTTGTCCCGGTCGCCCAATATGGCGGGGGCGAAAACCCGGACCTTGTCGACTGGACCGGCCATGGCAATGCCCCCGTGGCGGTGTGGGAAAACGAGCCACCCCGCACGGGCTGGGCCGAAATTCTCGATCAGGCTGAACGGCTGGCTCCAACGCCGTCCTTGGCGCCCAAAGACCCGGCCTTGCGGGCCCAAGTCTTTGGTATTTCGAACGAAATTTGTGGAGAATGGGGCTTTGGCTGGTGCCGTCGCATCATGCTGTTCCCCCCTGTCGAGGCACCCGAAGACATTGGCGGCGATTCCATGAAGATGCTGCGCGCCCGTTATGGCCGCACGACCAACCCCTATGATGATGCGCCCGGGCGCGTGGTCCAGATTCTGGATTATTTGCGGGATATCCTGGAAGCACAAAAGGCCGCAGGCAGCCCCAATATGGTCGGTGACAGCTTAACCGCTGCGGACATCTATTGGGCTGCGTTTTCCCAAATGCTGGTGCCAATGCCTGAGGACAAAAACCCCATCACCGGTCCTATGCGCGACGCATATGGCAATATTGGCCCGGTTGTACAAGCGTCCGCTCACCCCATTCTGATTGAACACCGCGACATGATCTTTGACCGGCACTTATCCCTGCCGCTGGATTTTATGGATAGTCGGGAAGCTTAAATTAAAGGGACACAATACTTCATTATTTTGAGAAAGCGTGATGCAGTAACGAACCGCCTCAATAATTAAGTATTGTGTCCCTTTAATTCCCCACTCTTCAAGTACTGGATACCGGGTCTGATCGGGCTTTGCCCGGCCCGGTATGACAATAATTGTAGGGGGATTTACTCAGCGGCTTGTGAATCATTCCCGGCCCCATCCCCGGCCATGGCCATGGGGTTGAAGCTTTTGTCGAACATCTCGATGGTCTCGGACGTTGGCCCGTGGATGAAGACGAAGCCACCAAAGGGCGGGATCACGTAACCACCCAGTCCGGTCTCGACAATCGCCTTTTCAATGTGGGCAATATCGCGCTCAACCAGCCGAAAGTGGTTGGCCGATGGGTAATGCTTGCCCCAGGCGCGCAGGTCCAGCCGCTTGGTGTCGGCGCGCACTTCAATATCCATGCGGCCCTTGATGCCCTGCATCTGGTAACGGTCGACCCCGTCGCCTCTGTCCTCCAGCGGTGTGACCGGCACCTGCAGCACTTCTTCATAAAATCGGCGGGCTTTGGGGAAGTCTTCTGTCGAATAATGCAGGATCGCGAAGGGCTCTGGATTGCGGGTCAAAATTGAATGCTGACCATCGCGCCAGATAAACCGGATGCCATTTTCCTCTGGCACCTCAACGGGTTCTGAATAGGCGCAATCGGGGTCTGCGGCCTGCATGGCCTCAAACGCTGCCCAGGGGTCATCAACCGGGATGCCGATGACCAAATCGCCCTGGGCAGGCGCGACACAGGGTCGTGGCACCAAGGCAGCGGGTTGGATTTCGATCAGGTCAATTTGCTGTCCGGTGTCCGGGTTCTCGACATAATGGGTGTGATATTCATCCCCCAATATCGGCGCGGTAACCTGGCCAATGGGGTTGTCGGGCACATTTGTGTAAATCAGCGGTTCTGGTGCACCGGGCTGAAATTCTGTGAAACCAATCGTGCGCAACACCTTTTTGGTCTGTTCAATGTCGCTGCAGCTGATGCCGTGATGGGTCTGGACCATCGAGAACATGGCATTCTCCCTGAATAAAAGTCACTGTTGCATGTCACGCTACAACAGGGTTAGCCTGCAGGCTACAGGAATAGGGAAGGAATAGGAGAACAGGACTATGGGAACACCTTCAATCGCACATTACGGCACAACCCTGATGGAAGACATGCCGCCAGAGGGCACAGCCTATGCCGATCACCCCAAAGAGGGTGATTTGGCGGATACGCTGCAGTTTCTGGACCTGTTCGGTTTCAAACCGCTTATTGAAAACATGTATGAAGGTCTTGGCCGACAATTCATCTGGTCTCGCGGCAACCAGGACGACGCCGACTATGTCGAGAAGGATACGTTTACGTCGTTTACCGCAGGCGAGCGCCCCAAAACTGATATGCCGCGTATTGGCGACACTTTTTTCCGCATGAGCCATGCCGACCCCGTGGGTATTTATCAGACGTTAAAAGACAAAGGCCTGATCAGCCATATTGGTAACCCGGACCATGAAGCTGCCTTTTTGGCCGGAGACGCGGACCGTGTCATCTATATGGGCCCCGACAAGCAGCGCTATGAATTATGCGCCACGTTGCCCACAATTGCGGCAAACCACATAGTCTATATCTGTACCGACCCCGACGAATTGGACGCAACCCTGGCAGACTTCGAGGCCGAATTTGGCCTGAGCCCGGCAGGCACGGAGGATTTTTACGGCTATGCCACGGCGCATTTACTGACCCGCGAAGACCCCGGTATCACCATTGCCCTGATCACACCGGTGGAGGGCACATCGTTGGAGCCGCGTTGGACCGACGATATCTTCAAAGAAGCCGGCTATTCCCATTATCGCCTGGGCAGCCCCAACATGGCTCACACAGAATCAGTGACCCGCCAAGCCTTTCCCAAGGGCGGCGACGTGGCCTTTGTGTATTTTAGGGAAAGCTATCTGGAACTGGTACAGGTCGAAGACGCGGCGGCGGTTGCGGCAGAATAGACTAGTCCCACCACAATAGTCCGTTCGTACTGAGTGAATTGACTGCTTCTTGACGCAGGCAATTTGTATCGAAGTACGTCGGCCCATCCGCTTCATACTTCGATACAATTTGTCCTGTCAGGCCAAATCACTCAGCACGAACCGGATTTTGTTGAACGCACCAAAAAAAGGGGTGCCGCAAAGCACCCCTTCTTCAACACATATGTGAGCAAAGCTTACTTCCCGTGAAACTCTGGCTCACGCTTTTCCATGTAGGCTGTGATGCCTTCAGCGAAGTCTTCGGTGCGCATTAACGGCAGCAGCTGCAGATAAACATGATGGACGTGATCATCGAATGTTTCCTGCAGGCCAATGCGCATCATGCGCTTGGCTGCAGCCGTTGCAAGGGGGGCATTCGACGCAATTTCCAGCGCCAGATCGCGCGCGGCTGACTGGATTTCGTCATCGGGGACAACGTGGTTTGTCAGGCCCAATTCCAGGCATTCCTGTGCACTGAGTGTGCGGCCCGAGAAAATGACTTCGGACGCTTTTGCCCAACCCAACAGGCGCGGCAAAATCCAGGTACCACCAGATTCGGGCAACAGACCACGCTTGGTGAAGGCTGCGGCCAATTTGCCGCTTTCACCCATAAAGCGAATGTCGGCACCCAGGGCCAGATCCATGCCGTAACCAGCCGCGCCACCGTTCAGCGCACAAATGACGGGCGTGTCGAGATTGTGCATAACCGTTGGCGGGGTGGTGCGCACGTCGAGCGTCACGGAAACCGCCGCATTGGCGGACCCCATGCCGGTGCTGCCCTTGCTGGCCTGGCTCAGGTCCAGCCCGGCACAAAAGGCGCGCCCGGCACCGGTCAGGACGATGCAGCGGACATCCTTGTCATTGTCGGCTTCAAGCAGCTTCTTGGAGAGCTGGTCCAGCATGACACCAGAAATGGTGTTCATGCGGTGCGGTGCATTAAGGGTGATCGTCGCGATGTGTTCGGAAACGTCGTATAGAATTTCGCTTTCAGTCTCGTTTGCAGCCTGTGGCTGTGACATGTGTCTTCTCCTGAATGTTTGGGCGGGTATAGTGATACGCGAAGCTAGAGACGTCCAGCACTAAGAGAGTCCCAAATCACCTTGATGGAAATGTCGATCGACATAGAAAAATGGCCCGTCCGTGGTGTGTTCCGCATCGCCCGGCGCGAGGCCACCGAAACAGATGTGCTGGTTGTCACAGTGCAAGACGGCGACCATGTTGGCCGGGGCGAAGCGGGGCCGATCATCCACTATGGGGAAGACGTCAAATCGTGCCGCGACCAATTGGAAAATATCCGAGTAGATATTGAAAAAGGCGTGTCAATTGAGGAACTTGCGACGCTTCTGCCGCCAGGATCGGCGCGCAATGCGCTCGATTGTGCGCTGTGGGACCTGGCGGCAAAACAAGCGGGTCAACCAGCCTGGGAATTGTTGGGTCTAAATGCACTCCATCCATTGACGACGGCTTTTACTCTGAGTGTTGATAGTCCGGACAAAGTATCAAAGGCAGCCGAGGCTGCCGCCCATCTGCCCTTGTTGAAACTGAAGCTGGCCGGTGATGACGATGACCTGACGCGCGTACGCGCGGTGCGGGCGGCTGCACCCCAGGCGCGGCTGGTGGTCGACGCCAATGAGGCCTTCACCGCCGGTTCGCTGACAGACATGTTGGCACCGCTGGCGGGCTTGCAGGTCGAGATGATCGAGCAGCCCTTGCCGGCGGGCGACGACGATGCGCTGATTGGGTTTGATAGCCCCATCCCCCTTTGCGCCGATGAAAGCTGCCATGTGGATGAAGACTTGGCCGTATTGGCACAAAAGTACCAGGCCATCAACATCAAGCTGGACAAAACGGGCGGACTGACCGCCGCGCTCGACCTTGCCAGCCGCGCTCGAACGCACGGTCTTGATGTGATGGTCGGCTGCATGTTGGGCACATCCCTGGCCATGGCCCCGGCCATGTTGGTCGCGCAACAGGCGCGCTGGGTGGATTTGGATGGCCCGCTGTTGTTGGAGCGCGACCGGGTGCCTGGCCTGCATTATGATCATGGCATGGTGTCACCACCAACACCTGATGTCTGGGGGTAGATATGCACGAATCAGTTGAGGACCTTGCCCGGCTGCAACAGGTGCTGGACCAGTCGTATGCAAATGCGGGCGACCATCTGAAGTCGATCCAATTGCCAGAGCTGCGGTTGACGCCAGACGAGCTGACCGAGACCCTGACAGGCGTCTGTATCCTTGATCTGGCAACCGTGAGTTCGGCTGGTGCGCCCTATATTTCCCCTGTCGATGGATTCTTTCTTAAGGGGCAGTTCTGGTTCAGTACGTCGGATAACGCTTTAAAGATCCGCCATATTCGCCAAAACGCACGGGTTAGCGCCGCCTACACGGTTGGGGAAAGTCTGTCTGTTCTTGTTCACGGTATCGCGCATGAAGTGGATACGTCCAAAGGTGGGTATGATGATGTCCGCGACTATTGCCTGGAAATTTATGGCCCGACCTATGCGGATTGGGGCTATTTCGGCAAAGCGCCTTTTGTGTGGATAGAGCCGGTAAAAATGTTTGCCAGTCGCCTGCCCTCGGGGGAACAGGAATAGGGCTGATGAATGTAGTTACCGTTCGCCCTGAGTGATCCTGACCAAAGGGAAGGATTGTATCGAAGGGTGCCCCAGGTGCTTCCGTTCATACTTCGATACAATTTCAAGCTCTGCTCGAAATCACTCAGCACGAACGGTTCTTGGTGACACCCACAAAAAAAGGCCTCCGAAGAGGCCTCTTTAATCTCGTATCCGTGTCTTTTTACTTGGAACCGGTCGGAATATCCTTAAACGGTATATTCTTGTCGACGCGCACGTCACCGGGCATGCCCAGCACGCGTTCGGCAATGATATTGCGCATAATTTCGTCGGTGCCACCAGCGACACGACCAGCGATCGACCCCAGCAGGCCGTGTTGGAACAGCCCTTTCATGGGCGCCAGGTCAGAGTCCATGATGGTGCCGGATTGGTCCAACAATTCCATGCCATATTCAGACATGCTTTGACGCATTGGCCCATTGACCAATTTGCCGATGGATGCCTCGGGCCCCGGCGTGTCGCCACGGGACAGGGCCGACATGGTGCGTGCGTTGGAATACTTGATACCGGCAGAACGGGCATACCATTCGGCCAACTGCGCACGCACTGCCTGATCCTGGATCAGCGGGCCATCATCGCCTTCGATGTCGCGGGCCAAGCTGAACAGGGTTTCAAACCCGACGGCCAATTGGGCGGACGAGCCCACAGCCATGCGTTCATTCATCAGCGTGGTCAGGGCGACTTTCCAGCCGTCACCAACAGCGCCCAGGCGGTTGGCATCAGGAATGCGGACATTGTCGAAGAACACTTCATTAAAATGCGCCTGGCCGGAAACCTGTTTGATGGGTTTGGCCTCAACACCAGGGGACTTCATGTCCAACAAAAAGAACGTCATGCCTTTATGCTTGGGGACATTGGGGTCGGTCCGGGTGACCAGAATGCCCCAATCGGCTTCGTGGGCGCCCGATGACCAGATTTTGGAGCCATTGATGACCCATTCGTCGCCATCTTTGACAGCGCGGGTGCGCAGGGCGGCCAGGTCGGACCCGCCAGCGGGTTCCGAGAAAAGCTGACACCAGATGATGTCAGCCCGGCCAGTCTTGGGTAGGAATCTAGCTTTTTGTTCGTCATTGGCATGGACCATCAACATGGGCCCGGTCATGGAAACGCCAACCACCAGCATTGCCGCCGATGGTGGGGCGACCTTGCCTTCTTCTTCCGAAAAGATCGACGACTGCATGGATGACAAAGCGCGGCCGCCATATTCTTCGGGCCAACTCAGGCAGGCCCAACCGGCGTCAAACTTCGTACGCTGCCACTCTTTACAGACATTCTGCATGCCTTCGGTCTGCATCCGTTTTTGCCAGTCTTTTGGCGCGTTTGCGTCCAGCCAAGCACGCACTTCAGTGCGGAATTCGGCTTCTTCCGGGGTATCGTTGAAATCCAATGTTGGTCTCCTGATTCAAATTTTCCCAAAGCTAGCACAGCGTGACAAACATGCAACCGCGATTGTTTACCTAGGGTCAGGACCCATTAATGAGGCTCAGACCAGCAGGTAACCGCCATCAACCACCATCTCGGACCCGGTCACAAAGGACGCTTCGTCTGAGGCCAAAAACAGCACAACGTTGGCAACTTCCTCCGGCCTGCCAAGGCGCCCGATGGGGTGGTGGGCAATGGTGCGCTCCAAGATTTCGTCGGGATCGGGCATGCTCTCAAAGGCATTGCTGATCAACGGCGTGTCGATATAGCCCGGATGTACGGAATTGCAGCGGATGTTGTATCCAGACTCGGCACAATGAACAGCGACCGACTTGGTCAACAGTCGGACAGCCCCTTTGGAGGCCGAATAGGAATTGGTACCCCCCAACGCCATGATCCCATGGATTGACGACATGTTGATGATCGACCCGCCGCCGGTATCTTTCATCGCCAGGACCGCTGCCTTGCAGCCTAAAAAGACCGCGTCAGAATTAATGGCCATCAGAAAACGCCACGATTCCAGTGTTTCTGTCTCGATGGTGTTGGGCCCACCAATGCCCGCATTGTTGACCAGAATGTCTAGTTTGCCAAAGGCATTCACAGTCTCGTCAATGGCGGCGTCCCAAGCGTCCGGGTCGGTGACATCATGTTGCACAAACCGGGCTTGATTGCCCAAACTGGCAGCCAGATTACCGCCGGCCTCGGCATTGATGTCGGTGATGATGACATTGGCCCCCTCGGCAATAAACCGGGTAGCACAGGCCTTGCCAATGCCGGATGCGCCCCCAGTGATCAGCGCTGTTTTGCCTTCGATTCTGCCAGTCTGGTTGGTCATTTGATGTAATCCTCGGGTGTGGTTGTTGGGGGTCGATTGGCGCCGGGCCATGGCTCCAGCGGCGCAGCGGGAACGTGATCCAGTACGGTCGTAGTCTTGTAGGGCTGGAACCCCGCATCGATATAATTGGGCAATGCGCGGGGATGGTCGTTTGAGTCTGTATGCACAAAAACGCGGTTTGTGCCGTCAACGTCCCAAGCTTGCTGTACGCATTGGCCAATCATGGATTTTCCCAATCCTAGGCTGATAAATTCGGGCATCAATCCAAAATAGGCGATCTCAACTTCTCCGGCCTTGCGGGACTCCAGCTCAAAATAGCCAGCGGGAGAGCCTTCATAATAGGCGATCCAGGTTTGATAGTTTGGATGTTCCACCAATTTGCGCCATTGGTCATAGGTCCACGATAATCGCTCATGCCACAGCCAGTCTGCCCCGACGGTGGCGTAGAGAAACCGGTTGAGAGATGGATTGGGCACTTTTGCCTGCTGAATGGTCAGCCGGTCATCATCGATTACGCGTTGGGGACGATTGCGCATCTCCAGAGAGGTTGTGATGATTTCAATAGTGATCGTCGAGGCATCCGTCATGACCATGCCTCGCGCACTTTGACGGCTCTGTCGGGGAAGTCCGAGAACAAGCCATCGATACCAATGTCCAGATGCGCCCTGATTTCGTCTTCCATGGTCGCAAAGCCTGGCCCGACGACTTCATCAATGAATGCCCAGGCATGCACGCGTTTCCCCATATCATGACAGCGTTGGACGAATCCGGTGTCGGCGCCATCGGTGCCGATGAGCAATGATTTGTGTGGGGCGATGACGGTGGCATAGTCCGCGGCGTCTTCGGCCAATGATGACGGGCGCACCGCACCAAAATTCACTTCTTCATTGCGGATCAACTGCACCAGGGGAATATCCGACATCTCTTTGGCGCGCCGCAATGTTGCCGGGTCAAAACTCTGGAAAAACGTTGGGCGCTCAATCGTGCCAAAACCATGATCGGTCAGCTGGGCAAAGGCAGCGGGCAGAAAGTCAAACCCCAGGGCCAGCATCTCGGGGGCATGTTTAATTTCGGGGCAAACGCCGATAGGTTGACTGCGTGCACTGGCCTGATGGTCGATGATCTGCAACAATTCTTCAAAGGTCAGGACCTCATATTGATCGTTGTGGCTTTGGTCGCGGTTGGGCCATGCCTGTCGGCAGCGCAGGGTCTTTAATTCGGCCAGCGAAAAATCTTCGGCATACCATTGGGGGATCAGATTGCCCGGTTTACGAACGCGACGGTCGGCAAATTCTGGCAGGTCGGCAATGTTGGTCGTCGTGCCTAAATACCGGTCATGACGGCAGATCAGGTGCCCGTCTTTGGAAAAAACCAGGTCGGGTTCGATGAAATCAACCCCCATGTCGATGGCATTTTCATAAGCGGGGGCTGAGTGCTCTGGCCAATATCCGCTGGCCCCCCGATGGGCAATAATGATGGGTTTTTTATCAGTCATTTGATGCGTTTATCTCTATCCCTGATCGAAGCCTAGAGCATTCCGCGACGGCTTGGAACCGCCAGAAAAACATCGGTTTTAGGTAATACTTGACAAAATCGGTCCAGATTGGGCAAAAGGCCCCCTGAAAAGGCCATTCAGGGCTGGACGATTCATACTAGACTATTTTAGTATGGTATGAATATATATCCCTTTTGATGCAATGAGGCGAGTTCAATGATCCGACTGACACGATTGGCAGATTATGCGGTCCTGCTGATGACCCACATGGCGCAAGAATGGCGCAGGAACCCTGTGCGCGTCATGAACGCGGCGGACCTGGCGCGGGAAACGCATATTCCAGTCCCGACGGTTAGCAAAATCCTAGGGGCCATGTCGCGGGGTGACCTGTTGACGTCCCATCGTGGTCATGCCGGTGGTTATGCTTTATCGCGTGCACCAGAAGATATTTCGGCCGCCGATATTATCAGCATCATCGAAGGGCCCATCGCCCTGACAGAATGCCTTGATGAAAGAACCGATGATTGCGAAATCGAATCCCTGTGTGGTGTTCGGGCATCCTGGACCCGGATCAATGACGCCATCACCATGGCGCTCGAAGGCATCAGCCTGGCGCAGATGGCCCATGATCAGTTGGCCGTCTTTGGGATCGCAGACCTGACCACCACGACCTTGCCCACGACCGTCCCGCTGGAGATTCAGTAATGTCCTCAATCGAAACACAAAAGACCATTGAAGAAGCCAGCGGCGACTATAAGTATGGCTTTGTCACCGATATCGAAATGGACATGGCACCCAAAGGGCTGAACGAAGATATCGTCCGCTTTATCTCGGCCAAAAAGAACGAGCCTGAATGGATGCTTGAATACCGTCTCAAGGCACATCGTGCCTGGTTGAAGGCAGAAGACCCTGAATGGGCGCGTGTCGACTATCCTGAAATTGATTTTCAGGACATCCACTATTACGCAGCCCCCAAGACCGACGCGGACAACCCCAAAAGCCTGGACGAGATCGACCCGGATATTCTGGCGACCTATGAAAAGCTGGGTATCCCCCTCAGGGAACAAGAAGTGCTGGCCGGTATTGTCGGGTCGCCCAATGTGGCCGTGGATGCCGTGTTTGATTCAGTATCGGTGGCAACAACCTACAAGGCCAAGCTGGAAGAAATAGGTGTCATCTTCTGTTCGTTCTCTGAGGCGGTGCTTGAACATCCAGAGTTGATAAAGAAATATCTGGGCTCTGTCGTGCCGGCCGGGGATAATTTCTATGCCACGCTAAACGCTGCAGTGTTCAGTGATGGTACCTTTGTCTACATCCCCAAGGGGGTGCGATGCCCGATGGAATTGTCGACCTATTTCCGCATCAACACGGCCAATACGGGCCAGTTTGAACGCACGCTGATCATTGCTGACGAAGGCTCGCATGTGTCTTACCTCGAAGGCTGCACCGCACCGATGCGCGACGAAAACCAGCTGCATGCCGCTGTGGTAGAGCTGATCGCGCTCGATGATGCCGAGATCAAATATTCAACGGTGCAGAATTGGTACCCTGGCAACAAAGACGGCGTCGGTGGCATCTATAATTTTGTCACCAAGCGCGGTGTGTGCCGCGGCAAAAACTCCAAGATTTCCTGGACCCAGGTCGAGACCGGCTCTGCCATTACCTGGAAGTACCCCAGCTGCATCCTGCAGGGCGATGGTTCTGTTGGTGAGTTTTATTCCGTCGCGATCACCAATAATTACCAGCAGGCGGATACGGGCACCAAGATGATCCATATCGGCAAGAACACGACCAGCAAGATCATCTCGAAAGGTATTTCTGCAGGCTTTGCCCAGAACACCTATCGCGGCATGGTTAAAATTATGCCCGGGGCCGAGAACGCGCGCAACTTCACCCAGTGTGATTCATTGCTGATGGGTGACCAATGCGGGGCGCATACGGTGCCGTATATAGAGGTCAGGAACCCGACAGCACAGGTGGAGCACGAAGCCACCACATCGAAAATCAGCGAAGACCAGATGTTCTATTGCCTGCAGCGCGGGTTAGAACCCGAAGAGGCGATCTCGATGATCGTCAATGGTTTTTGCCGGGAAGTGATGCAACAGCTTCCCATGGAATTTGCCGTCGAGGCACAGAAACTTCTGGGCATCAGCCTGGAAGGCAGTGTCGGCTAGAGATCGAATATGGAACGGGCAGGAAATAAACATGCTTGAAATCAAAAACATACACGCCACCGTCGGTGGTAATGCCATCCTCAAGGGCATCAATCTGACGGTTAATGGCGGCGAGGTGCATGCCATCATGGGCCCCAATGGCGCTGGCAAAAGCACGCTTGGCAATGTGCTGGCCGGGCGCGACGGCTATGACGTCACGGCAGGCAGCGTGACCTATCGGGGCCAGGACCTGTTGGATATGGCACCGGACGCACGCGCCCGAGACGGTCTCTTTATGGGCTTTCAATATCCCGTCGAGTTGCCCGGCGTAAACGGCATGACTTTCCTGCGCATGGCCGCCAATGCGGTGCGTGGCCATCGCGGGCTTGAGCCGTTGGATGGCATGGATTTTTTGAAACTGCTGAAAACAAAGATGGCAGAGTTGGAAATGGATGACGCGTTGTTGAAGCGGTCGGTCAATGTTGGCTTTTCCGGCGGCGAGAAAAAGCGCAACGAAATTATCCAGATGGCGATCATGGACCCCCATCTGATGATCCTGGACGAAACTGATTCTGGCCTTGATATCGATGCGCTGAAATTGGTCTCTCAGGGCATCAATCTAATGCGCGGCGAAGACAAAGCCATTGTGATGATCACCCATTACCAACGGCTGTTGGATTATGTAAAGCCAGACTTTGTGCATGTACTGGTCGATGGCCGATTTGTCGATTCTGGTGGGCCAGAATTGGCCCTGAAGCTGGAACGCGAAGGCTATGCGGCTTATGGCGTGCACGAGGCTGCGTAGGAAAAACCATGAACGTTGAATCCCCCCTTTTTGCAGAACAGTTTGAAGCAATGAAGCCGTCATTGCCGGGTGGTGATGCATCGTGGCGCCAAATGGCGTTTGATCGCTTTGCAGCCTTTGGATTGCCCAGCCGCAAACGTGAAGCCTGGCGCCATACGTCCCTGTCGGCGCTCAAAGGCGACCTGACGGGCCAGCCACTGGATATGGAAGGCATCACATCGGCACTGGAAAACCAAAAGATCGTGGGCGCGTTGCACCTGGTGTTCGTTGGCGGTCACTTTGTGCCAGAACTGTCGTCAGCGCTGGATGGCGTCGACGGTTTGACGTTGCGGACCCTTGGATCATCGGTAGAAGATGACGACGCGCTTGTTGACCAGATTGTGCTGAATGGTGGTGAAAATCCCGACGAAGCGCTGGTGGCGCTTAATGGTGCCCTGGTCAGTGATGGCGCGGTCATCAAATTGGCCGATGGCGCCCAGATGAAACAGCCGATCCAGCTGATTTATGCCGGTAACCCCACCGGTCTGGTGAATATTCGCAATATCATCAGCCTGGGCAAGGGCGCAACGGCCACATTGGTTGAGATTGCCCAAGACGCCACGGCCACCAATGGCTGGTTAAATATCGTCAATCAAATAGACGTCGAACACGGCGCGCGGCTCGATCATTTGCGGGTCATGGCAGATGGCGCAGACGCCAACCATATCAGCCAGTCGCGGGTCAGCCTGGCGGCCGATGCGCGGTATGAAAGTTTTGCCCTGTTGTCTGGTGGTGCGCTGGCACGGCACGAAGTGCAGGCTGTTTTCACTGGTACTGGCGGCCATTGCGGCCTGTCCGGCATTGGCCTGGGTGCCGGCAAAGCCGTGCGCGACGTGATCACCCATATCGATCACGCGCTGCCCGATTGCACCAGTGCCCAAATTTTCAAGAATGTGATGGATGATCATGCGTCTTCCGTGTTTCAGGGCAAAGTGACGGTACAGCAAGATGCCCAGCGAACCGACGCGATCCAGTCGAACCATAACATCCTGTTGGCCCGCACTGCGACAGCCAATTCCAAGCCGGAATTGGTCATTTTTGCCGACGATGTGAAATGCGCCCATGGCGCAACAGTGGGCGAGTTAGATGCCAACCAGTTGTTCTATATGCGGACGCGTGGATTGGATGAAGCCACAGCCAGGCAATTGCTGGTCGAAGGCTTTATCGCCGATGTGTTTGACGTGATTGAAGACCCCGCATTGCGCGACTATGTCCGCGCCCATGCCAGCGCGTGGTTGGGGGTGTCATGAACGAAACCACCCCAATCATCACCAAAAGCTTTGATGTTCAGGCGATCCGCAAGGATTTCCCGATTCTGGACGACCTCATGCCGGGCGGCAAACGCCTGACGTTCCTCGATACTGCCGCCAGCGCGCAAAAGCCGCAGGTCGTCATCGATGCCATGTCGCGGGTCTATGGCCATGAATACGCCAATATCCATCGTGGCGTTTATCATTTGTCGCAATTGGCCACCGACCATTTTGAGGCCGCGCGTCGCAAGGTGCAGGGCTTTTTGGGTGCAAAATTTGACCGCGAAATCATCTTCACGCGCAACGCCACCGAGGCCATCAATCTGGTGGCTACAAGCTGGGGCCACGCCAATCTGAAGGCGGGTGACCAGATTATCCTGTCCGAGATGGAGCATCACGCCAATATTGTCCCGTGGCAATTGCTGCGTGATCAGATCGGCATTGAATTGGTGGTTGCGCCTATTGATGACGATGGTGTGTTGATCTTGGACGCCTATCAGAAATGCTTTACGCCCAAGACCAAGATGGTCGCCATGACCCATGTGTCAAACGCGTTGGGGACGATCACACCGATCGCCGACATCATCCAGACTGCCCACGACCATGGTGCCCTGGTGCTGGTCGATGGCAGCCAGGCCGTGCCGCATATGCATGTCGATGTCGTGGCGCTGGATGCGGATTTCTATGTTTTCACGGGCCACAAACTGTATGGCCCGTCTGGCATTGGTGTATTATATGGCAAAGAAGATTTGTTGAATGCCATGCCCCCGTATCAGGGTGGCGGCGAGATGATTGCCACAGTGACATTCGAAAAAACAACCTATGCCGATCTGCCGCACAAGTTTGAGGCAGGCACCCCGAATATTGTTGGGGCCATTGGACTGGGTGCGGCGATTGATTATCTTGATACCATCGATCGCGATGCGGCCCACGCCCATGAAATGGCATTGTTGGCGTATACCGTTGAGCAGCTTACCGCGATGAACGACGTTCGCATCTACGGCACAGCACCAGAGAAAACGGGCCTTGTGTCGTTTACTATCGATGCGGTGCACCCGCATGATGTCGGCACAATTCTGGACCATGATGGCATTGCCGTACGGGCTGGGCATCATTGCGCCCAACCGGTGATGGACCATTTTGGGGTGCCGGCAACAACGCGGGCGTCATTTGGTCTGCATAGTGATTTTGATGATGTCGACGCCCTGGTCGCCGGCATCAAACAGGTACAGGAGATTTTTTGCTGATGAGCGATTTACGCGAGCTTTATCAGGAGGTTATCCTTGATCATGGCAAGAACCCACGCAATTTCGGGCCCCTGCCAGAGGCCAATCGACAAGCGCATGGGCACAACCCCTTGTGTGGCGACAAGATTACCCTGCGCCTGGTGGTCAAGGATGGCGTGGTAGAAGATTTGTCATTTGAAGGGGCTGGTTGCGCCATCTCTGTGGCCAGCACATCTTTGATGACGGGGGCGCTCAAAGGTCAGACAGAGGCCGATGCGCGCGCCTTGTTCGAAGACTTCCACGGCATGTTGACCTCTGCCGATCCGACCCCGGATCAATTGGAGGCATTGGATAAATTGGCCGTATTCTCAGGGGTTCGTGATTATCCCCTGCGGGTTAAATGCGCTACTCTAGGGTGGCATACGCTAAACGCAGCGCTTGATGAAAGCGACGAAATGGTGGTGACAGAATGAGCGATACTTATATGGAGAAATTTGTCGAAGGGTCTGACAATCCGGCCCCAGGCGACGAAAATACTGGTGCCAATACCATCAGGGATCGAGCAATTGATGTCCTGAAGGAAATCTACGACCCCGAAATCCCTGTGAATATTTACGAGTTGGGCTTGATCTATGGCGTCGACACCGACGAAGACACAGGCAAAATCGACATTACCATGACGCTGACCTCGCCCATGTGCCCGGTCGCCGATTCCATGCCGGGCGAAATCGAAGAAAAACTTCGGGCCATGGATGGCGTCAACGATGTCACGGTCGATTTGGTTTGGGAGCCCGCCTGGGACATGAGCCTGCTGTCGGACGCGGCCAAGCTTGAAATGGGGATGTTGTAATGGCCGGTGAAATTCTGACATTGACTGAGAGCGCTACCAATCGGGTTGCCGAGCTGATGGCCGCGCATCCTGACAAAGCGGGTCTGCGTGTTTGGATCAAAGAGGGCGGCTGCAACGGCCTGACCTATCAGGTTGACATGGCTGACGAAGCGACACCCGGCGATGATGTTGTCGAAACACCTGCGGGCAAGATTTTCTTGGACCCTAAAAGCCTGATGTATATTCTGGGTGCTGAAATGGACTTTTTCCAGGACAGCTTCTATTCAGGATTTTTGTTCAAAAATCCCAATGAATCCGGCCAGTGCGGCTGTGGTGAAAGTTTCTCGGTAGACTCGGCCCCCGGTAGACTAGGCCCTCGCTCGACTAAGCATGTGCCTCGCCCAATGCGTTGATCTCTTTGCGCAGGGTTTCAATCAAGTCTTTTGAACGGGTCAAATGTTTGGCTTCGGCATCAAGGATGATGTTGAAGGCCTTTTTCTTCATCGCGTCGACATCGATATCGAGATCAGCAGCCGATGTTTTGGCCGCGTCATAGACAATATCGATTAGTCGGTCTGCCGCGTGCAGGCGTCCCCAAAGATAGTCGTTTTCGCGGTCTTCGCGCCGGAAGAAGGCGCCGAAATTTCCCAATTTGACGCCCTGCAGCACCTCTGGACCTGTATCGCGGATGGCGGTGCAATCCTGTGGGCTGAGGCGCGACACCTTGATTTTGTCCATTGCGCCCTGTTGGCGCCACGACCCAACCGAAAAGGTCAGCGTATCCCAATAGGGAAAGCCCAAATATTGCGTCAGCAATGCGCGCCGGACATTGCCACCTGCGCCGGAATATTCCATCGATGAAAAGACGTCGTCAGTGCGGAAATTCATGGTTTCCAGTTTCAGGTCACGGGACAGCGCCTCGATTATGGTATCCAGGTCCACCCCGTGGTTGCGACCAAAGTCGACGCCATCTCCTGGGACCATTGTTTTTTCGCCCAGGATGGGTTGAAACAGCGCCAATATGTGATTGCGTGCGTCGTGGCTGATAATGGCTGACTTTTCCCGCTCCCGAAGATCACCGAGCACCTTATAGAATCGACCCTTCAAATAATCGAGGCGATAGGCACTAAGATCTGCAAATTCCGGTTCATCCAGCCTTGTATAAAGATGGTTCAGATGCTTGATCACGAAATGGATGCGGCGCTGGCGAAAATCCAGATCGAACCCGCGCAACATCCGCAGCCATGCAGGTTCCGCAGACTTAAAGCCGCCAGTTTCCAACTTGGAAAAATCTTCGGGATAGGCCTCGCGCATATGGGCCCATTCGTTCACGGCCTGGCGAATAAAACTGGCATCGGGCGATGCAATGTTCACGTCGCAGATGTCGGCGAGGATGCGCGTGATCTTGATGATGACTGAGTTCAGTTTCAGGTGCAGATAGCCTTTGTAGGCAAACCCGGCGCTGTCAGCGACGCCCTCATTGGCATCTTTGCGCCAACGGGATATCTGGTCAGTGCTGATATGAAATTTTGTGGCGCGCCGACCGATCAGCTTGTCGACCAAATGTTCAATATCCGGGCGGGCAGCCTCGACAATGGCTTCGGTTTGCGTGACCTCGTAATTATTCTCGCGGATCCACATCAGATCATCGTAGATCGGCTCGTGCCGGGGCAGATCGGACAGGCTGGATTTGAGAGCCTCCAACATGCCGGGGGTCTGGGCCGCATGGGCTGGCGGTGTGTCGACCGGGTTCGGGTTGATATACAAAAGGCGTCGGTCGACATTGCGATAGGCTGGCTTTTTCTGGATCGCCTGAATGGCCGAATCCAGCGGTTTGTTGTTCAACACACTTCCGTCGACAAAGGCCGACAGTTCAGGGTCTGCGCCGCCGCGTTCATAATCTTTGAATTTAGACGACAAAAATTGCTGCTTGTTGGTCCAAATTCTGTTTTGGCGCTTCAAGACATTGTCGACTTCTGACATTTGGGCTGCGGGAAACAGGCCGGGAAAGCTCGATGTTGCCCGTGCCGCAAAGGCCAGAGCCGGAATGCCGTCCGTATCGAAGTCAGACATTTCCCCGCCAGTGGGCCACCGGTTGTAATTGAACTCCAACACATGGCGGTGTTCTTGTTCTTCGATAATCGGCGGGTCGTAGATCGGCATTTTACGCGAATAGCCGTAAAAATCTGTCAAGGTGACAAACAGGTCCAGTTGATGACCATGGGGCAATAGGGATGGGTGATTGGGTCCGGCCTCACCCATTTTTTCCATGGTCTCGATCAGGGACGCCACCAGTCGCTCGCCATCAAAGGGGGCGTGCAAACGGGCGATCTGCAACATCGACACCAATTTGCCAATGGTTTCGGCGTCATCCTTCAACTCGCCCAATTTACTGCCGGCGATCCATCTGACAATCGGGCGCATTAACTTGTCGGACCAGCTAGGCTTGTCCTTTTTGGCCACGAGCGCCCGCACGTCTGACCGATCCAGCCACATGGTGCGCAATTCTTCATAGGGCAGGTCGTGGGCCAGCGCCCGTGCTAGAAAAATGCCATTGATCCCCCCTGCACTGGCGCCAGCGATGACATCGATGATGACCCGCAGGTCGACATGGCCGCCGACCATTTGCAGTAACTCGTAGTAAACTTCTTCGGTGTCCATCACCTGACCAGGCGGCGGTTTGATTTGGCTGAAGGGGCGGGCCTGTTTTTCGTCGATGTCGGGCACGGCGTGGTAAAACCGCGATGCACGGGTCAGCTTCAACAGTTCCCGCGTTAGGCCATGCATATAGACGGCCAGCGACAGGCCGCCGCTGCAAACGATTGCTAGTCTGAGTTCTTTTTCCTGCATTATCTTGTGGTGACCGTGCTGCCGTCCTGGACGTCTTCGGACGGGTGCAGGATCACTCTGTCATCTGTGGACAGGCCGGCCAAAACCTCGCCAAAGTCTCGATTGCGCTGGCCGATTTCGACGATCTGCAACCGCGCTTCGCCATTGTCGTAAACAAAGACCGCGCGATCATTGCCGTGGCGGAACAGGGCTGACAGGGGCACTTGCACGGCGTCCGGGCTGCGCCAGACAACGATCCGTGGTTCGACCCGATAGGCGTCTTGCAAGCCTTGCCAGCCATCTGCTGCATTGGCGAGGTCAAGGATAACGTTGACCCGTTGTTCTTCAACGCCAAGGGCAGAAATCTTTGTAAAACCAGAGGGTTCGACCAGGCGAACCCGGGCGATGATCGGTGTATCGCCGCCCCAGTTTTCAATATAGGCCTTGGCCCCTGCGCGCACCTTGACGGCATCTTGGGACAACAGGTCGACCACGACTTCCAGCAGGTCCGGCTGGCCGATTTCCATGATGGCTGTACCCGCTGACATCACCCGTTCGCTCTTCTCGACGATCCGCAAAATCTGGCCATCGATTGGCGACGTCAGGGTGACACAGCACCCGGCTTCACCCTTTTTGGAGGTGCGGTTGCTGCCTTTGGGCGCTATCAACGCTGCTTGGGCGGCCCGGCGCTCGGCCAATGCAGCCTGGTAGGCTGCCTCGGTAGTGTCGCGATTAGACCGGGCCAGGTCGACATTTTTTTGTGTAACCGTGCGGCCCAGTTCCATCCCGGACACGCGGTCATATTCTTTTGCTGCATATTGGCGTTCGGCGCGGGCGCGGACGACACGGGCATCTGCCTGGCTTAGCCGGGCTTTGGCCTGGGCCATGGTCCGTTCATCCAGAAAGCCCGGTTCCACCGGCTCGAAAATTGCGACGATGGTTTCGTTGGCGATTACCTGGTCACCGGCATCATGGGTGATGCGCAAGACCCGCCCGCTGACCGGGGCTGATACTGCATAAATATCGTGAATGCGCGTGCGCCCTTCGGCGGTCACGGTGACTTCCATCGCACCTTGTGTGATGGCGCCCGTGTCAACCAACATGGGGGACGGGGCAAAGGTCAGAAATAGCAGCACGGCAACACCGGCACCACCCAAGGCCCATTTTACCCAGCGACCCCGCATCCAACTTTGTTTTTGTTCAGCCAACGATGTTACTCCCGCGATTTCAACACGCCAATAAGGTCCAGCCGGTCTAGCCGACGCCGCACTGCCAGGGCAGAGATAGCCCCGGCAACCAGGATAACCAGCCCACCCATGCCATAGGTTTCCGGATCAATAATCAGGGGGATTCGGAACAGTTCTGTATCCAGGCTTACGACAATGGCAGCGGCCAATCCATAGCCCATTAAATAGCCTATGGGGATGGCTGCAAAGATCAAAATGCTGAGTTCCCCCAATAAGATGGCCGAAATTTCCCG
>Ga0114949_10000466_pt1 | contig 21727 bp, 19 predicted proteins | sample N074metaG_FD_83505 | JGI IMG/M metagenome (GOLD analysis project Ga0114949, IMG submission 83505) | Deep subsurface microbial communities from Kermadec Trench to uncover new lineages of life (NeLLi) - N074 metaG | ecosystem: Environmental > Aquatic > Marine > Ocean trench > Sediment | place...
CCCCATCAGTTCACGCCGCGCAGATCGGACTACGGAGATCGCTTCTCCATACGTTATTGCGAGCTCGGTTTCCAGAGTAATAATGCTGTCCAGATAACGAACTGAATTGTAGAGGGCAAGTTTTAGTTTGTCGGGCGACAGGTTTTGCGGGCTGGTCAGGTCGTGCATTCCGGATTGCGTAATCAGCTGATATCGATTTTGCAGACCGTATGTCAGAGAAAGGGCTGTCACCAGGGTGTAATCCATTTTGGCAAGTGAACCTGTCGCCAGGGCAGTGTCCCACGCCGTTGACTGCAGCGCAGCTGGACTGTAACTCTCCACCATGGATACGAATTGATCGACGGTTTCAATGTCATCTGCGCGATAGTGGGACTGCAGGACCTGACGCAGGCCTTCATCAAAAGGTGCGGCATCTTCAACTCGAATACTGTTCTGCTGAATCTCGATAAGAAACGTGGACAGAGAATTCAATACCAGATCCGCGTCCTCGCGCTTTTGCCGCCATTCATCCAGTCCGAGCGCGACCAGAATACTAACCACTATTAACGCAGATTCGAACATAACCTGCGGCAGCCAGACAGAATTTGTTTTGGGTTCCATAGTGTGGGTGAGATTTCGTGGCTATCGATCACGCAGTATATCAATTGATCGGCCAAGTGATTGGCTATTAAGGGAAAAAACGTTAGAATTCGGCTTCGCGCTGCATATTCGGGGGGATCGGCAACGAACATCCTATCGCCAAAAACCATTCGCAAGATCGCTACTGCCGTTACCTGTGGTTGTTTACTGATCTCCCACAGTGGTTCGGCGCAAGAATATAGTGATGCAGTAATCGCGGAAATGTCTGAACCGCAGTTCAATGTGCTCGGATTCGGCGACATAAGCTACATATCACGAGACGCCGGCGATCCGGGCGGATTTGCTGTAGGGCAGGCAGTGGCACATATCACTGCTTCACTGGATGACTCATTGAGTATTTTCGGTGAATTTAGCCTCACCGCCAAAGACAGCAGTCAAAGTGCGGCGATCGAACGCATGATCGTGAAGTATTCCTTCTCGGATTTATTCAAATTATCGGCAGGGCGCTATCATTCACCCGTCGGTTACTGGAATTCCTCGTTTCATCATGGGGCATGGTTGCAAACGACCGTGAGCAGACCGGAAATGGTCAAATTCGGCTCCAAGATTGTGCCGATTCACTTTGTTGGTGCGCTTGTTGAAGGAACGCTCACCAACAACAACCTTGGCTTGTCCTACATGGCCGGATTTGGCAACGGTCGCCATGAAAACATATCCCAAGCGGGTGACGCCGGGGATATCAACGGTGACAATGCCTGGATGGTTCAACTTAACGCGCGACCCTCCAGGTATTACGGGCTGAATGCAGGAATCGGCTTTTACAATGATAAAGTTACGCCGGCCGATCGCCCGGAGATAAATGAAAAGACAGTGTCTGCCTATTTGGTCTGGGCGAAAGAGTCGCCGGAAGTATTGTTTGAATATATCTATTCCACGCATGATTTCGTAAACGACAGCAGCATTAGCGGTGACGTAAATGCATGGTATTTGCAGTTTGCTTATCGCTTGCAAGGAAAACGCCGAAACTGGAAGCCCTATGCGCGTTATGAACATACCGAAGTGGATGATTCAGACCCGCTGCTCGGTGATCAGGGACTGAATTATGAAGCTGCGATCCTCGGCATCAGATGGGACTTCAATCCGTATGCCGCGATAAAGGGCGAGTACCGAAACGAAGAATATGACGACTCTGGACGCGAGAATAACTTTCGGCTTCAGCTCTCGTTTGTGCTGGCAAAATTATGAATATGAATATTCGATGTCAATACAGGCTCAAAGACTTGGCAATGGCATCTTTGTTGTTGCTGGCATCGTTGTACCCGGCATCCCAGGCGTTTAGCCAGGACGACGAAGACAGGTTTTCGCTGGCGATAGTTGTTCACAAAGGATCGACAGTAGAAAACCTGTCGTTGCAGGAATTGCGTAAAATATTCCTGGCCGATCAGCAATTTTGGGCGGATCGAAGTCGAATTATCCTTCTCGTCCGCGCACCAAAGTCCGAGGAACGGGATTTCGTCTTGAATACGATTTACCAGATGGATGAACAGCAATTTCGCAAGTACTGGATCGCGAAAATGTTTCGGGCCGAGGTGCCTCGTGGCCCCAAGATCGTATTTAGCACGGACATGACGCGTGAATTGGTGGTCGCTATACCCGGATCTATATCGTTCATGGATGCGAAAGAGGCGACGGATGATGTCCGGGTATTACGGATAGATGGCAAATTGCCAAACGAAGATGGTTATCCTCTGAAATAGCTCGCTGGCTCCCTACAGACCCCGTATTTCATCCTCCGAAAATTCTCCCGCTGCCGATTGTTTGATTTCGGCATCCGCCAATTTTTCAAACTCCATCGATGCTGATGTCGATGGCTTGTAAATAAGTGTTATCAGAAACTGAAAGGTCTTGCCGGGTGGCATCATAGGATTATCACTATGAGGACCACTGACGCGGACGCTCAATTCGTAGTCTCCGGACCAGAACCGCGAGGCGTGAATGTTCTGCCGGGTTGTTTCGTCGCTTTCCCACTGGCTGTATTTCTTTCTCAATATCATCCGGTACTGCTCGTAGGCGATCAGCGCATCTTCTCCCGATTCGTACCAGGTCTCACCCGCAATTTTTCCTATGGAACGCGATATCGGGGTTACCAGAACAAGTACTTTGTCGATAGTCGATGGTTTGACTGGATTTTCGGCCGTGATCAATACCAGTTGGACCGTTTCGGTTGATTCGTGTATTTGCTCTGTATACGGGGTGCCCAGCGAATAGCCGAACAGATCACCGACGTTCGCATCGCCACGCGCGATGTTAGAGTATGACAACAGTGTCAGCAAAAAGACCGACAACAAATATGCTCTCATTCCTGGCTACTCCCGATGTAGTTGTTTGGCAAGAATAGCCGAAAGCGGTCGATCGGGCCAATCGCCTGTTTACAGTATCGGTGCAGCCAGTCGAGACGTTCTTACGGCAAACTTGAACCAGAATGACTTGTTGTCGTATTCGTCGAGCTCCATTATTCGTGACTCGGCGAAATCCTGCTCAAACATTTCCTCTACTTCATGCGCGAAGTTCGCATCAACAATCAGAGAGGTTATTTCGAAGTTCAAGCGAAACGAGCGGTTGTCGAAATTGGCCGTACCGACAGTCGCGACATTATCGTCGACCAACATGACCTTTTGATGCAGGAAGCCACCCTGGTATCGGTAGAATTGGACTCCTGCAGAGGAGATCTCGTTAAAATAGGAGTAGGCCGACAACGTAACGAGCTTGCTGTCGGATTTCTCGGGGATCATTACCCGAACATCGACGCCACGCAGCCCGGCAAGTTGCAGCGCTTGCACAATCGCGTCATCCGGTACGAAGTATGGGCTGGCGATCCAGATTCTCTTTCGCGCAGAATTTATCGCCTGGGTATACATTAACGATGCGGTTTCCATTGGGTCTGCGGGACCGCTGGCAATAATCAGTACTTCTGCGTCGCCTTCAGCGGCGGGTTGAGGATTCCACGAGAGATTGTCCAGCAGCCTGTCTGTAGACCAGCGCCAGTCTTCGACGAACGCCAGTTGCGCGCCCATTACGGCCGGGCCTTCGATCCGGGCATGAGTATCCCGCCAGCGTCCGATCTTCTCGTTCTTGCCCAAATACTCGTCGCCTACATTGTGCCCGCCGATCCACACGACCTTGCCGTCGACGATGACTGTTTTACGGTGATTGCGGAAATTAAGCTGGAAGCGGTTGCCGGATCCTTTGCGGCTGTGGAACGGGTGAATTTCTACCCCGGCATCCCTCAGTTTGGCGCCATAACTGCTCGGCAGGCGCAGGCTGCCCACTTCGTCATACAAGAAGAAGACGCGCACACCGCTACGCGCCTTTTCGATAAGTCGGGACTGTAACTCGCGACCGAGATCATCGTCCCTGACAATGTAGAACTGCACCAGTACATAATCCTCAGCAGCAGCTATTCCTTCGAAAATGCTGGAGAAAGTCGCGTCACCGTCGATCAGGAGCGTGGCATGGTTGCTGCCTGTCATCGGCAGGCGAGCCATTTTCTCAGCCCCCGCAATGGCATTGTTATCCTGTCTACTAATCCCGGTGGCGCTTGCCAAGTGGTCATTCGCTTGACGAATGAGGTCATCAAGCTCTTTCAACTGGTCCTGGCGTGCCAACACGTAACCGTTGAATTTGTTCCGGCCGAGAATCCAGTAGGCCGGCACCGAGATATACGGAAAAGTTACCAGCGACACCGCCCAGGCGATAGATCCCTGAGGTGTGCGTGAACTCATCACCGCGTGCACGGCGCTGATCACTCCCAGAAGCTGAAAAATGACTACGACGATTACGATCATTTTCTTTCGACGGCCTTTGTCAGAAATTGCAGTTGTCATAACAGCCTACCCCATACGCGACGCCGGATGCTGATGTGGGGGTGCGCCGCTTATGGCATTATGGTCTGCGTAGACTGCGGATCAAGTCGAAAAGGGGATGTCATGAAAGGTGTTTTGCTTCGAACAATGATAATAATGCTGGGCCTGGCATTGGCATCTGCGATTGTACCGGGTGTGAATATTCTTGGTACGGGTAGTCTGATCTTCTCAGCGATCCTGTTGGCGTTGGTGAACGCAATTGTAAGGCCAATTGCTTTTTTATTGACGCTGCCATTGACGATCGTAACGATGGGTCTGTTCATATTCGTTCTGAACGCAGCAATGTTTGGTTTGGTCGCGTCCATGTTGGAAAACTTTCATGTTGCCGGCTTCTGGTCTGCAATATTCGGCTCCATCGTCGTCAGTATCACCAGCACCGTCGCGACATGGTATATAGGCCCGGAAGGGCGATATGAAGTCTATGTGATGCGACGGCCGGGTGACTGACGACCAGCGTTTCCCTATGTTACTGTGGCCGCCAATGTAACCAAACTCAGGACTGTGCATAGTGAAATATAGCAAGTGCATCAAATGGTTATCGCTTGTTCTTCTAGTAACACTTACAGCGTGTAACCAGTCAGATTCGCCTTCGGCTATTGACTCCGGGCAAACCGAATCATCTGCGAGTATTGAGCCATCGGCAGCCGAGATTGCGGCGGCGGAAATCAACGCAGATTACATGCGCGAAATCATCGTCGAGATTTCCGATGACAAATATGCAGGCCGCGGACCCGGTACGCCCGGCGACGCTGCGGCTCGAAAATTCCTGGCACTTGAAATGGCGTCGATGGGAATTTCGCCAGGTGCTGCCGACGGTAGTTGGGAACAGACGTTTGACCTTGTCGGCGTCAACGCGTCGCAGCCGGAGGAGTGGATCTTCAGAAAGGGTGACGGCACGTTAACACTCCAGCAGTGGGACGAATTCATAATGGGCAGCGGCGTGCAGGCCGACAAGGCGATAATCGACGATGCCGAAATCGTCTTTGTTGGTTACGGGATTCAGGCGCCGGAATATGGCTGGGACGACTTTAAAGGCGCGGATCTAAAAGGCAAGGTACTGCTAATGATGAATAACGATCCTGATTGGGATCCGAATTTGTTTGCAGGTGAAACACGACTTTGGTATGGCCGTTGGGACTATAAGTATTTAAGCGCCGCGCGCCAGGGGGCAGTTGGCGCGATCATTATTCACACGATTCCGTCTGCGGGTTACCCGTTTCAGGTTGTGCAGACTTCATGGACCGGTCCGCAATTCGAACTACCGGCGGGTGATGAGCCACGCAACCAGGTACTAGCGTGGGTAACCGAAGAGGCGGCCCGAGAACTGGTTTCACTGGCGGGTCTTGATCTGGACACTCTCAGAGAAGCGGCAGATAACAAGGACTTCCAGCCTGTGGCATTGGGTGTGACCACGTCTGTTGAAATGGATGTGACGATTACCAGCGTCGAGACGGCAAACGTTCTCGGGCTCATTCCAGGAAGCGACCCTGTTCTGAAAGACGAAGTCGTTATCTACACTGCGCATCATGACCACCTCGGAGTCGGCGCGCCCAATGCTGAGGGAGATGTCATCTATAACGGGGCCCGGGACAATGGATCGGGCGTTGCCATGGTATTGGCGATGGCGAAAGCCATTACAACTTTGCCGGAACCGCCGCGCCGGTCTGTATTAATCGCCCTGGTTGCGGCAGAAGAGCAGGGCCTGTTGGGATCCGAATTTTACGCGGCCAATCCAACCTTCCGCGCCGGCAAGATTGCGGCAAACCTGAACTATGACAGTGGCAATATCTGGGGCTTAACCCATGACGTTGACTACGTGGGGCTGGGCAAATCGTCGATTGATGAAATCGTCATTGGCGTTGCTGCCGAGCAGGGTCGTATTGTAAAGCCTGACGCGTTCTCGGATCGTGGCTATTTTTATCGCTCTGATCAATTCAACTTTGCAAAAATCGGTGTGCCTGCGATGTATCTGCACACCGGTACCGATTTTGTCGACAGACCGGATGGCTGGGGCAAGGATCAGATCAATCGTTATACGGACGTCAACTACCATCAGCCCAGCGACGAATACGATGACAGCTGGAATTTCGATGGCATGATCGCGGACACCTTGCTTGGCTATTGGACCGGTCTTGCGATAGCAAATGCCGACAATATGCCCACCTGGAATGAGGGTGATGAATTTGAAGCGGTCCGTCTTCGTGCACTGATGGCAGAGAAGGAATAGTTGCAGGCAACAAACAGGACGCATAAAAGGTGAAACGATTGACCTTGCTGATCTGGGCGGTATTTTCCTGCTTTGTTGCTCAAGCAGACCTGGTCGATATCCCGAACTATATCGAGTACACGCAGAACTATTCGAGTTCGGGACAGCCGAGCCAGGATCAACTGCAGGATGTCTGGGTAGATGGTTTCGAGCTGGTGATATACTTGGCTTACGGTGATCACGAGACCTCGCTCGAAAACGAAGACCGCATCATTAAAGAACTGGGCATGGAGTACGTCAACATCCCGGTCAATTGGGGCTCGCCGACTGCAAGCGATTTTGCTCTGTTTGCCAGCGTAATGAAGGGTGCATCGAACAAAAAAACACTGGTGCATTGTCAGGCAAATTTTCGTGCTTCCGCGTTTAGCTTCCTGTACCGGGCAATCTATGAAGATGTTCCTTTAGCGACTGCAAAAAGGGACATGAACTCTATTTGGACGCCGAACAGCGTCTGGACCACCTTGATTCTTGAGGTCCTGGCGCAGCATGATATTTCATCGGAGTGCGAGGATTGTGATTGGACACCACAACAAAACTAGTCGGTAATTTTTGATATGCGGCGCTCGATCGCGATTGCCGGCAACATGGGTTCTGGCAAATCGACATTGGTGGAATTCCTGAGTCGTACCTATGGCATTGCACCTTTTTACGAACCCAATGAAGACAATCCCTATCTACCGGATTTTTACAAAGACATGAAGCGCTGGTCGTTTCATTCGCAGCTCTATTTCCTGAGCAACAAATTTCGACTGCACCAGGAACTGGATCGCGTGCCTGGTACTGTCGTTCTTGACCGCACTATTTTCGAAGACGCGGAGATATTCGCAACTGCGCTACATGATATGAAGCGAATGGACGATCGGGACTGGCAAACCTACTGGTCTTTTTATCAGTCCATTCTTAATGCGATAAAGCCACCTGATCTGATGATCTATTTACGTTGCTCAATGCGAACGCTACGCAAGCGAATCAAATTACGTGGTCGCGAAATGGAACAAGATGTGCCGATCGCGTATTTGAAACGCCTGGACAAGCTGTATGAAAAATGGATCGGTTCATACCAGATCAGTGAGGTGTTGATCCTGGAAACGGACAAGCTCGATTACATCAACGATCTAATCCATCGTCTCGACGTGATGGAGCGGATAGAGGCCATGCTGCCGCCGGAACTCGGCAAGCCGCATTGTACGTGACGATTAGTTGCCGAATGGCTCTACATAAACGCCAGGCACCGCCACACCGTCAACCATGGCGGGTAAAAACCGACTCATCGTAATTGTCTCGACCAGCGCCTGCTGACACGGGGCGGTTGGTACAATGCCGTTGCGATGTGAGGTATCCACACTGCTGGCCTTGCCGTTTTCATCTACATGCGATTCTGTGTAGACAAGCCACTTCGCGTGTTTGGGGCATGCCGATTCCCATCTTTCATTGCCAAAGACGCGTTGTGCTGAAATATGATCTTCGCCATATTCCGCGATCATCTCCGGCATGCCGGGGTTGAGCAAAATGCGAATTGACTGATCGGTTTTCGTTTTAGAAAAAATAACCTGAAACAGCAGCACCACCGTTTCGGCCTTTTTATCAATATGTGCAGGTGCCAGACGTGCTTTCTTTGCGGCTGTCTCAACGGCAAGGGCGAAATCCGGGTCCCAGTTATTCTTTATGAAACAGCCGGCGTCTTTCATTTTGCCATTGGACTTTACAATGGAGGTGCATTGCAGCGTTACTGCTGCATCGCCGTGGGTCTCTGGAAACTCGATCAACCGAATCAGGTACTTGTCGGCTGACGGGTCGCCCAGCGTAGCGGGTTGCAGCTGGGCCTGTGCCGAACTCGAAGTCGCAAACAGCATGGCAAGCGCTATCAGGCAGTACATAAGTTTACGTTGGTACATTTATTCACATTCGAAATGTTGCAAGGTCTGTCGGGCAGCCATTGACCTTACGGCGTTACTCGCCAACTGCCTGAAACTCGTAAACGGCTTCGACGATTGGCGACAACGGCTCGCCGTAGCGACCAAACCAGTTGTGATAAATACGCCGAATGCGAGCATTGCGATACAGTCCGGCAAGTGCACGATCGACGACCAGTCTGAAATCAGTGTCGCCTCGTTGCAACATCAACGCGTACGGTTCAAATGAAAATACGTCAGAGCTGATCGTGTATTTTGCGGCATTGCCAGACAGTAAAACCTGGCCGACGATCATGGCGCGGTCGGTGGCATAGCCATCGACCTTCTTGTCATTTAGTAACTCCATGCCTTTGTCATGTGTTTCTATTATTCGCAGTGTGAATGCATACTCGTTGAGCTCACTCAGTTTTCGCAGTGTGTCTTGGGTGGTCGTACCTTTAATTACGGCGATCGTCTTTTTCTCGACGTCGGAAATGGTCGGGATTGGAGACTCGGACAGGGAGAGGATTGCACCGCCAGTAATAAAGGTCATGAGTGAAAAATCCACACGTTCGCGTCGCGACAAGGTAACGGTCGACGCCCCGCATTCGATGTCTACATCGCCGTTTTCAACAGCGGCCAGCCTGTCTTCGGGCAATACCAGCGAGACATAAGTGATCTTCATTTCATCAAGACCGGTCGCCGCCTTGACCGCCTTGGCGACCGATTTACACAGAGCGATCGAGTATCCGTCCGGGTTACCCTTGGTGTTGAGGAATGACATCGGTATTGCGTCTGGTACGAATCCAATTTTGAATTCGCCAGCGTCGGCTATGCGCTTGAGCGTGCCATTCAGTTCCTCGGCGCCCATTGCCGAATTGACTGTTAACAGCGCCGCTAGAATAAGTGCCAGTTGTCGCATTACATGCTCCTTGTTTGCCAGTTATTCCGGAATGGTGTTTAGCTGATACATGGCGGCAAGTATCGGTGACGGGCGGATACCGATTCTACCGATCCATTTGTTGTAGATCTGAACATGCTGACCACTGCGAAACAATTGTGTAATAGCTGCGTTGGCGACCAGGCGGAAATCCGCGTCGTTTCTTCGCACAACGAGACCGTAGGGTTCGTATGAAAACGTTTCGTTCATCAGAGAATATCGATTCGGATAAAGTGCTTCAATGACCTGCCCGATCAGTACGATCTGATCGGACGCAAATGCATCGACACCGCCTTTGTTCAGGCGATTCATGCCTTCGTTTCGATCGGTCACCATAACTACTTCGGCATCGATCAGATTTTGTTTGAGATAGGCTTCCAACTGCCCGAGTGTGGTCGTACTTTTTACAACGGCTACTTTCTTGCCGCTTAAGTCGGACATGCTTTGAATGCCGCTTTCAGCAAGCGACAATACGCTGCCCCCGGTAACAAATGTCGTCAAGGTAAAATCGACGTCCTTCTGGCGCGACATCGTCACCGTCGTAGAACCGCACTCGATGTCGATCTTGCCGCTCATAACGGCAGAAATACGTTCGGAAGATGAAATAGGAACGAATTTTGTCTCAATATCACTCTTGCCCAGGTGTGCTTTGACGGCAGCAGAGATACGTTTACAAAGATCCACCGAGTAACCGGATGGCTGACCGTCGGCATTGTCATAGGAAAGCGGGCTGGCATCAGTTCGATAGCCAATGACGAACTCGCCGGTCCGTGAAATCTTGTCCAGTGTGCCTTCGGCCTCATGCGCGAATGCGTCCCGGTCTGGCGCCGTGAGCATTGCGATGATGAGCAGTCCGGTGGCGAAGGTTTTGTTAATCATTCTTCTCTCCAGTCACAAGCGCTCCAGAGTATCAGCATGCAGTACGGAGCGTTAGTCAAAAGTGTTGACTGGCGCGGCTTACAGGGGCGGGGGAGGCTTTATTACTGCGAGGTCTAAGGTGCCTTGCGATATTCGATTCCGATATTAAAGAAAATGCACGTTACGCGAATATAATGCTTATTCGCGTAATTAAGGGGAATATAAAAGAAAATACAGATATATATTGAAAAAACGTAGAAATCGGGAAAAATAGACGAAAATCGTTAAAAATAGCTAATCGTCAGGAATCGAGCCGAGATTCAGCTGCAATAGAGTCCCGTTTTCGCTGGTAAGCGTCATTGTAAGCCCGGCAATAACGTAGGTCGTTGCAGACTCGACCTCGCCAAGAAACGCCATTTCCTGCTGCATGACGGCTTGAGGGCAGGCCATTCGGGTGGTGGCCAGTGATCCGACTTCGAGCGTGCTGTCTGTCGCGACAAAGCTGCCGAAAAAACGATTGCAGCCGGCAAAGCCGGAGATTTTGCCGTCCGCGTGAAATTGAACAAAAGTCTGCTGGCCAGTGCCGGTGCTGCCAGATGAGGCATTCCATGGGCCGGAAATGATCGTGATCCGGTCGCCGTTGCCCTCGGCATTGCGTTGCGACTCCGCCGAGCGAAGGTTTTTCAGGGTAACGAACGCAAACCCCGCGAGGAACAGCATGAAAAAGAGAAATCCGTAGGCTTGTCGCATATCAAGCGCTCAGGCGGCCCTGCTGATTCGATTTCGACCGGAGTGTTTCGCCATGTAGAGCGCGTTGTCGGCACGGCTCATCCATTCTTCGGCACTTTCGCCTGCATGATGTTGTGCAACGCCAAGGGATATTGTAACGGCGCTCGAGGGAGCAAGGTCATGCGCCTCAACAATGGTACGCAGCTGTTCGGCAAGCCGTGCCGCATTCTCCAGGTTCAGGTTCTCGGCAACGATGACAAATTCCTCACCGCCAATACGATAAATGCTATCGGTCACGCGAATTCGCATCCCAACCAGTTCGGTAAGCCTGATCAGAATCTCGTCGCCTTTTGCATGGCCATGAACGTCGTTAACCTGTTTGAAGTGATCCAGGTCGAGCATGAGCATTGAGCAGTCATTGTCGTTACGCAGTCTTGCAGCAATGGTTTCTTCAAGTTTATGTTGCAGCGCGCGTCGATTGCCGACTCCTGTTAATGGGTCCTTGGTTGCCAGATGCATCAGTTCGTCTCTCTGGCCTCGGGTAATGGTTGCAAAGGCATAGGCAAGCGCGCAGGTTACGCTGATTGTGATCAGTAATGTGACCAACGCGAAGGAGTCGTATTTGCCAATTATCGACGGCGCCATACCGACGACGGCAATTAGGGAAATCAAAAGAGCCTCTCGACGTTCAATCAGGAAGAAAACGCCGACCAGGACCGGGTATATCCAATATACCTGGGTTTCCCCTGTCATATAATTGGTCAATAGCAGCCCGAATACAGCCAGGAGGGCAAGAGAAGTACTCGCCAAGCGTACGTTGTGAGTCTTATAGAGATACCAGGAGAGACCAGCGAGACCAACGACTATGCCTGAGTCCAGCAGTGCGATCGGGTACTCCCCGTTCAGGAAACGAATGATCGCAAACGGAAAAACGCCTACGGCCCCGACAATGCCAAGCATCAGGGGCAAATATTCTTCGACGGCGGGTTTGCTGGTTTTCACGTTTTGTCCGGTTCGCATCAATGGTTTCGAATTGGAATCTAAAGTTTACTAAGTCCAGCCGCAATTTTTCGTATTTGGTTCACAAAAATCAATTTGTCCATTGTGGATACAAAAAAAAGGCCAATGCGCTGGCGCTGGCCCCTTCTCATTTATTGCCCGCAATACAAGCTACTTGGCAGCTTTCCTTTCCTTCGCTTCTTTAATGACCTCTTCAGCAACGTTTGCCGGGCAAGGCGCATAATGCGAAAACTCCATGCCAAATTGCCCACGGCCCGATGTCATTGTGCGCAAGTGTCCGATGTAGCCAAACATCTCGCCCAACGGTGCTTCGGCACTGACGCGAGTTCCGGTAACGCCGGTATCCTGTGCCTTGATCATGCCACGTCTTCGATTCAAGTCACCAATGACGTCTCCAACATGATCATCTGGCGTAAATACATCTACTTTCATGATGGGCTCGAGAAGCTGTGGCGACGCTTTTGGCACGGTTTGCCTATACGCATTTTTGGTCGCGATTTCGAATGCCATTGCGGACGAGTCGACCGCGTGGTAGGCGCCGTCGAGCAAGGTAAAATTCACGTCGAGTAATGGATAGCCGGCAAGTGTGCCTTCATCCATGCAAACACGAAAAGCCTTCTCAATCGCAGACCAGTATTCGCGGGGAACGTTGCCACCCGTTACCTTGGACTCGAATGTATAACCGCTGTTCGGTTCGCCCGGTCCAATGCGATATTCCATCTTCGCAAACTGGCCGGAACCGCCTGTCTGTTTCTTATGCGTGTAGGTGTCTTCAACGACCTTGGTAATGGTCTCGCGATAGGCAACCTGTGGTTTGCCAACTTCGACTTCTACGCCGTGCGTGCGCTTGAGAATGTCGACTTTAATATCGAGGTGCAGCTCACCCATGCCCTTGATGATTGTCTCACCGGAATCCTCATCGGTGGCCACGCGGAACGACGGGTCTTCCTGAACCATCTTATTCAGGGCAACCCCCATTTTCTCTGTGCCGGCCTTGTCCTTTGGCGCAATCGCGATCGAAATTACCGGGTCCGGGAACACCATTGGCTCCAGGGTGGCCGGATTGTTGGCATCGGCAAGTGTATGACCTGTTCGCGTGTGCTTCATGCCTAGCAGAGCAATAATGTCGCCTGCTTGAGCGGAATCCAGTTCCTTTCGCGAATCGGCATGCATCTCGACGATACGGCCGATACGCTCGGTCTTGCCTGTAAACGTATTGAGAACGTTGTCGCCTTTTTTCATCCTGCCGGAATAGATTCGTGTGAAGGTCAGGGCGCCGTAACGGTCATCCATAATCTTGAATGCAAGGGCGCGCAACGGACCGTCCGGATCGACAATTGCGAAGCCGCCTGTTTCGTTGCCTTCGAGGTCGATCTCCGGCTGTGGCTTCACTTCGGTCGGGCTTGGCAGATAGTCAACAACTGCATTAAGAACATTCTGTACCCCTTTGTTTTTAAAGGCAGAACCACACAGTGTTGGAAAGAAGTCCAGGGCGATAGTGCCTTTTCGGATGCATGCCTTTAAGTCATCGACAGATGGCTCGTTGCCATCGAGATAGGCCTCCAACAGGTCGTCATCATGCTCAAGCGCGGTTTCAACCAGTTTCTCACGCCATTCCTCGATCAGGTCCGCCATGTCCTCCGGCGGATCTCCGATCGTATAACTGGTTGGATCGCCAGAGTCGTCCCAGGTCCAGGCTTTGCGTGTCAGCAAATCGACTACGCCAACAAAATCGTCCTCGATGCCGATAGGCAATACAATCACCAGCGCATGTGCGCCCAGAACGTCCTTAATCTGCTTAACAACACGTAAAAAATCAGCGCCTATGCGGTCCAGTTTGTTGACGAAGATAATGCGTGCGACTTCTGAATCATTAGCGTAACGCCAGTTCGTTTCCGACTGCGGTTCGACACCGCCTGAACCACAAAAAACGCCAATGCCGCCGTCGAGTACTTTCAACGATCGATAAACTTCGATAGTGAAGTCGACGTGTCCCGGCGTATCGATGATGTTCATGCGATGACCGTCCCACTCGCAGCTGGTAGCCGCTGATTGAATGGTTATGCCGCGTTCCTGCTCCTGTTCCATGAAGTCGGTCGTGGCTTCGCCATCGTGGACCTCACCGATCTTATGGATTTTGCCGGTAAGCTTCAGGATGCGTTCTGTCGTGGTGGTCTTGCCGGCATCGACATGGGCGAAAATGCCGATATTTCTGTATAGGCTAAGGTCTGTCATTTTCTCTTCTCAAAAGGGCGGGATCTTCCGCCGGGGTGCTGTCAGGGTCGTCGGGCGCGCATGATACCGGCGGATCAGGGCAGAAACCAGTGCAATCCGCGACAAATTTGGTGCCGCGATTCCAAGTGCTGCTTTTTGTCCGGATTTAAAGTGCCAGGTTTACAAATATTTGGCGTAATCAGTGGCTTGGAATGGCCTGTTCAGATTCCGGGCCGGAGTTTTTCACGCGCTGTTTCTGCCTGCTGAACGCTCATTTTCCAGCGGGTTTTCTGCAAAAAGGCCAAACCGAATAAAAAGCCGCCGACGCCGCCAGTCACGTGGGCAAGCACATTGACCATGCCATGGTCTTCACTGGTGATCAGCTGATAGATATCGCCACCGATAAAGTAGATGGCGAGAGCCCAAACCGGGACCGCGATCTTGCCGATAAAGACCAGGAACCAGTAGCCGCAAAGCATTTGGCCGCGAGGCAGAAGAAACGCGAACAGGCCGATCATGCCCATGACAACACCAGACAGACCCAGCGTTGTGAAATGCTCTCCGGATGCCAGGCCTGAGAGCGATGAGAAGATGCCGGTGCAAATGGATATCGAGATGAATGCCACGATGAACATGAATGTGCCAACCATGACCTCGACCGCGGCCGCGAAGGCCGCGAAAAATATCACATTAAAGATGACATGCGGCCAGTCAGCATGACCAAAGCCGACATGAACATCTGTATCGGGTTCCAGGACGAGGTCTCGTAAGCGACCCATGCATCCGGGTCCTCCGGCACCCGCAGGTGATATCGATACACCTCCTCAGCCAGCATATTGCTCACGTATGTTCGAGTTTCCGTGGCGTCAAAGCCGGTTATGGGTCGCATGCCGGTAACGATTTCCTGAATGGCCACCTCTTCATCTTGCGACAGGGCGATGCCGTGAACGATAGTAACGCACGGGTTCTCGCTGTCCGGAGCGATGCGGCTGAATACTATTTTTTTGATATTGCTTCGCTGCTCGTCGCAATGCGCGTAAATCGCCTGCGCGTATTCCTCCCGATCCATTTGCTGTTTGGCGAAAATCGCGAGGCAAAGGACGCAGACCAGAATGGTTAGCCACGGTACCCGCCGCAGCGGAAAATTGGGTTTCAGGGGCAGAAAGAGCATGCCGGCAAAGCTACCCCATCGTTGGCCACCGAGCACTGAACCAGCGCGGATAAGCAATGACTGGACGGGAGATCTTCTGCCAATTGTGACGTGAAGCACAGATGGTTAGAGTGTACGCAGGATCTACAGACGTAGTATGACCGGAGGAAGGGTATGCAGGAAAATCGGCAAGCGCGTGAGCACACAGATTTCTTGCTGGACAAGTCGGATTTCAGCAAGAGCAGGTTTCGTCATGACAAGGAGACGACACCGCTTCTGGATGGGCAGGTTAGGCTCGCAGTAAACAAGTTCGCATTGACGGCGAACAACATCACCTATGCTGTGGTGGGTGATCAAATGCAGTACTGGAATTTTTTCCCCAGTCACGAAGACGGTATGGGACGAGTTCCGGTATGGGGTTTTGCCGATATTTCAGAGTCTGAATGCGACGGTCTTGATGTGGGCGAACGAATTTATGGCTTCCTGCCAATTTCAACGGACTTTATTGCGACACCCGTTGCCATCTCCGCCGGTGGATTCATAGACGGCGCCGAGCACCGCCAGGATCTGCATCCCGTCTACAACCAGTACACGAGGGTGAGTGGCGACCCTTCTTACGTGCCGTCTCTTGAGGCGCAGCAAATGATTTTGCGACCCTTGTTCGTAACCTCATTCCTGATTGAGGATTTTCTGCGGGACAACGACTATTTCGGCGCGGAAAGGGTCATTTTGTCGAGTGCATCGAGCAAGACTGCAATTGGCACCGCTTACCAGATAGTGCGCTCGGATACGCGACCCAGGGAACTGGTGGGCCTGACGTCCGAGGGTAATCTGGATTTTGTGAATAGCCTTGGTCTATACGATACCGTGGTCGACTACGATGATATTGAGAGCCTTGTAGCAACGTTGCCGAGTATAGTGGTGGACATGGCAGGCAACGATGCTGTGTTGCAACGATTGCACGCCCACTTGGGCGATAACCTGAAATACAGTTGTCGAGTCGGCAAGTCACATTGGGATGCCGGCGTCGTATCCAGCGAATTTGCCGGGCCGAAACCTGAGTGGTTTTTCGCACCGGCACAATTCAAAAAAAGAGCAGACGAGCTCGGCACCGCTCAATTGATGCAGGAGTTTTCTACAGCGTCGATCGGATTTGTCGCGTCTACCGGCGAGTGGATGGAAATCGTAGAGCGGCATGGTGAAGCGGCCATCGAGCGGACGTTTAAAGAGCTTCTGGCAGGCAGCGTCTTTCCATCGCAAGCATTTATCCTGTCGTATTGACGCCTGACACAACAATAACAAGCCTTTTGTTACCAATGCGATCAAGATAGGCGGTTCGAGCATTTCTTGCGGAGATTTAGCTAGTGACATTCAGAACCAAACGCAATCTGTTGATCGTGTCTATTCTGCTCACAACGTTTGTTGTGGCCATGAGTCTATCGAGACTCAAGCCGCCACCGCATAAAAAGCCGGCGGGGGAAACAGAGTTACTGGTCGATGTAATGACTCTGGAATCTGGCAGTTTTAGTTTTGTCATCAAAAGTCAGGGCACGGTACGCCCCTTGACCGAAACGATTCTGAGCGCAGAAGTATCCGGATCTATTGTTCATGTGTCACCCAGGTTTATTGCGGGTGGCGTATTTGCAGCCGGCGAAGAACTCATGCGTATCGATCAAACCAATTACCTTGGCGCGGTTGACCAGGCGAAGGCCTTATTGAAACACCGTCAAATCGAGTTTGACGGTGCGAAAACGCTGCGAACCAAAGGGTACCGGGCGGAAGCAGAGCTTGCCGCCGCGGAAGCCGCGCTCGCAACCGCGAAAGCAAACCTCATTCGTGCTGAACGCGACCTTGACCGGACCCGAATCCGCCTGCCATACGAGGGCATGGTACGAAGCCGCAGTGCCAATCTCGGCCAGTATGTAAATCCTGGTAAAGAGCTCGCTGTTGTATTTGCGACCGATATTGCCGAAATCAGACTGCCGTTGACCGACCAGGATCTGGCATTCGTTGACCTGCCTGATGCCAGTGAAATAACTGCGTCCGGAAGACCGGCCAATGGTCCGGCCGTGACCTTGAGCGCAATACAACGCGGGCGATTGTCGACGTGGCAGGCAACAATTGTGCGCAGCGAAGGTGTCGTCGATGAACGCGCGCGCGTTACCTATGCTGTTGCGAGAATTGCCGACCCGTATCAATTGCACGATTCTTCGATTAATGAAACGCCACTGCCCATGGGGTCGTTCGTCAGCGCTCAAATATCCGGAACAACCGTAGATTCGACAATCAGAATTCCGCGATCAACATTGCGAAGAAGGAATGAGGTGGTCTTTGTCGACGAGGACAATCGCCTGAGAATCAGGACAGTCCGGATTATTCGAACTGATGCAGATTTCGCCTATATAGAAAATGAATCGTTTGCGGGCAAGCGAATCAGCCTGTCTGCAATTGAATCACCGGTTAATGGCGCGAAGGTCAAAACGACGGATGATCCACCCGCATTGGCCGACGATGAAACCTCGCTGGCGAGCAAAAGCGATTCCGGAGACGGAACGAAATGAATCGCCCCAAAGCGAGCAGTGAGAAAGGCCTGATTGCCTGGTTTGCCAGCAATCACGTGGCAGCCAATCTGCTGATGTGGCTGATCATATCCGCAGGAATCGTTTCGGCCTTTTCAATACGCAAACAAACAACACCGGACTTCGAACTGAACACGGTCATCGTCAGGGTGCCTTACCCGGGTGCCGCACCACAGGAAGTGGAAGAGGGTGTCGTCATCAAAGTTGAAGAGGCGATACAGGATATTGACGGCATCGTTACACTTACGTCCGTTGCCAGGGAAGGGTCAGGGACTGTTAGGGTCGAGATTGCGGCCAATAAAGATTTCAACGAGATTCTGGGTGAAATCAAAACCCGGGTCGACGCGATATCGACCTTTCCGGGACTTACAGAGAAGCCGGTAATTTACAAACAGGAATTCCCGATCCCGGTGTTGATGGTTTCCGTTTACGGCGACCTCGATGAATTTACTCGCAAGGAGCTGGCGCAGCAGATTCGCGAAGACCTGATGGCGATGCCCGCGGTGAACCAGGTGCAATTTCTTGGAAACCAGGATTATGAAATCAGTGTGGAGGTGTCAGAGCACGTCTTGAGGCAATACGGGCTGACGATGACTGAAATATCCGAGGCAATCAGGCAATCAGCCGTGGACCTGCCGGGCGGCACGATTAACACGTCAGGTGGCGATATTTTGCTGCGTACCGAGGGGCAGGTTTATACGGGGCGGGAATACGGCAAACTCGTATTGCGGACCTATCCTGACGGAACGCGTCTTACGCTGGCTGACGTAGCGACTATAAAGGATGGTTTCGTGGAACGAAGCGGTTTTGGCCGCTTCAATGGCAAGCGAACGGCAACATTGAGAGTGCTTGCCGGCGGTGAGCAGAATGAATTGGCAACGGCTGCAGCGGTAAAAGCTTACATCGCAAAAAGATCCAGCTCGCTGCCGGATGGCGTGTTCATGGACACATGGATCGATCAGTCGCACTACCTGAAGGGACGACTTGAACTCATGTTGAGCAACATGGTTCAGGGTGCGCTCCTTGTATTTCTGACATTGACTTTATTTCTTCGTCTAAAGGTCGCGTTGTGGGTAATCATTGGAATTCCGATCACGTTTTTGGGCGCGTTGGCAATTATGCCGGTCGGGCCCTGGCCGGTTACGATCAATATGATCAGCCTATTCGGTTTCATCCTGGTGCTTGGCATCGTCGTCGATGACGCGATCATTATTGGGGAAAGTGTTTACACCAAAATACGCGCAGATGGCCACAACCTTGATAATGTGATACGCGGCGCCAAGAGAGTAGCGACGCCTGCAACCTTTGGTGTGCTCACGACCATTGCCGCATTCGGGCCGATGTTGTTCGTTGGCGGATTCGTAGGTCCGTTTTTTGAGGCGATGTCTGTGGTTGTTATTCTGTGCCTGTTGTTTTCGCTGGTGGAGTCGAAACTGATTTTGCCTGCCCACCTGGTGCACGCAAATATTCAACCCGTTGATGAAAAGAAAATCTTCGCGCCTTACCGTTCAGATAATCCTGTTCATTGGCCGGTGAAGTTTGGCCAACGCGTCCAGAGACATGTGCAGCATGGACTGCATTCTCTTATCCACGATACTTACAAACCGCTGCTCGACCGAGCCGTCGAAAACCGCGGTGTAACACTGGCAGCGTTTCTCGGGATATTGATGCTCACGTTCGGCGTGATGAGCAGTGGCGTTGTCCGCACTGTCATATTTCCGAGCGTTCCCGGCGATTTCATCCGAATGGAATTGACGATGCAGAACGGCACGTCCCCGGAAGTCAGAAATATCGCGATGGAGCAGCTGGAGTCCGCCATCCTTTCGATTAACGATGATTTCCGGGTGGAGTATCCAGACGAAGAGGATCCGGTTAGTCATGTCGGCGCATTTGGACGCAGCGATAATTCGGGCGTTATTTTCGTGGAGATCTCAAAGAACGAAGATCGACGATTGCAAGGTGCTGACATCAGCAAAATGTGGCGTGAGCGTGCCGGTGAAATCGCCGGTGTAAAAGATCTGACCTTCTCGGAAGGAATGAAGCTCGGCGGCGGTGTTCCGCTCAGCTTTAATTTGATGGGCAGCAATCTCGAGTCGTTGCAGGATGCGGCCAGCCAGTTGCAGAAGAAGCTGCAGGACTTTGATGGTGTTTTTGACATTACCAACTCACTGGATTCCGGTGGTGACGAGATACGGCTTTACATCAAGCCGGAAGCGGAGGCGCTTGGGTTGACGATGTCGTCGTTGGGCCGGCAGGTCAGACAGGCGTTTTACGGGGAAGAGGCGCAGAGGATTCAACGCGGCAGAGACGAATTGAAAGTGATGGTTCGATACCCGCTGGAAGACCGTCGATCAGTCGCCGATCTAGAAAATATGATGATTCGAACGCCGTCTGGAGATGAGGTGCCGTTTCAATCGGTTGCCGAAGTCGAATTCGGCCAGTCCTATTCGAGAATTCGACGGCTCAATCGCAAGCGCACAGTAACGGTGTCAGCTGATATTGATCCTGAACTGGTGGAGCCTGGTGAAGTTATCAAGGAAATTTCGGAGGAATTTATACCGGCATTGCTGAGCCGGTATTCGGGTGTTGAGTATTCTCTGGAGGGAGCAAGTCTTGAGGAAGTAAAACTGCTGAGAAACCTGACTTATGCATCAATTGTCGCACTGTTTTTGATTTATGCCTTGCTTGCAATACCACTGCATTCTTATTCACAGCCGCTTATCATTATGTCGGTTATTCCGTTCGGTTTAATTGGCGCTGTAATTGGGCACATATTATTGGGCAAGGCGATCAGCATGTATTCGATGTTTGGCTTGATCGCGTTGTCGGGTGTCGTGGTGAACGACAGCCTCATCATGGTTGACTTCATCAACAAGGCGCGAGCGGAAGGGGTGGCGATCAAGGAAGCGGTGATGCAATCCGGTACGCTTCGATTCAGGGCGATAATCCTGACATCACTTACGACTGCAGTGGGCTTGATGCCGATCATGTTTGAGAAAAGTTTACAAGCGCAGTACGTGAAGCCAATGGCGATCTCGATGGCTTTCGGCATTATCTTTGCAACCGTGATTACCTTGTTTCTGATACCGGCGTTGTACATGTTGTTGAATGACTGGGGCTACCGATTCCAAAAATTGAAACTGTTAATTATGGGACGGGAAAAAGAATACAATGCGTTGAGCAAACCGGCGTAGGCTCAAGATCCGCCGCAAGACATGTTGGAGCGGGTCCCGACCCGCGATGGCTTCCGTGTCCTTGCAATCGCGCCTCAGGAGACGCTCCAACAATCGCGATTTTCATCTTCGTAAAATAGCAATCCAGCGCGCGATATTCAGCAAGCTCATTAGGGACGCAGACACATAAGTGTAAGCGGCTGCCTTAAGTATCTTCCTGGCATGCGGCAGATCGCTTTCTATCAGAATTTGATGCTTTTCCAGCATAGGCAGTGCACGCTCGAAGCTGGCGTCAAATTCCGTGGGCAGTGTAACCATGTGCACCAGCGTAGAACTCGCCAGCGTCAGCAGTCCGCCAATCAACATGACCACTCCCAGGCCGGGAGCGCGCGTTATCAAACCCA
>Ga0114949_10000469_pt1 | contig 21672 bp, 21 predicted proteins | sample N074metaG_FD_83505 | JGI IMG/M metagenome (GOLD analysis project Ga0114949, IMG submission 83505) | Deep subsurface microbial communities from Kermadec Trench to uncover new lineages of life (NeLLi) - N074 metaG | ecosystem: Environmental > Aquatic > Marine > Ocean trench > Sediment | place...
CCCCACCAGCAGGGAAACAACAGCAGCCAGGTGCCGATCGGCCGGTCGAAACGGATCAGCCGCAGATAGGGCTCGACCGCCACGGGCGCCAGGCGCAGGGACCAATGATCGCCGCGGATGTCGCTCGCACCGGTTTTCGCGGGGCCAGTCATGGCGTAATCTTGCCCCCCCTAGCCCAAAGCCTCAAGGCTGTGAGCCATGGCCAAGATCCGGATCGCCACGCGACTCTATGTGGACGACCCGCTCGAAGCGGAGCGGACCCTCGGGCTCGACCACGGGCGGGCGCACTTCCTGCGCTCTGTTCTGCGGCTCTCGCGCGGCGCGCACCTGGCCCTGTTCAACGGCCGCGACGGCGAATGGCTGGCCCGAATCGACGGCCTGGGCAAGGGCTGGGCCTCCCTGGTGGTCGAGTCCCGGCGCCGGCCCCAGGATTCACCGCCGGACCTCTGGCTGCTGTTCGCACCGATCAAGCGGGCGCGGATCGACTTCCTGGTGGAAAAGGCGACGGAGCTGGGGGTCTCGGTGCTCCAGCCCGTGCTGACCCACCATACGGACGTGACCAAGGTCAACACCGGCCGGCTCGCCGCCAACGCCCGGGAAGCGGCCGAGCAGTGCGAGCGCCTGAGCGTGCCGGAGGTGCGCGAGCCAAGCGAGCTGTTCGCTTGCCTGGCCCATTGGCCGGCTGGGCGGCGCTTGCTGGTCTGCGCCGAGTCGGGGGCGGCGCGCCCGCTCGACCAGGTTCTGCGTCAGGCCGAGGCCGAGGAGGCAGCACCGTGGGCCGTGCTCACCGGGCCGGAGGGGGGCTTCGCGCGATCGGAGCTTGACGCACTTGGGAAACTGGCCTTTGTTACGCTGGTCAGCCTGGGGCCTCGGGTGCTCCGCGCCGACACCGCGGCGCTGGCCGCCCTGGCCTGCTGGCAGGCAGTCCTGGGCGACGGTGCCAAGCGGCCGCCGCTGTGCGACGGGGATGCCGAACCCGCAGACGCCGACTAGCCTCCACGACAGTGCACTTTTTTAACCAGGCCAGAGGTCCGCATGTCCGCACCGCCCGTAGCCAAGGGTGAACCGATCACCGATCCGGCCCAGTTGGCCGCCGCCTTGGAGGCCGGCTGCAAGCCGCCCGAAGCCTGGCGCATCGGCACCGAGCACGAAAAGTTTGCCTATCGTCTTACGGACCTCAGCCCCAGGCCCCACGAGGGCGAGGACGGCATCGGCGCGATTCTGCGCGGCCTGGAGCGTTTCGGGTGGGAGCCGGTCAGCGAGCACGGCAAGGTCATCGCGCTCAACATGGCGGCCTGCAACATCACCCTGGAGCCGGGCGGACAGCTCGAGCTCTCCGGCGCGCCTCTGGAGACGATTCACCAGACTTGCGACGAGGTGCACGAGCACCTGGCCCAGGTCAAGCAGGTCACCGAGCCCTTGGGCGTGGGCATGATCGGCCTCGGCTTCAATCCGCTCTGGGCGCGCGAGGACATCCCCTGGATGCCCAAGGGCCGCTACAGGATCATGGGCGACTACATGCCCAAGAAGGGCAAGCTCGGGCTCGACATGATGCTGCGCAGCTGCACGGTCCAAGTGAACCTGGACTACGAGTCCGAAGCGGACATGGTGAAGAAATTCCGTGTCTCCCTAGCCCTGCAGCCGGTGGCGACCGCGATCTTCGCCAACTCGCCCTTCACCGAGGGCCGGCCCAACGGCTTCATGAGCTACCGCAGCCACATCTGGACCGACACCGACCCGGACCGCTGCGGCATCCTGCCCTTCGTGTTCGAGGACGGCATGGGCTTCGAGCGCTACGCCGACCATGCCCTCGACGTGCCCATGTACTTCGTCTACCGGGACGGCGAATACCTGGACGCCAGCGGCCAATCGTTCCGCGACTTCCTGGCCGGCCGCCTGCCGGCCCTGCCGGGCGAGATCCCGACCACCAGCGACTGGACCGACCACATCTCGACCCTGTTCCCCGAGGTGCGGCTCAAGACCTTCCTGGAGATGCGCGGCGCCGACGGGGGGCCTTGGAAGTCGCTCTGCGCCCTGCCGGCGTTTTGGGTCGGCCTGCTCTACGACAAGGATTCCCTGGAGGGTGCGTGGGACCTGGTCAAGGACTGGCGCCTGGAGGACCACGACTACCTGCGCCGGGAAGCGCCGCGCCAGGCGCTCAAGACCAAGTTCCGCGGCACCACGCTCCAGGACCTGGCGCGCCAGGTGGTGACGATCGCCGAGGCCGGCCTGCGCCGCCGGGCGTGCCAGGACGACCTGGGTCAGGACGAGGTGCATTTTCTCAACCCGGTGAAGCAAATCGTCGAGTCCGGCCGCACTCCGGCCGAGGACCTGCTGGAGGCCTTCGAGGGCCGCTGGGGCGGCCGCATCGAGCCGCTCTACCGGGAAGGCTCTTACTGATCGGCCTCGCCCAGCCCGAGATTTGGTATGAGCCTCGCGGACCGATTGCCGTGGTCAAAGAGTTGTGCCACAGTCGGTATGCTGGTGGCGATCTCGCGCCACCGTGACCAACAGGCGCGGCCTGTTCGCATCGTAGAAGATGGAATGCGAATGAACCCATGTCGAAACTGGAAAACGTCAAGAAGAGCCTCCAGGACCGCTTGAAGACCCTGGGGACCCGCATCGGCGAGATCGAAGAGGATCTGCGCTCCGCACCCAGCGCGGATTGGGAGGAGCAGGCGATCGAGACCGAAGGCGACGAGGTGCTGGAGGGGCTCGAGAACTCGGCCTTGTCCGAGGCCGCCCAGATCCAAGACGCCCTGGGTCGGATCGATGCCGGCACCTACGACGAGTGCACAACCTGTGGCGAGCCGATCGGCGCCAAGCGCCTGGAAGCGCTGCCCTATGCCAATCAATGCATAGGCTGCGCCGAGGAAAGCGACGGCTAGAGCGATTTCAGTTTAGTCGGACTCGCTCCTCGGCCGCGACCGCGGCCCCGCCGGCTGTCCGGCGCAACTTTTTCGTCACACCCCTATTCCACCCGGTGCCTCAGGCGCATGCGGATCGGGCCTTCGGCGCGGCCGTTGATCATCTGCTGCAGATGGGGATTGTCCGCCTGGTCGATCTCGCTGGTCGGCCCGGCCCATAGCACCTGACCTTCGTGGAGCAGGAACAGGTGCTCGTAGTGATGACGCGCGGACTCCATGTCGCTGGTGATCGACAGGGCCGTGGCGCCGAGCTCGCTCACCGTTTGGCGGATCATGGCGTTGATCTGGTTGGTGGTGATCGGGTCGAGCCCGGCGGTCGGCTCGTCCAGCAGCAACAGGCTGGGGTTGCCGGCGATCGCCCGGGCGACGCCCACGCGCTTTTGCATGCCGCCGGAGAGGTCGGTCGGGAACAGGTCCGCGGTTTCCGGCGCCAGGTTGACCATGGCCAGCTTCTCCTGGGCCAAGGTCCTGGCGGTCTCGCGATCCATGCCCTGGCGGTCGATCAGCTTGAAGGTGATGTTTTCCCAGACCGGCAGGCTGTCGAACAGGCCGCCTTGCTGGAACAGCATGCCGAAGGTCTCGACCAGCTCGGCCCGCTCGCGGCCCTTGAGCCGGTTCAGATCGCGCCCGTCCACCTCGATGACGCCGGCGTCCGGCGCATAGAGACCGATCAAGCACTTCATCAGCACGGACTTGCCCGCGGCGGCGGGTCCGATCATCACCGAGCGCTTGCCCGCCGGCAATTCCAGGCTCACGTCGGTGAGCACCGGGAGACCCCCGAAGCTCTTGGTGAGGCCGGAGACACGCAGCTTGATGTTGGAGGGATCTGTCATCGGTGATGGCCAGGAAGCGGGTTGCAGGGATTCGCTAGACCCGCACTTTGCCCCGTCACCCTACCTCCTGTCGAGTGTCAGCTTGAGACTCCCTCACGCCGCCGTGCCGCCCACCGTGAGGCCATCGATCAGCAGGGTGGGCTGGCCGACGCCCACGGGCACGCTTTGGCCGTCCTTGCCGCAGGTGCCGATCCCGGTATCCAGCTCCAGGTCGTTGCCGACCATGGTGATCTTGGTCAGCACGTCGGGTCCGTTGCCGATCAGGGTGGCACCCTTGACCGGAGCCCCCACCTTGCCGTCCTCGATCACGTAGGCCTCGGTGCAGGAGAACACGAACTTGCCCGAGGTGATGTCCACCTGGCCGCCGCCGAACTGGACCGCGTAGAGGCCGTTCTTGGTGGCCGCGATGATCTCCTCCGGCTGGTGGTCGCCGGCCAGCATGTAGGTGTTGGTCATGCGCGGCATGGGCACGTGGGCATAGCTCTGGCGCCGGCCGTTGCCGGTCGGGCGCATGGTCATGAGCCGGGCGTTCTGCCGGTCCTGCAGGTAGCCGACCAGGACCCCGTCCTCGATTAGGGTGGTCGACTGGGTCGGCGTGCCCTCGTCGTCAATGGTCAGGGAGCCGCGCCGATCCTGCAGGGTACCGTCGTCCACGACTGTCACCCCCTTGGCCGCGATTTGCTCGCCCATCAAGCCCGAGAAAGCAGAGGTCTTCTTGCGGTTGAAGTCGCCTTCCAGGCCGTGGCCGATCGCTTCGTGCAGCAGTATGCCCGGCCAACCCGGCCCCAGCACCACCTGCATTTCGCCGGCCGGCGCCGGCACGGACTCCAGGTTGACCAGGGCCTGGCGCAAGGCCTCGTCGACGCCGGCCCGCCAGAACTCGGGCGCCAGCAGGGTGTCGTAGGAGATCCGCCCGCCGGCGCCGTAGCCGCCGGTTTCCATGCGCTCGCCCTCGCCCACCACCACCTGGATGTTGAGCCGGACCAGGGGCCGAACGTCGGCGCTCCGTTCGCCGCCAGCGCGCAGGATCTGAACCGCCTGCCATTGGCCGGTGAGCGAGGCCGCCACCTGCTTGACCCGGGCATCCTTGGCCCGGGCGTAGGCGTCGATCTCGGCCAGAAGGTCCACCTTGGCGCCAAAGGCCACCAGGCCCAGCGGGTTGTCTTCGGTGTAGAGCATTCGGTTGGTGCCGGCCGGCGCCTCGGCCATGACGCCGCCGTGGCCGTGGGTCACGGCCTTCACGGTCTCGGCCGCGCGCTTGATCGCCGCCTCGGAGAGCTCGCTGGCGTGGGCATAGCCCACCGCATCCCCGGAGACCACGCGCAATCCGAAGCCCTGGGAGGTGTCGAAGCTGGCGCTCTTCAGCCGGCCGTCGTCGAAGGCCAGGCCCTCTGACTGACGGTATTCCAGGTACAGCTCGCCGTCGTCGGCGCCGGCTTGGGCGTCGTCCAGGATCGCGGAGACCCGCGTGCGGTCAAGGCCCGCGCGCTCGAAGAACAACCGGTCGGTGGTGGTGAGGTGGGACATGTCTGCTCCGTGGCGGTGACTTGAGGTGTGCCATCCGATAAGATGGTCTCGTTGCTTATATGGCATCTGGGGCGGAGGCTGCCACCTAGTGGATAGAATCTACTAGAGAAGGTCCGGGACTGTGAACGAAACCACCCAAGACGGGGGCGCCGTGGCGAAGGCGCCGCGCGATCACCCCTTCAGGGCCGAGCTGGCGGGCGAGGTGCACGCCCGTCCCTTCACGCCGCTCCAGGCGCCGCTTCGGATCTCGCACCTGGCTTTGCTGTCCGGCGAGTCCGGCGCCGAAGCCGAGCGGCGCCACGTGGCCGAGCTCTGTGCCCGCTTCGAGGCGGCGGCGCCGGCCGAGGGGGCGACCCACTTCCTGGCCGACCTGGGACCGTTTCGCCTCAAGTGGGAACGGCACACCGAGTTCTCCACCTACACCCTGTTCTGCCAGGAGCCGACGGAACCCGGCGACGATCTCTTCGCGCGCCCCGCCCTGGAGCGCTTGCCGCCGGATTGGCTCGAGGGGCTTCCCGGCGAGCTCATGGTCGGGATGCATCTGGTCTTCCTGGCCCAGGGCCTCGAGGGTTCGGCATCCGAGGATCTGCCGCCGGCGCTGGACGGCGATGCCCTGGCGGGCGGGCGCGTGGCCGGCGGCGCGGGCACCGCCTGGGTCGACTTCCGGCTCAAGGACGACGGTTTCGGCCGGGTCCTGATTTATGACCGCGGCCTGAAACCCCGTCAGGCGGGACGGCTGGTCCAACGGCTTCTGGAGATCGAGACCTATCGCATGATGGCGCTCTTGGCCTTGCCCCAGGCGCGCCGGACCGGTCCGGAGCTCAGCGAAGCCGACCGCGCCCTGGTGGACATCACCCGTCGGCTCGCCGAGATCGATGCCCTGGAGGAGCAACGCCGGCTGTTGGACGAACTGACCGGGGTGTCCGCGGCGATCGAGCGGATCTCGGCGGCGACCGACTATCGCTTCGGCGCGTCGCGAGCCTACTACGCCCTGGTGCAAAGGCGGATCGTCGAGCTGCGCGAAGAGCGAATCGAAGGCTTTCAGACCATTGGCGAGTTCATGGAGCGGCGCATGGCGCCGGCCATGCGGACCTGCGAATCGGTGGCTCGGCGCATCGACGCGCTTTCCAGCCGCCTGACCCGAGCCAGCCATCTCCTGCGTGCGCGCATCGAAATTCAGCTGGAGGCGCAGAATCGCGACCTGCTGGCCTCCATGGACCGCCGGGCACGGCTCCAGCTGCGACTCCAGGAGACCGTCGAAGGCCTCTCGGTGGCGGCGATCAGCTATTATCTCGCCAGCCTGATCGGCTACCTGGCCAAGGGGCTCAAGGTCGGTGGCGTGGCGGTCGATCCAGACCTGGCCACCGCCCTGTCGATCCCCGTCATCGCGGTCCTGGTCTGGCTGGCCGTGCGCCGGGTGCGCCGCCGGGTGACGCGGGCGACTGATTCCGAAGAGCGGCCGGAATCTTCGGATTGAATTCGCGTCGAGCGCGGCTTATGAATTGGGTCGCTGGTACCGGTCGCAGGCTTGTGAGGGCCCGAGACTTGGGCTAGGTTGCGCCGAACCGCAGGGGTGTAGCGGGAGGGGCCGAAGCGGTCGGGGGCTGATGCTCTCTCGCCGCGGTTCGGGCGCTCCCTATCAAATGGAAATCGGGAAGCGGACATGATGGGGAACCTAAGAAAATTGGCCGCGCTGGCGAGTCTGTCGGCGGTCTCGTTGGCGTTGACCGTCGGGCCGGGTGCCGCTCAGTCGACAAACTGGCAATTGAACCTGCCCACAAACTGGCAATTGAACCTGCTGCCGCCGGCCAGCCCCAGCGCCGTGGCGATTGTGGAGTTCCATGACTGGCTCTTGGTGATCATCACGCTGATCACCCTCTTTGTCATGGGGCTCTTGTTGTGGGTGATGTACCGCTATTCCGAGAAGCGCAACCCGACGCCGACCAAGACCACCCACAACACGGTGCTGGAGATCGCCTGGACCGCCGTGCCGGTCATCATCCTGGTGCTCATAGCGATCCCGTCCTTCAAGCTGCTCTACGCCCAGGAGGAGATCGTCGACATCGATATGACGATCAAGGCGATCGGCCGACAATGGTACTGGTCCTACGAATACCCGGACCATGGCAACTTCACCTTCGATGCCAACATGGTCCCCGAAGACGAGCTCCAGGAAGGTCAGCCGCGGCTGCTCACCGCCGACGCCGCGGTGGTCCTGCCGGTCGACACCCGGATCCGCATCCTGGTGACCGCCAGCGACGTGCTGCACAACTTCGCCATGCCGGCCCTAGGACTCAAAATGGACGCGGTGCCCGGCCGCATCAACGAGACCTGGGTCTCGATCGACCGGGAAGGCATGTACTACGGCCAGTGCTCGGAGATCTGCGGCGCCGGCCACTCCTACATGCCGATCATGATCAAGGCGGTGTCCAAGGCCGAGTTCGAAGAGTGGGCCGAAAAAGCCAAGGTGGAGTTCGCCGCCCGCCAGGACGCGCCGGCCGAGCCCTTGAAGCTCGCCGAAGCCGCCCGGGCGGCCGCCCAATAGCTGGAAGGGAAAGCAACCATGGCCCAGGCTCATAGCGACGATTACGGGCACGACGATCACGTGCCGGGCTTCTTTGTCCGCTGGTTCTGCTCGACCAACCACAAGGACATCGGCACGCTTTACCTGCTGTTCGCGGTCATCGCCGGGGTGATCGGCGGTATCTTCTCGCTGATCATGCGCCTGGAGTTGCAGGAACCCGGCGTGCAGTACCTGCTGACCGACGGCGTGCCGGACGGCCAGCTGTGGAACGTGATCATCACGGCCCACGGCCTGATCATGGTGTTCTTCGTGATCATGCCGGCCTTGATCGGCGGCTTCGGCAACTGGTTCGTGCCGCTCATGATCGGCGCCCCGGACATGGCCTTTCCGCGCATGAACAACATTTCGTTCTGGCTCCTGGTGCCAGCCTTCTGCCTGCTGTTCGGCTCGGCCTTCGTGCCGCCGGGCGCCGGCACCAGCTGGGTGATCTATCCACCGCTCTCCAGCGCGCTCGGACACCCCGGGGCCTCGGTCGACATGGCGATCTTCGCCCTGCACTTGGCCGGCGCTTCGTCGATCCTGGGCGCCATCAACTTCATCACCACGATCTTCAACATGCGCGCGCCGGGAATGACCTTGCACAAGATGCCGCTCTTCGTCTGGTCGATCTTGGTGACCGCCTTCCTGCTGTTGCTGGCCCTGCCGGTCCTGGGCGGCGCGATCACCATGCTGCTCACCGACCGCAACTTCGGCACCACCTTCTTCGACCCGGCCGGCGGCGGCGATCCGATCCTGTTCCAGCATCTGTTCTGGTTCTTCGGGCACCCCGAGGTCTACATCATGATCCTGCCGGCCTTCGGGATCGTCAGCCAGGTCATCTCGACCTTCTCCCGCAAGCCGGTGTTCGGCTATCTGGGCATGGCCTATGCCATGGTGTCGATCGGCGTCGTCGGCTTTTTGGTCTGGGCGCACCACATGTACACGGTGGGCCTGGACGTGGACACCAAGGCCTACTTCACCGCGGCCACCCTGGTGATCGCGGTGCCCACCGGGATCAAGATCTTCTCCTGGATCGCCACCATGTGGGGCGGGTCCTTGCGCTTCGACACGCCCATGCTGTGGGCCATCGGTTTCATCTTCCTGTTCACCCTGGGCGGCGTGACCGGCGTGGTGCTGGCCAACGCCGGCATGGATACCGCGATGCACGACACCTACTACGTGGTGGCCCACTTCCACTACGTGCTGTCCCTGGGCGCGATCTTCGGCATCTTCGCCGCGACCTACTACTGGTTCGGCAAGATGACCGGCCGGCAGTATCCGGAATGGGCCGGGAAGCTGCACTTCTGGACCACCTTCATCGGCGTCAACGTGACGTTCTTCCCGCAGCACTTCCTGGGGCTGGCCGGCATGCCGCGGCGCTACATCGACTATCCCGACGCCTATGCCGGGTGGAACCTGGTCTCGTCCCTGGGCGCTTACCTCTCGCTGGCCTCCACCGTGTTCTTCATCGTGATGATGGTGCGCACCTACCTGGGCGGCCGCGAGGCCACCGCCAACCCCTGGGGCGAGGGCGCCACGACCCTGGAGTGGACGGTCCCCTCACCGCCGCCGTTCCACACCTTCGAAGAGCTGCCGCAGATCAGATAGACGGAATGAGTGTGGTGGATAGGCCGGGGAGAAGCCATTGAGCGACGCTTCGCTTGATATGACAGTCCAAGCACCGGCCGCGGCCATGAGCGGCGCCGAGGTCGGCGACTATGTGGCGCTCCTGAAGCCGCGGGTGATGTCGCTGGTGGTCTTTACCGGCGTCGCCGGCCTGGTGGTGGCGCCGGGCACGATCCATCCCCTGCTGGCGGCGGTCGCCGTGCTGTGCATCGCGGTGGGGGCCGGCGCGGCGGGCGCCATCAACATGTGGTACGACCGGGATATCGACGCGATGATGGCCCGCACCTGCAAGCGGCCGATCCCCGCCGGCCGGATCCAGCCGGCGGAAGCGCTCGCCTTCGGGGTGGTCCTCAGCCTCTTCGCGGTCATGCTCATGGGGCTCGCGGTGAACTGGACGGCGGCCGTACTCCTGGCCCTGGCCAATGGCTTCTACGTCTTCGTCTACACCGTCTGGCTCAAGCGCCGTACGCCCCAGAACATCGTAATCGGCGGGGCGGCCGGGGCCTTCCCGCCGATGATCGGTTGGGCCGCGATCACCGGCACGGTGAGCCTGGAGTCCGCGGTGCTGTTCCTGATAATTTTCCTGTGGACGCCGCCTCATTTCTGGGCCCTGGCGCTCTATCGCGCAGGCGATTACGCCAAAGCGGGCGTGCCCATGCTGCCGGTGGTGGCCGGCAAGGCCGAGACCCGCAAGTGGATGCTGGTCTATACCCTGCTCCTGTTTCCCGTGACCCTCGCGCCCACCGTCCTGGGCATCGCCGGCCTGGTCTACGGTGTGGCGGCCGTGGCCTTGGGCGGCGCCTTCGTTTTCCTGGCGCTGCGGGTCTTGAGCCAGGCCACGGACGAGAGCGCCCGGCGCATGTTCGGCTTTTCGGTGCTCTATCTCTTTCTGCTCTTCGCGCTGCTGATCGTCGATCGCGCGCCCGGGTTGATCGCGGGGGGATTGGGGTGAGCGCCATGGCGAAACGCTCCGGCGACAGCGAGTTGCGCCGCAAACAGCGGTCCAGGAACCTGGCCCTGCTGGCGGTCCTGGTGGGCTTCGTGGTGTTGCTCTACCTGGTCTCCCTGGTGCGCATGGGAGGCGGCTAGGGCCATGGCCAGATTCTCCCCCGGCAAAAACCGTGCGCTCGCGATCGTGCTCTTCGGAGTCGTGACCGGCATGGTCGGCTTGTCCTTCGCCGCGGTGCCGCTTTATCGCCTGTTCTGCCAGGTGACCGGCTACGGCGGCACCACCCAGGTGGCCGAGGCCGCGCCGGCCCAGATGGGCGAGCGGATCTTCACGGTGCGTTTCAACGCCGACCTGAGCCGGGACATGCCGTGGCGCTTCCAACCCAAGCAGCGCGAAGTGACCCTCAGGGTGGGCGAGCAGGGTCTGGCATTCTACGCGGCCGAGAACCTGGCGAAGGCGCCGATCACCGGCACCGCCACCTTCAACGTCACGCCGCTTAAGGTCGGTCCCTACTTCAGCAAGGTGGACTGCTTTTGTTTCGAGGAACAGCGCCTGGAACCGGGCGAACTGGTGGACATGGGGGTCTCCTTCTTCGTCGATCCGGCGATCCTCGAGGACCGGCGGATGGACGACGTCAAGACCATCACCCTGTCCTACACTTTCTTTCGCGCGCTCGGGGAGTCGGACCAGCAGGCGGCGCTCCCGGTGGTCCGGGAACAGAGCGGGACGATCGATCTCAGCCGAGTCGAACTGGCGGCACAGACCGCAGACGCAAGGGGAACACGATGAGCGAAGCACAGGCTCACGGTCACGAGCAAAAACATCCCTACCACCTGGTCGATCCCAGTCCCTGGCCCATAGTGGGCGCGGCTTGCGCCGGCTTGATGGCTGTGGGCGGCGTTCTTTTCATGCACGACATTACGGGCTGGCTCGCCCCCATCGCGTTCGTCGGATTACTGCTGCTCATGGCGGTGTGGTGGCGCGACGTGATCCGCGAGGCGGTCCACGAAGGACACCACACGCCGATCGTGCAGCTCGGCCTGCGCTACGGCATGGCGCTCTTCATCGCCTCCGAGGTGATGTTCTTCGCGGCCTTCTTCTGGGCCTATTTCGATGCCAGCCTGTTCCCGGGCGACCCTCAGCAGTTCGATCGGGAGGCCTTCACCGGAGGCGTCTGGCCGCCCGCGAGCGTGGAGGTGTTCAACGCCTTCGACCTGCCGTTCCTCAACACCATGATCCTCTTGCTGTCCGGCTGCACGGTCACCTGGGCGCACCATGCCCTGCGCGAGGGCGACCGGCGCAATACCATCATCGGCCTGGCGATCACCGTCGCCCTGGGCCTGTTCTTCACCGCCATCCAGGCCTACGAGTACAGCCACGCTGCCTTCGGCTTCCGCGACGGCATCTACTCCTCGACCTTCTTCATGGCGACCGGCTTCCACGGCTTTCACGTACTCATCGGAACCTCTTTCCTGGCCGTCTGCCTGGGCCGGGCCATTGCCGGACACTTCACGCCGGACCACCACTTCGGCTTCGAGGCCGCCGCCTGGTACTGGCACTTCGTGGACGTGGTTTGGCTGTTCCTGTTCGTCTGTATCTACTGGTGGGGCTCCTGAGCCGTCCAGCCGGGGTCCGGACATGGCCGCGCCCGAGGCCGGCCCGGGCGTTTCACCGATCAAGGCGGGCCTGACGTGCAAGTGCCCGCGCTGCGGACGGGGCGCCCTCTACGCCGGTTTCCTGGAGGTGGCCGAACGTTGCGGGGACTGCGGCTTGGATCTCAAGAAGGCGGACAGCGGCGACGGGCCTGCCGTGTTCCTGATCTTTATTCTGGGCGCCATTGTGGTGCCTTTGGCGCTCTTGCTCGAGGCCAAGGCGGCGCCGCCCATGTGGGTGCACGTGATGATCTGGCCGGTGGTCATCCTGGGCGGTGCGATCGGGCTGCTCAGGCCCATGAAGGGTCTGCTGATCGCCCTGCAGTACCATCACAAAGCCAGTGAGTCCGGCACCCAAAACTACGACTGATCCCGGCCGGCTGCGCTTCCGGCCGACCCTTTGGGCCAGCCTCGTGGCTTTGGCCGGAGTGGCGGTGCTGGTGGGCCTGGGCACCTGGCAGATCCAGCGCCTACACTGGAAAGAAGCCCTGATCGCCGCGCGCCAGACCCAGATGAGCGCCCCGGCGATCGAGCTGCCGGCGACCGTCGATCCCGTCGACCTGGAGTACCGCCGGATCGCGCTCACCGGGCGCTTTCTGCACGACCGGGAGCTCTATCTGGGCAGCCGGCCCCATCGGGGCGTGGTGGGCTTCGGGGTGGTCACGCCCTTGGTGCTGTCGGACGGCCGCGAAATCCTGGTCCATCGGGGCTGGGTCCCGCCCCAGCGCAAGGACCCGGAGCGCCGCCCGGAGGGCCTGGTCGAGGGGACCGTCACGCTGGAGGCCGTGGCACGTACCGACGGCTGGAAAGGCTCTGACTGGTTCCGTCCGGACAACGTGCCCCGGGACAACTACTGGCATTGGGTCGACCTGCCGGCCATGGCGCAGCACGCCGACCTGGAGACCCCGGTCCTGGAGATCTACGTGGACGCGGTGGTCGACGCCCCCGGCGGCCTGCCGATCGCCGTGCCACCCCGGATCAACCTGCGCAACGACCACCTGCTATACGCCTTCACCTGGTACACCCTGGCCTTCGCCTTGCTGATCATCTACGTGATCTACCACACCCGCCGCAACACCCCGGTCTAACCCATTCTTGGGAGGAGTCCGACCCGATTATGCCTGAAGCTTCGACCGCCTACTCTGCCCTGGAACCGCGCTTCCGGCGCATCGGCGCCCTGGGCCAAGCCGCCGGCGTGCTGCACTGGGACATGGCCACCATGATGCCCGAGGGCGGTGCGGCTGCCCGCAGCGAACAGCTGGCGGCGCTCAGCGTCACCTGCCACGAGCTCTTGACCCATCCCGCCGTGGCCGAGCTTTTGGCCGCCGCCGAGGCCGAAAGCGAGACCCTTGGTCCCTGGCAGCGCGCGAACCTGCGCGAAATGACCCGGGACTGGCGCCATGCCACGGCGCTCGACGCCGATCTGGTCGAGGCCCTGTCCAAGGCCGGCCAGCGCTGCGAGATGATCTGGCGCCAAGCCCGGCCCGCCGCCGACTTCGCGGCCGTGCTGCCGTCCCTGGAAGCGCTGCTCGACCTGAAACGGGAGGCCGCGGCGGCCAAGGCCGAGGCCTTCGGCTGCGCGCCCTACGACGCGCTCCTGGACCAGTACGATCCGGGTCTCACCGCGGCCAGGATCGACCGGATCTTCGATCCCCTGGCGGACTTCCTGCCGGGGTTCCTGGAGCGGGTCCTGGCCAAGCAGGCCGAGAAACCGGCGCCGATCGAGCTGAACGGCCCGTTCCAGCCGGAGCGCCAGGAAGCCCTGGCCCGCAAGCTGATGGCCATTGTCGGCTTCGACTTCGACCACGGCCGCCTGGACCGCTCGGCCCATCCCTTCTGCGGCGGCGTCCCCGACGATGTGCGCATCACCACCCGCTACGACGAAGACGATGCGCTTTCCGCCCTCATGGCGGTGCTGCACGAGACCGGCCACGCCCTCTACGAGCGCGGCCTACCGCCCGAATGGCGCCTGCAACCGGTCGGCCATGCCCGGGGCATGGCGATTCACGAGAGCCAGTCGCTCCTGATCGAGATGCAGGTCTGCCGCGGCAACCGCTTCATCGCCTTCGCCGCACCCCTGATCGCCGAGGCTTTCGGCGGCACAGGACCGGCGTGGCAGGCCGACAATCTCACCCGTCTGGCCAGCCGGGTGGCGCCCGGTTTCATCCGGGTCGACGCCGACGAGGTGACCTACCCCGCGCACATCATCCTGCGCACCCGCCTGGAGCGGGCCATGATCGCCGGCGAGCTCCGTCCCGCCGACCTGCCGGGCGCCTGGAACGAAGCCATGGAAGAGCTCTTGGGCCTCACCCCGCCCGATGACCGCCTGGGCTGTCTCCAGGACATCCATTGGTACGACGGCGCCCTGGGCTACTTCCCGACCTATACCCTCGGCGCCATGACCGCCGCCCAACTCTTCGCCGCCGCCAAGGCCGCGGTGCCCGAGATTCCCGAGGCCCTGGGCCGCGGCGACTTCGCGCCGCTCCTGGACTGGCTGGGAACCCACGTCCACGCCAAGGGCTCGCTCCTGACCGGCGAGGACCTGCTGATCGAAGCCACCGGCAAGCCGCTGGACCCCGAAGTGTTCAAGGCCCACCTAACCACCCGCTATCTGGGCTGAGCGCGCTAAGCTTGGCGCCTTGCCGGGGCTCGGTGCCCCGTCTAGATTAGCCCGCTGGATTGGCCGGGCGATTAGGGTTCCCATGAAATACGTTTCCACCCGGGGTGCGGCGCCGGTTCTCGACTTCGAGGAGGTCTTGCTCGCGGGCCTGGCCCGGGACGGCGGCCTCTACGTGCCGGAGCGCTGGCCCTCGCTCTCCCCCGAGGAGATCCGCGCCCTGGCCGGCGCGCCCTACTGGGAGATCGCGCTTGCGGTCCTGCGGCCTTTCGTGGGGGACGGCGCCTTGGCGGCGGATCTGAAAGCCCTGGTGGAGGAGACCTATGCCGGCTTCGACCACGCCGCGGTCGCGCCCTTGAAGCAGCTCGACCAGCGGACCTGGCTCATGGAGCTGTTTCACGGGCCGACCCTGGCGTTCAAGGACATCGCCATGCAGCTGATCGGGCGCCTCTTCGACCGGGTCCTGGCCGAACGCGGCGAGCGGATCACCATCGTGGGCGCCACCTCCGGCGACACCGGCTCGGCAGCGATCGAGGCCTGCCGGGACCGGGAGCGGATCGAGATCTACATCCTCCATCCCCAGGGCCGGGTCTCGCCGGTACAACGGCGCCAGATGACCACGGTGGACGCCGCCAACGTCCACAACATCGCGATCCAGGGCACCTTCGACGACTGTCAGGACCTGCTCAAAGGGATGTTCAACGACCAGGAATTCCGCGACCAGATGCGGCTCTCGGCGGTCAATTCGATCAACTGGGCCCGGATCATGGCCCAGATCGTCTACTACTTCGCCGCCGCCGTGGCCCTGGGAGCGCCGGATCGGGCGATCGCCTTCGCGGTACCGACCGGCAACTTCGGCAACGCCTTCGCCGGTTACGGGGCCAAGCGCATGGGCCTGCCGATCAGCCAGCTGATCGTCGGCTCCAATAGCAACGACATCCTGACCCGGTTTTTCGACACCGGCACCATGGTCGGGGCCCAGGTCCAGCCGACCCTGTCGCCCAGCATGGACATTCAGATCTCCAGCAACTTCGAACGCCTGCTGTTCGAGCTCTCTGGCCGCGACGGCGCGGCGGTGGCCCGGACCATGGCGACGTTCCGGCGGAGCGCCACTTTTTCGGTGAGCGACGACGGCTGGCGCCAGGCCCGCGACCTCTTCGACGGCCACCGACTGGACGACGAGGAGACCCTGCGGGAGATCGCGCGAGTCCATCGGGAGACCGGCGAGCTGGTCGACCCTCACACCGCGATCGGGATCGCCGCGGGCCGCGCCAAGGCGCGCGACGGGGCCACGCCGCTGGTGGCCCTGGCGACTGCCCATCCGGCCAAGTTTCCCGACGCGGTGGAGCAGGCCACCGGCGAGCGCCCGGCCCTGCCGCCGCAGCTGTCCGACCTATTCGAGCGCGAAGAGCGGCTGGTCCAGCTGCCCAACGACCTGGCGACGGTCGAAACCTACATCCGCGGCGACAACACCCGCGGTGCCGGGGATCGGCCGGTGGCCGCCCAAGGAGGAGCGACGTCATGACCGTGGAGGTCACCCGGCTGGCCAATGGCCTCACCATTGCCAGCGACACCATGGCCGCGGTCGAGACGGTCTCGATCGGCGCCTGGGTCGGCGTCGGCACCCGCTTCGAGCGGCCGGAGGTCAACGGCGTCTCCCATTTCCTGGAGCACATGGTTTTCAAGGGCACCGAGCGGCGCAGCGCCCGGGACATCGCCGAAGAGATCGAGGCGGTGGGCGGCCATCTGAACGCCTACACCAGCCGGGAGAACACGGCCTTCTACGCCAAGGTGTTGGCCGATGACCTGCCCCTGGCGATCGACGTCCTGGCCGACATCCTCCAGCACTCGACCTTCGAAGAGGCGGAGGTGAAGCGCGAGTGTGCGGTGGTGCTCCAGGAGATCGGCCAGGCGGCCGATACCCCCGACGACATCATCTTCGACCATTTTCAGGAGACCGCTTATCCGGACCAGGCCCTCGGCCGGCCGGTGCTGGGGCGCAGCGAGATCGTCTCGAGCCTCGACCGCGACTTGCTCAACGACTACATCTCCGGCCATTACGGGCCCCAGCGCATGGTGATTTCGGCCGCCGGCAAGCTCGATCACGCGCGTCTGGTGGAGCAGGTCGCCCATGCCTTCGGCGACCTGTCGCACCGGGCCGAGGGCCGCTCGGAGCCCGCCGCCTACACCGGTGGCGAGTACCGCGGCGGGCGCGATTTGGAGCAGGTCCACCTGATCCTGGGGTTCCAGGGCGTCGGATTCCTGGACCCGGACCACTACACGATCTCCGTGCTCTCGACCCTGTTCGGCGGCGGCATGTCCTCGCGGCTGTTCCAGGAGGTGCGCGAGAACCGCGGCTTGGTCTATTCCATCTACTCCTTCGTCTCCGCCTATATGGACGGCGGCCTCTTCGCCATCTATGCCGGCACCGGCGAAAGCGAGGTGAGCGAGCTGCTGCCGCTGATCTGCCAGGAGCTGTCGCGCCTGGGAGAGGACGTGAGCGACGTGGAGGTCGCGCGCGCCCAGGTCCAGCTCAAGGCCGGCCTCCTGATGGGCCGGGAAAGCAGTGGCGCGCGCTGCGAGCATCTGGCCCAGCAGATCCTGATCCATGGCCGCCCGATCGGCATCGAGGAAATGATCGCCAAGATCGAAGCGGTCGATGCGCCTCAGGTGCGGACCTTCGCCCAGCACCTGACCGCGGGCCCGCCGACCTTGACTGCGCTGGGTCCGATCGGCCGTATCGAGCCCTTCGAGCGCCTGAGCGCCCGCCTGAGCTGAGTGCCGCCATGCTGCTGTCTTCGCTTCGTGCCGGCACCGAGCGCGGATCTCGCTACGAAAACTGCAGAGTCCTGCTGCGCCAGCCGCGGCTAGCCGACTGGGAGGCCTGGGCCGAGCTGCGCCGTTCCAGCCGTGAGTTTCTGGTGCCGTGGGAGCCGACTTGGTCCCGCGATGCCCTGACCCGCCAGGCTTTCCGCCGCCGGGTCCGGGCCTACGACACGGAGTGGCGCGACGGCACCAGCTTCAGCTTCCTGGTATTCCGCCGGGACGACGAGGCGGTCCTGGGCGGCATCACCCTCAGCAACGTGCGCCGCGGCGTGGCGGAGACCGCCAGCCTGGGCTACTGGATCGGCGCCGGCCACGCACACCAGGGATACATGACCGAAGCGCTGGTCTGCGCCCTGGATTTCGCTTTCGAGCGGCTCAGCCTGCACCGGGTCGAGGCCGCCTGCCTGCCCAACAATGCCGCCAGCAAGGGCCTGCTGTTCAAGGTGGGGTTCACCCAGGAAGGCTATACCCGGCGCTATCTCAGGATCAACGGGGACTGGCGCGACCACCTGCTCTTCGCGATCCTCCGAGATGACCCGCGCGCCCGCTCGCAGCCCTGATGAATCGCCTGCTTCCAGCACTTATACCAAATCTCGGTGATAAAGACCCATCTCACCGAGACTTGGTATGATTCAGGCATGGCCGGCGTCGCTCGAAAGCATGGAGATGTCGATCCCCAGCTTGCCGATCGCCCGTTCCCACTTTTTGTCCAGGTCGCCGTCGAACACCAGGGCCTCGTCGGCATCCACGTGAAGCCAGCCGTTGGCCTGGATCTCGGCGTCCAGTTGGCCGGGGCCCCAGCCGGCATAGCCAAGGGCCAGCATGGAGAGCTTGGGTCCGCCGCCCGCAGCCAAATCGCGCAAGATGTCGATGGTCGCGGTCAGGGCCAGGTCGCTGTTCACTTTCAAGCTGCCTTCCTGGCCGTACTCGGCCGAATGGAGCACGAAGCCCCGGCCCGACTCGACCGGACCGCCGAAATGCACGCGGATCGCCTCGCTGGCCTGTTCGGCCTCGATGCCGAGCTGCTGTAGCAGATCGGGGAAGGTGATGGATCCGATGAGACGGTTGATCACCAGCCCCATGGCGCCCTCTTCGTTGTGGGCGCACAAAAAGATCACCGAGCGCGCAAAACGCGGGTCGAGCATGGTGGGCATGGCGATCAGCAGCTGCCCGGTCAGATAGATCTCGTCGTTATCGTTCATGGCCTGGCTTTTCCGCTCCGCTCCTCTAGGGCGATCCCGTAACTCGTTTTCATCCTACATCACCGCCGTCGCCTCTGTCCCTTACCACACAAAAAAACACAAGAATGTGAGGCGGGCAATGGCGCATATAAGTACTATATAATGATCGCTCGCAAATTGACGATGCTTGTCGAGGATCCATGTTCCCAATGAGATGCCGAACGTTTCTGATGCCGCTCGCCGCGGCCGTGGGCCTTGCGGGCGGGATTGCCATGGCCACGGCGCCCGACGCCCAGGCGGCCGCCAGCGCATGGCTCGACCACGAACAGTCCCAGGTCCGGCTGGTCGCGGCGAGCGAGACCGTGGGCGAGGCCGACGTCTTGCGCCTGGGTGTGCAGTTCCAGTTGGCGCCGGGTTGGAAGATCTACTGGCGCTCACCGGGCGCGGCCGGGTTCCCGCCGGTGCTGGATTGGAGCGGCTCGCGGAACCTGCAGGGGGCCGAGCTTCGCTGGCCGGTCCCCAAGCGCTTCTCCCTCTTCGGCCTGGAGACCTTCGGCTATGGCGGCGACGTGGTGCTGCCGATCGAGGCCAGGGTGCAAAACCCGGGCGAGCCGGTCGAGCTCGTCGCCAAGCTCAGCTACCTGATCTGCGAGGAGATCTGCATCCCCCAGGATGGCACCCTGGCGCTCCGTCTACCGGCCGGCCCGTCGGGTTCGTCGCCCGAAAGCGGTCTCATCGCCCAGGCCGAGGCCCTGGTGCCGGGCGACGGCAGCGGTGTGGGCCTGGTATTGGAGAGGGCGGTTCTCTCGGGGTCCATGGAGACTCCGGTGCTGCGGGTCGTGGCCCGCTCGACCACGCCGTTCCAAGTCCCCGACGTGCTGGTCGAAGGGCCGCCGGGTTATGGTTTCGGTAAGCCCAAGGTCAGCCTCAACGACGACCGTACCCGCGCCGTGCTGCGCGTGGCCACCGAGCGCGGCATCCTGGCCGAGGGGGTTCTGGAGGGCAAGCGCCTCACCCTGACGGTGATCGACGGGTCGCGCGGGCTGGAGGCCGAGGCGATCGTGCGCTACAACACGGCGCCCGCCCCGCGCACTCCGGAGGTCTCCTTGCTGGTGATTCTGGGCCTGGCGCTGCTGGGGGGCTTGATCCTCAACCTCATGCCCTGCGTCCTGCCGGTGCTGTCGATCAAGCTGTTGTCGGTGGTCAAGCAAAGCGGCCGGGCCCGCGGAGAAATCCGGACATCGTTCCTGGTGACCTCGGCCGGGATCGTCTCATCCTTTCTGGTGCTGGCCGGGATCGCCATGGCGCTCAAATCCGCCGGCTTGGCCGCCGGCTGGGGGATCCAGTTCCAGCAACCCTTGTTCCTCGCCTTCATGGCCCTGGTGGTCATGCTGTTCGCCTACAACCTCTTCGGCCTGTTCGAGATCGGACTGCCGTCTTGGCTGGCCGACTTGGCCATGGTGGGCGGCGGCAAAGTGACGGCGACGGGCCAACCACAGCACAGTCTCGCCGGCGACTTCTCGACCGGTGTCTTCGCGACCCTGCTGGCCACGCCCTGTTCCGCGCCCTTCCTGGGCACCGCGATCGGCTTCGCCCTGGCGCGTGGGCCGGCGGAGATCCTGCTGATCTTCGCGACCCTGGGTCTGGGACTGGCGTTGCCCTATCTGCTGGTCGCCGCGGTCCCGGGGCTGGCCCGGTTGCTGCCGCGACCGGGCGCCTGGATGGTGAGGCTGCGCCGGGTCCTGGCGGTGGTGCTGGTGGCGACGGCGGTTTGGCTGTTGAGCGTGCTGGCGGCGCAAGTGTCCCTGACCGCGGCGGCGGTGGTCGGCCTCTTGCTCGCCGGCCTGGCGCCGCTGTTCTTCCTGCGCGACCGCCTGGCCCGACCGGCGATGCCAATCGCGATCTCGCTCCTGGCGCTGGCCGCCGTGGTCGCGCCCGCCGGTTTCGCGGCTCCCGAGCACCCGCCGGCGACGGCCAAGGCCGATGGCGACTGGCGGCCGCTCGACGTGTCGCGAATCGATGCCTTGGTGGCCGAGGGCAAGGTGGTCTTCGTGGACGTGACCGCGGACTGGTGCCTGACCTGCATCGTAAACAAAACCCTGGTCATCGACAGCGAGCAGGTGGCGCTCCGTTTGTCCGACGACTCCGTGGTCACCATGCGCGGCGACTGGACCCTGCCGAGCGATGAAATCTCCGCCTATCTGGAGAGCTTCGGGCGCTACGGCATTCCCTTCAACGCGGTCTACGGGCCCGGGGCGCTCGACGGCGAGACCCTGCCGGAACTGCTCACCGTGGACGCGGTGTTGCAGGCCCTGGACAGCGCCGGCGGCTGATCCGGGCAACCGGGGTTGGACAAGGGGCGCCCACATCGCCATCTTTGCATTTGCAGCCGCTTGACGGCCGACGACATCGAGGAGGGAAGACGAAGATGACGATCCAAGTTGGCGACAAGATTCCCAGCGTTACCCTGCACCACATGACCACGGACGGCCCGGCGGCGATTTCCACCGACGAGGTTTTTTCCGGCAAGAAGGTGGTGCTGTTTGCCCTACCTGGAGCCTTCACCCCGACCTGCTCGGCCAAACACGTGCCGGGCTACGTGGCCAACGCCGAGGCGATCCGGGCCAAGGGCGTGGACACCATCGCCTGCCTGTCGGTCAACGACGCCTTCGTGATGGGGGCCTGGGGCCGGGACCAGGGGGTTGGCGACAAGGTGCAGATGCTGGCCGACGGCAGTGCTCAGTTCACCAAGGCCGTCGGCCTGGAACTCGACCTGACCGAACGCGGCCTGGGCCTGCGCTCTGCGCGCTATGCCATGGTGGTCGATGATGGGGTGGTTCAGAGCCTGCACGTCGAGGAAGCGGGCGGCCTGGACGTCTCGGCTGCGGAAAAGGTGCTGGACGCGCTTTAGCCCGCCTTATACCAACCTGCAGTGAGTGAAACTCATTGCGGGTTGGCAAGCGCGACGGCG
>Ga0114949_10000470_pt1 | contig 21666 bp, 18 predicted proteins | sample N074metaG_FD_83505 | JGI IMG/M metagenome (GOLD analysis project Ga0114949, IMG submission 83505) | Deep subsurface microbial communities from Kermadec Trench to uncover new lineages of life (NeLLi) - N074 metaG | ecosystem: Environmental > Aquatic > Marine > Ocean trench > Sediment | place...
ACAACGCAGGAAATACATCCACGGCACGTTTGGGTGTTTCACAAAGATCGTAAAGTTTCTCCAGTGCAATCTCATGCCAGTCAATCAAGGCGGTAAGTCGTTCGTGCACACCCTCATACAACTCCTGGTGAGCGGGTAGTACCAGTAAATTTGGTGGTAACAATTCGCGAAATCGTCCACATGAAACGATCCAGTCGCGTAGGGGGTTGGCATTCGGCTCCGAAGGCTGGACACTGACGTTAGGCGTGATCCTGGGTAATATCTGGTCACCGGCAATGATGAGTTTCAGTTCAGGGCAATAGAGACAAACATGCTCAGGGGCATGGCCGTGACCGATAACCGCACGCCATTCACGGCCGTCAATTTCAATATACTGACCATCGGTAATTCTCTGATATCCGGCGGGGAGGGGGGAAATGTTGGCGCCGAACTGTCCAAATCTCTCGCGATAGCGATCCAGCCTTTCTTCGGTAAATCCTGCACGGCGGTAAAATCGAATGGCATCGTCCGGTACATCGGAAGGTCCATCAGCCGCCATCACTTTACACATGTAAAAATCACTCCGGCTCATCCACAGCTCGCAGCCCCACTTCTTGCAGATCCACCCGGCATTACCGGTGTGATCAGTGTGCAGGTGGGTCGCAATCACCCGGGTAATTGGCTTGCCATCCAGGTGTTTCTCAAAGATGGTTTCCCAGTGTTTTTGAACATCATCATTGTGAATTCCGGTATCGACGATGGTCCAGCCATCATTGTCTCTCAGCAACCACACATTGATGTGATCGAGATTACCCATCATTGGCATACGGATCCACAGCACACCATCGGCAATTTTTGTTACTTCACCTGGTTTTGGGATCTGGTCTTCAAACTGGTACGAGAGGGGGTCATATCCTCTCTTCGACATATCATCAACCACATTGTTGTCCTAATTTCTTCTATTGACCACACACTATAGACTGTCGGCTTCACTTCACAAAACAGTCCAAAAAACAGTTCACAAACACAGCCACAAACATTTATCGTAGTGACTCAAGTCAGGAATCGAGAGGATACAGATCTCGTGGTGACACGGTACCTTCAGAAAAGAGCGGGTTAAATTCGTGAGAAGAGCAAATTCACTTACCCAGGCGGAATTGTTGCAATATGACAGGGATGGCTTCGTCACCCGGGAGACTGTATTTTCCAAAGATGAACTAGCGCAGTTAAGGCAAGCGACAGACGAAGCAATCAAGGAGGCGACTGAGCTAGGTCATCGCGGTAGTACCTATATGCTTGATGGAAAACGCTTCGTTGATGAGGGCTTTTTCACAATTCAATTTGAAAATGGTTCCAGGGGTGAAGCCATTCGAGTCATTGAACCTGTCTATCAACTGCACCCACTCCTTGAAGCCCTGGTTGATGATCCGCGGCTTGTGGAACCAATGATTGATCTCGTAGGCCAGGCGCAAATATCTCTTTGGACCGCTAAATTAAACCTGAAAAGTGCATATGTGGGATCGGGATTTGGCTGGCACCAGGATTCACCCTACTGGGTGCATGACTGCGATCATGTGGATTTGTTGCCCAATGTCATGCTTGCCTTTGATGAGGCTACCGAGGCCAACGGGTGTTTTCGCGCTATCCGTGGCAGCCACAACCGGGGTTGTCTTCCAGGAACGAACGATGGCACAGAGCTGGGGGGCTTTTATACAGACCCTCGTCTTTTTGATGAGTCAGACCAGGTTGCATTCGTTGTGCCTGCAGGTTCCCTGATATTTTTCAATCCACATGTTGTGCATGGCTCGCTGCCTAATCAATCTGATCAGCCTCGGCGGGCGATAATCCTCACCTATCAACCAGCAGGCTTCCCGGCACTCAAATCGCGTGCAGTCCGTAATGTAGCTATGTCTCCTGCAAAACCCAACGCTGACATTCTTGTCTCGAGGGCTACAGGGTCGCTATCAACAACCAGAATGCCCAGACGCAAAGACTGAAAGTTATCAGGAATCCTAACCACGAGACAGCCATGGGTAGTTCCATGGGACCCAGTACAAAACGCCAGGAGTTGGTGGCGCGCACGAGGTGTAGCAGGGACACTGAACCGAACACTACCCCTGCAACGAGTAAGAATCCCTGTAGGCTGATATTTTCCATAGGACGAATCTCCATTTTGAATGATCAGAAAAAGTATAGTTCGAATTTTGGACAATGGATAAGTCCGGCGCCTTTAAGGATGGTGAGCCCGGTTGATAGGCAGTAAGGAGGGTTTTCCACCAGAGTAGTTAACATCCGATGCGACCGTTCATGTAGAATTGCCTTTTTTTGAATTCCGAAAGACATAAAGATGGACGAACAACCAGTTAGCCAACAGTACGATCCGGCGAGCGCGGAGCGCGGCGTGCAAGAATACTGGCGAGATAATGGCACCTTTGAGGTAACTGAGAACAGCAGCAAGCCAAAGTTTTATTGTCTTACCATGTTTCCCTACCCCAGTGGGCAATTGCATATGGGCCATGTCCGCACCTATACGATAGGTGACGTGATAGGTCGCTTTCAGCGTCTGCAAGGTAAAAATGTGCTGCAGCCTATGGGCTGGGATGCCTTCGGTTTGCCCGCAGAAAATGCAGCCATCAAGCATAAAATCCCTCCTGCCACGTGGACGATGCAGAATATTGATCACATGCGCAGTCAGTTCCATAGACTGGGGTTTGCTTATGACTGGACCCGTGAACTTGCAACCTGTGACCCTGAATACTACCGGTGGGAACAGTGGTTTTTTACCCGTATGTTTGAAAAAGGGCTGGTCTACAACAAGGCTGCCTGGGTGAATTGGGATCCGGTTGATCAGACGGTTTTAGCCAATGAGCAGGTCATTGATGGTCGTGGCTGGAGATCCGATGCTCTGGTCGAGAGGCGGGAATTGACGCAATGGTTCATCAAGATTACGGACTATGCTGAAGAGCTCATTGAGTGCCTGGATAGGCTGCCGGGCTGGCCTGACAAGATTAAGACCATGCAGCGAAACTGGATTGGTCGTTCAGAGGGTGTAGAGATAACATTTCTACTTCCTGCCGGGGAGAGTGTTGTTGTCTATACGACCCGCCCGGATACATTGATGGGTGCAACCTACCTGGCAGTGGCGCCCCAGCACGAGCTGAGTCTACGGGCTGCAAAAAATAATCCTGAATTACAGGCATTTCTGGAAGAGTGTAACCAGGTCAAGGTGGCAGAAGCTGAAATGGCGCAGATGGAAAAGAAGGGGATGGACACTGGTCTGACCGCACAACATCCGTTGACAGGCGAGCATATACCCATCTGGGTCGCGAACTTTGTTCTTATGGAATATGGGTCTGGCGCAGTGATGTCTGTGCCAGGTCATGACCATCGTGACTGGGAATTTGCAAAGACATATGGGCTGTCAATCAAGCAGGTCATTGAGCCATCACCCGGCAGTGAAGAAGTCTGTGATCTGGATGCAGGAGCCTATGTGGCTCATGGTGTTTGCATCAATTCGGGGGAGTTCGACGGGTTTGAGTTTGAAGATGCGTTCGAGGGAATAGCAGCAAGATTGAAGGATAAAGGTCTCGGTACTCGCCAGGTAAATTATCGCCTGAGAGATTGGGGTGTATCCCGGCAACGGTATTGGGGTTGTCCTATCCCTATTATCCATTGCGACAAGTGCGGGGCTGTTGCCGTACCCGAGAAAGACCTGCCTGTTATTTTACCCACGGAAGTTGAATTTGAAGGTGTCGGGTCACCCATCAAAAAAATGCCGCAATGGTATGAAACACAATGTCCGAAGTGTGGCGGTGATGCAGTTCGAGAGACTGACACCTTTGATACATTTATGGAGTCTTCATGGTACTACGCCCGATTTGCATCAAGTGGCTACAAAGATGGAATGCTTGATGAGCGGGCGAAATACTGGGGACCCGTTGATCACTACGTGGGTGGTGAAGAGCACGCCATCTTACATTTGTTGTATGCAAGATTTATCTACAAGGTCATGCGTGATGAAGGGATGGTTGAAGGCGACGAGCCTTTTGAGAAGCTCTTGATGCATGGGATGATTCTTCAAAACGGTACCAAGATGTCCAAGTCCGCAGGGGATGCGGGTGATCCGAGACTCTTACTGGAGCAGTATGGAGCTGATGCCGTAAGGATGGCCATGATGTTTGCAGCGCCACCAGATCAATCATTTGAATGGTCTGCAAATGGAGTTGAATCCGCGAATCGGTGGCTGCGTACGAAATTGTGGAACCCGGTACTTGCACATTTGGAGGCAGGTGATGTCCAGATGCTGGATAAATCCAGCCTGACTGATGGGCAGAAAGATATCCGACGGGTCACAAACGAACTTATTGGTAAGGCATTTGACGATTACGGTCGCAGGTTGAGCTTCAATACCATTATCGCTGCGGTGATGTCGCTGATGAACCTGGTCGTAAAGTTCAATGACGATTCAAATCAGGGTCGAGCAGTGGCCAGGGAAGCGTTGAATACTGCTGTACTTGTGATGTCACCAATTACCCCCCATATTTGCCATCTGCTCTGGCAGAAGTTGAACGGTGAACCTCTCGAGGAAGCAGAGTGGTTAGTGGTAGATGAAAGCGCACTGATAAAATCGGTTGTTCAAATTGTTGTTCAGGTGAATGGAAAACTGCGGGGTAAAATTGAAGTCGCTCCCGATGCTGCCAATGAAGATATAGAGGCACGGGCGAAATCAATTGAGAATGTGGAAAAGTTTATAGTGGACAAAACCATCAGGAAGATTATTCACGTGCCGAACAAACTACTCAATTTCGTTGTGGGCTAGGGTGAAGAATCTGCGATTTTTCGCTATCCTGATTTGTTTGAGCCTTTGCGCCTGCGGCTTTCAATTGCGTGGTACAGGTGGACCGGAAGGATCCGGGAGGACGCTCAGTACCGTTTACCTCTCGGTAAACAACAGGTACGGAGACTTTCATCGACAACTACAGAACACTTTTGAAGAGTTTGGGCTGGAAGTGGTCAGTCAGCGGCAGGACACTGAATATGCCCTGGCGGTGACGGCAGAAAGACTTATTCGGCGGGCGGTCGCAACGACTCGTACGATTTCTGTCTCGGAATACGAGATTCGGCTGGAAGTAGACCTGGCACTGTCAAACAGGGCAGCCAAAGAGCTGATATCACCCACGACACTTGCCACTGAACGTATTTACACCTTTGACAGTGGTAGCCTGGTGGGTAGCCGAGAGGAAGAAACTGTACTGCTTGAGGAAATGCGGGCAGATATTGCCTTGCAGATTCTTCGGCGCGTGAATGCAACGGTAAGATCATTTGAGGCGACCCTGACCAGTGAAGGTCTATCCCGATAAACTCCAGGCCAACCTGAAGAAATCAATCTCGCCGATTTACATTGTCAGTGGAGACGAGCCACTGCTGATCCAGGAAACATGTGACCTGATTCGTATTCACCTCAAGAATGCGGGCTACACGGAAAGGGAATTGTTCCATGTAGAGGCGGGGTTTGACTGGCAACAGGTGTTGTTCTCTGCCAATAGTATGTCTTTGTTCGCGGATCAGAAATTAATCGAAATTAGAATGTCTTCTGCCTCCCCAGGTGAAGATGGCAGAGCAGCGCTCAAGTCCTATCTGGAGAATCCATCCGAAGGTAATGTTCTGCTCCTGGTGATGCCCCGGCTGGATCAGAAAATACAGAGAGCAAAGTGGTTCACCGCTATCGAAAAAGCCGGTGTGCTGGTCCAGATCTGGCCAATCGATGTGGAAAGCCTTCCCGGCTGGATTAGCAACCGGTTTAGGCAAGCAGGCTTAAGTGTCTCAAAGGACGCTGTTCTGATGATGGCAGATCGGATAGAAGGCAATCTCCTGGCGGCGGTCCAGGAGATCGAAAGGCTTTCTCTGGTATCCAAAGAAGGCAAGATTGAAGCCAGGGATATTCTGGAGGGAGTCGCTGACAGCTCCCGATACGATGTATTTGGTCTCATCGATGCTGCCGTTAGTGGTAATCCAGCAAGGACCATGAAAATAGTACAAGGCCTGCAGCTCGAGGGTGAGGCGATACTCTATATCGTTGCGATGCTTAGCAGGGAGCTCCGTGGGCTTTCCATAATGGCGACTGAAATGAAGTCGAGTTCACTTGATGCGGCTCTCAGTAAGGGTCGAGTGTGGCAGAACAGGAAAAAACTGGTTTCTTCCTGCCTGCGGAGTCACTCACTGCAACAGTTTCACGAACTGTTAACGAGGGTCGGTGATATCGACTGTATGGTGAAAGGAATCAAGGTCGGTAACCCGTGGCAGGAGCTGACATCCGTCATGCTGGAACTTGCCGGGGTCAGGGTTCCCTCTAATAGTGCATCGCAGTTACCGTAACCGTTAGTTAACTTTTGTCTGTGCTTCATCCCCGCGACTGACAAGGCTCAGTGAAGCACCATCTGAATCCAGGGTTGTGATGGACCCGTTGTCTGGTCTGAAAACGAGTACGGTTGCAGCTTCTTCGGCAGCTGAGACCATAGCGTTGATGGCGACAAAATGTGTAAATATGGCAGTATCTTTATTGATCTCAAGAAGGCAATCCACCATATCCTGTTGCCACTGCTGTAGTGCGGAAGATTGATCCTGCCAGTTCCCCTGCATCACCTGCGCAAGCCAGGGTCCACGATCGGCGAGAGACAAGCCGGGCGACGGAACTTCAGCCACACGGTTCTCTATTTCTATACTGATGCCAGAGTGTTTCGCGAATGGTATTGCAGTTTCCTGCGCGCGTTTCAGTGGACTGGACAGAATCTTCACAGGACCGAGTCCGTGCAATATTTTCGCCGAGTCAACTGCCTGGGATCGTCCAAGTTCGGAAAGGCCCGGGTCAAGGTCGTCGGTGAAGGACGCGGCAGCGTGACCGTGCCGGATCATGTAGATAGTTGCCATCAAACGCCCTAAATATTTTGTCTTGGGTGCAGTATAGCAACCTACAGCCAATGGTATTTATCCCTTATAAAAGCTATCCTTGCGTCCCGCGCCTGTCCGGGCCGGGAATCCAGAAACTAAATATTGATGTTTATGAATTGTTAAATAGGTGTTGTTGTAATGACAGATAAGGTTGGTGCATTAGAAGGGTCCGGGATACCCGATACAGAAATTGATGTCAGTGAAACGTTTGGCCTGGATTTGGACCTTATGGTTCCCGCATTTTTGCATCCATCGGAACACGTACCCGAGATTGATCAGACCTACCAATTCAACTATGAAACCACGCTGGCGATTCTTGCTGGTTTTGCTCACAATCGTCGCTGCATGATTCAGGGCTATCATGGTACGGGTAAATCTACCCACATCGAGCAGGTATCTGCCCGCCTGAACTGGCCCTGCATTCGAATCAATCTGGATTCGCATATCAGTCGAATTGATTTGATTGGTAAAGATGCGATTGTTATTAAGGATGGCAAACAGATCACAGAGTTTAAGGAAGGGTTACTGCCCTGGGCTCTGCAACGAGCCTGTGCCATTGTCTTCGATGAGTATGATGCGGGAAGACCTGATGTCATGTTTGTGATTCAGAGGGTGCTCGAAGTTGAAGGGAAATTAACCCTGCTTGACCAGAGCAAGGTCATCAGCCCACACCCCTCATTCAGATTGTTTGCAACGACTAATACCATTGGTCTCGGAGACCCATCTGGCCTGTATCATGGTACACAACAAATCAACCAGGGACAGATGGACCGATGGAACATTGTCACCACCTTGAACTACCTGGAGCGAGAGAAAGAAGTCGACATCGTGATCGCTAAGCTGCCAGAATTGGACCGTTTTACAGCGGCTAACATGGTGTCGGTAGCCGAGTTAACTCGTCAGGGTTTTATCAATGGTGATATCTCTATCGTTATGTCGCCAAGGACTGTCATCATGTGGGCTGAAAATGCAAAAATCTTTGACGACTACGGTTTTGCATTCCGCCTGACGTTCCTCAATAAGTGTGATGAAACTGAACGTTCTATTGTTGCTGAGTACTACCAGCGATGCATGGGAGAAGAGCTGCCTGAATCCAGTGCGAAACTGGTATTAGCCTGATCTTTTACCGCGTATTCTTATCAGAGCCGGTTTCATGAATCCGCATAATATGAATGAGAACAATCAGTGTCCTCAGTAGAAGACAACACAGAACGATTTAAGCAGGCGGTTACATCGACCATGCGTGCTATCTCCGGTAGTGAAGAGCTGAGTGTCAGTTTTGGCCGTGGCAAACCCTATATGCAGGGCAACAGGGCGAGAATACCGTTGCCTGATTCTGGCCTGTCTGTTACGGAGCTTGCTGCGCTGCGGGGAACCGCAGACCGGTTTGCACTTCAGATCCGCTTCCATGATGATGCTTCACATCGAAAAAGCAGACCTCCATCAGGTATTGCACAGGATGTTTACGATTGGGTTGAAGAGGCGAGGGTTGCCTCCATTGGCTCTTATCTAATGAAAGGAGTCGAGCAAAATCTTAGCGCCCAGCTTGAAGAGCATTGTGCAAATCATGGATATAACCAGATAGAAGAGCAGAGCCAGGCTCCCCTGGGTGAAGCTGTTGGCATGTTGATTCGTGAAAAAATCACCGGCACCCAGGTGCCGCCCAGTGCAGAAAAAGTGCTGGAATTCTGGCGTGAGCATATTGAGGATTGTATTGGCGACAAGCTTGAAAATCTGGCTCAATCCATGTTCGACCAGCAGGCGTTCTCAAGCATAGCCAGGCAATTGATCTCTGACCTTGGTCTCGGTGATGACTGGGGAGAGGAAAGTTCTGACGGAGATCCTGATGACCAGGATGACGAGGCAGAAGAAATGGAATCTGAAGCTGGAGATGAGGCTTCAGATCAGGAAATGTCCACCGATGGTGATGCGGCTGATGCTGTGGAAGGTGAGGTGCCTGTCGATATGGATGCCATGGAGATGGCGGAAGCTGAAGGCGAAGAGGATGAAGCCGGGGCGCCTCCTGATATGGCAGGTGACAAGAACTGGCTCCGTCCTAAAGAGAGCCAATATAAGGCTTTTTCCACTGCATTCGATGAAGTCGTATTCGCCGATGAATTGTGCGAGCCAGTGGAGCTTGACCGGTTGAGATCAGTGCTCGATAAGCATCTGCAAACTTCCCAGGTCACTATTAGTAAACTTGCCAACCGTCTGCAGCGAAAGTTAATGGCACAGCAGAACAGAACCTGGGAATTCGACCTTGAAGAAGGGACGCTCGATAGTTCAAGGCTAACCAACGTGATTATTGATCCTTTCAGTCCACTGGCTTTTAAGCAAGAGAAAGATATGAAATTCAGGGATACCGTTGTATCGCTCCTGATTGATAGCTCGGGTTCAATGCGTGGTCGTTCCATCACGATTGCTGCCATGTGTGCGGATATACTCGGTAGAACACTTGAGCGTTGTACCGTCAAGGTAGAGATTCTTGGTTTTACCACACGAGCCTGGCGCGGTGGTCAGTCCCGTGAATTGTGGCTGCAACAGGGAAAGCCCTCCCAGCCGGGCCGTCTCAATGACATTCGACACATTATCTACAAGTCGGCAGATATGCCCTGGCGGAGGTCCAGGCGTAATCTCGGGTTAATGATGCGCGAGGAACTGCTGAAGGAGAACATCGACGGAGAAGCACTGCTGTGGGCACATAGCCGGGTTGTTGGCAGGGATGAAGACAGAAAAATCATGATGGTTATTTCAGATGGGCTACCTGTGGACAATAGTACGCTGTTGGTAAATGCCAGTAACTACCTGGAACAACACCTTAAGTACGCGATTGACCAGATCGAAAATCATTCGAAAGTCGAACTGGTTGCCATTGGTATAGGCCATGATGTCACCCACCACTATCGTCGTGCCGTCACCATCACCGATGCCGAGCAACTAGGTGATGCGATGACGGAGCAGCTGGTTGATTTGTTTGATGAAGAAAGTAATCGAAATCTTCCACGTGACCGAGCCCTTGAAATTGCCTGATCGTGCATCGTAATAAACTCCTCTGCCTGTTGGGAAAGTACAGTGCCAGGTTTCCAGAAGAGAAACGGGTGTGCCGCCAACTCGAGGAATTTGTCACCAACCACCAACAGTGTTTTGAACGAGAGCTCCTCACCGGTCATGTCACCGGCTCGGCATGGGTCGTGGATGGTGGTTTTACAAAAACATTGTTAACTCACCATAAAAAGCTTGATAAATGGTTCCAGCCGGGAGGACATGCTGATGGTGATAGCGATGTGGCATCGGTCGCTATGCGAGAGGCGGTTGAAGAAACGGGTCTGGCTGGGCTTGAGTTTGTCAGCCATGAGATATTTGACCTGGATATACACCTCATCCCAGACAGAAAGGATGAACCACAACACTATCATTACGATTGCAGATTTATTATTCGCTGCACAGGGAATGAAGCCTATACGGTAACCACTGAATCGAATGATCTGGCCTGGATCCCCTTCCCGGAAATTGGTCGGTATACGAACGAGGAATCAATTTTGAGGATGGTTGAAAAGGTTAGTGTTTTTGCAGATGGACATCCTGATTTAATCTGATCAGAAATCCGTATGGCCTGGACAAGGGCTAGGAAAAATTGTGACAGGCCACTGTATGCCCATCTGCTATCGGAATTGTTTCAGGTGTTTCCCGGTGACATCGTTCCATTACACACGGGCATCGATCTGCAAATCGACAACCAGCTTGCACGTTGATGGGTGAAGTGATTTCACCTTTGATTGGAATGTGTTCCCTTGTTCTCTCGAGCCTTGGGTCGGGTTCAGGATTAGATTCGATCAGCAGTTGGGTGTAGGGGTGTTTAGGATTGAAGAACACCTCATTTGCAGGACCGGTCTCGACGATCGTACCAAGGTACATAACGGCCATTCTGTCCGACACGTAACGCACCATCGATAGGTCATGGGCAATGAATAACAATGTTAGACCCATAGTCTGTTTCAATTCTTCCAGGAGATTAATCACCTGCGCCTGGACAGAGACATCCAGCGCTGAAATGGGCTCATCGCAAACGACAAATGTGGGCTCGATGATCATTGCGCGGGCTATACCGATTCTCTGGCGTTGTCCGCCCGAAAATTCATGTGGATAGCGGGACATATGATCGGCATTCAATCCTACTTTCGTCAGCCAGGATGCAACAGCTTCCTTGACTTGTGACCTGTTGTGCTGTTTCTGGATGAGTAGTCCTTCACCGACGATATCCAGTACCGTCATCCTGGGGTTGAGTGAAGAATAGGGATCCTGGAAAATCATCTGCATCTCACGCGAATAGTGAAGATGATCCTTTGCTGAAAACCTTGCGGGCAAAGCCTCGTCCTTGTAGTAAGACTTACCCGAGGTTCTTGGGTGTAGTCCAATCAGTGTCTTGCCGAAGGTGGATTTTCCTGACCCGCTTTCCCCCACCAGCCCGAGAATTTCATTCTCTTCTATAGCGATCGATATTCCATCCACGGCGTGAAGTGTCTGCCCCCGACCAATGGAAAAGTGCTTCTTTAGTTGTTCCGTTCTAATGAGCATTACTTAATTCCGAATGATTCTGGTGCAACACATCTACAGAAGGAGATTCAGCGTGTTGTAACCAGCATCTGGCGTGATGGGCAACATTGTCTGTGATAGCGAAGTTTGTCGGTTGTCGGCTCTCACAAACTTTCATGGCATATGGGCAGCGCGCGAAATAGCCGCATCCCTTCGGAGGGGAAAACAGATCCGGCGGGCTACCCTTGATAGGCATCAACTTCTTGTTCCTGTCTCCTGTATTTGAGGGCATGGCGTTACGAAGCCCCAGGGTATAAGGATGTGAAGACTGGTAGAAGATGTCATCAACCGAGCCTGATTCAACGATTTGACCCGCATACATCACTGCAACCTTGTCCGCCATTTTCGCGACAACCGCCAGGTCATGGGTGATCAGAATGATGGACATGCCTTGAGTGCGTTGTAACTCTGACATCAACTCAAGAATTTGCGCCTGAATCGTCACATCGAGTGCGGTAGTCGGTTCGTCTGCGATCAACACTGAGGGATTGCATGCAAGGCTCTGTGCAATCATTGCCCGTTGTAACATGCCGCCTGAAAATTCAAATGGGTATTGTTTAGCGCGTTTTTTAGCCTCTGGGATATGGGTCTGTTCCAGCAAGGCGACTGCTTGCTTTGATGCCTCGCTATAACTCTTACCACGATGAACCCTTAGCGTTTCTGCAATCTGGTCGCCAATCCTCATTGTTGGATTAAGGGAAGTCATGGGGTCCTGGAATATCATTCCTATCTGTACACCACGGTATCGATTGGCCTCGGCCGGAGAGAGCCCCAGAAGTTCCTCTCCGTTTAGTTTTGCAGAGCCACTGGTGACTTCTCCCGGAGGAGTTGGAATAAGGCCCATAATAGCCTGGACAGTCACGGATTTACCGCAACCTGATTCCCCCACGATGGCGAGGGTTTCCCCACGAGTGACGCTGAAACTAACCCCTCGGACCGCTTTCACGATTCCGCCATAGGTGCCGAACTCGACTGATAAATTTTCAACCTCAAGAATAGTGTCGGTCATTTACTCTTTTGACCTCATTCTTGAATCCAGCGCCTCAGTCAGGCCGTCACCTAACAGATTAAATGCGAGAACCGTGACGCTGATGAATACCGCAGGGAATATAAGTTCATGGGGATGGCTGAGCATGGTCTTTACCCCATCGTTGCACATCGACCCCCATGAAGGTGTCGGTGGAGCAACTCCCATACCAATAAATGATAAAAATGCCTCGGTAAATATGGCAGAGGGTACTGCAAAGGTCAGCGTGACAAGAATGACGCCCATGGTATTAGGGATAATATGACGCAATAAGAGATACGTCGGCTTGGCACCTAAAAGCTGGGCTGCTTCGATATAGCCCTGCTCGCGAATCCGGAGTACCTGGCCTCTGACCAGCCTGGCAGTGCCTGGCCAGGCCAGTAGTATCAAGGCTAACAGCATCGGAAAGATTCCGCTTTCGCCTGGTCCTATGCCAAACGCGATCTTGAACAGGATCATAAACAACAGGAACGGCAAGGCGACGACGAAGTCGGCGAAGCGCATCAGGAATGCATCGATGTAGCCGCCGAAATAACCGGCAGTCCCGCCATAAATAACACCGATGACGACGTAGATAAATGGCGCGACGATACCAATGAAGAGAGACACCCGGGCGCCTTCCATAAGCCGGGCAAGCATATCGCGTCCCAGGTAGTCTGTGCCAAACGGGTGGAATTCGAGATTAATTTTATGACCGATCTGCGTAAGGTCATCACTCGGGATAAGCCCTCGATCGCTCGCTTCAGTGACAGTTATTGTCATCCGAGGTGTGATGCTTAGCATGGTGTAGACTTCATACTCGTCAAAACCATCTGTCGGTACGATGGAGTAAAAATAGGGCCTTGATTCCAGGCTCAATCGATCCTCGTAGCTGACCTCATTGGCCCCATAGGTAGACCCCAAGGGCAGGCCAAGATCATTAAAATCCTCGGGTACCCGTTGATTTCGATAGATATTGTAGCCCCCTGCACCGGTTACGGGATCCCAGATCAGCCTCACCTGTTGGGTGGTTGCCTTCTCATAGGTTTTAAGTCCGGTGACAGGCTGGACAGTTTCGTAGTACTCATCTGGTTCGGCAGGAAAATTATCAACTATGATCCCGTTCCAGCGCTTATACTGGCCGACGAGAGTTGCTCCCTTGGCGAATGAAGGGGCTTGGGAAATTTGATTCAGGTCTTGTAACGAAGGATCTACCCGCCAGATCGAAGGGCCCAGCAGGGTAAAAATTGCCAGGAAGATAACGATGTACAAAGACAGTATCGCTCGCGTGTTTTTCTTAAGTCGAATCCATGCATCCTGCCAATAAGATAGTGATGGTCGGGAGAGCAACTGGACGCTGACGTCAGAGTCGACTTTCTCGAAGTCTGCTGCAGACAGGGTAATGGTTGTGTCCGTCAATTCAATCTCACTCTTGGATCCACAAAGCCATATAAAATATCGACGAGAATAACCATCAGCACAAGGAAGGCCCCGTAAAAGACCGTTGTTCCCATGATCACCGTATAATCAAGTTGCTGAACAGCCTGGACAAAATATCTACCTAACCCTGGAATTGCAAAGACCAGCTCGACGACAAAGCCACCGGTAGTGATGGCAGCAATTTGTGGTCCCAGGATTGTGAGCACCGGCAAAATAGCATTCCGGAGCTGGTGCCTGAAGAATATCCGCGTGGGAGACAGGCCTTTGGCTCTGGCCGTGCGGATATAATCTTCATTCACGACTTCGAGCATTGATGAGCGCATGAGCCTTGTTAAAAGCGCCATGGTTCCTAGCCCCAGCACGAGAGACGGCATTAACATATGCCAGATGGTTCCCCAACCGGCGACGGGAATAACTGATTGTCCCAACATGCTATTGATATTAACCAGCAGTAGCTGGCCGAGTGCAGCAAACACAAAGCTGGGAACCGAAATACCAAGGATGACAAGGAACATGATAATAATGTCCGGTGCACGATTTCTATAAATCGCAGTCAAAGCACCCCACAGGATACCGCCGGTGGCAGCGAAGAATATTGCCAGGAGTCCGAGTGTGGCGGATACCGGGAAGTGATCACGAATGATGTCATTTACACGACGGTTTTGCTGTGTAAATGAAATACCAAAATCACCCTTCAACATATTGCCCAGGAAGATGAAGTACTGTTCGGTAACCGGCTTGTCCAGTCCGTATTTTTGTTCGAGGTTCTTGCGTATTTCTGCAGACACCGCCTTGTCGTTCATCAGCGGGTCGCCCGGAACCATGTGCATGGCAATGAAAGTTGCCGTTGCGATAAACCAGACGGTGATCACACCTGCCAGAAGACGTTTCACAGTATAGAGAAGCATAATGGATCTATTTCACTACGCGGGCATAGGTGAAATCAGGATCAGCCCCGACTACTCGACGAACGACGCCTTTTAGCTTTGGATGCATTAAATAGATCACGCCTTGTTCATATTGCGGCAGTATCGCCGCGTCATCATAGAGAATTTGCTGAAGCCCACCCATTGCGTCCATTCTGATTTTTGGTTCCGAGCTGTTCATCGCAATCCTGACGAGTCTATCGTATTCCGGGTTGTTATATCGACCACGATTGTTCAGGTTCCACGATGCAAACAAGTCACCGAATGTCATGACGTCATCGAAATCCGGCCCCCAGCCAGCGGCAACGATATCAAAGTTACCCGCTGTCATTTTTGCCAGGCGTTGCTTAAATGTCTGTACATCGATTTTAATGTCCAGCCCCAGTTTGGACTTGAGGAGTCCCTGCAGGTACTCGGCCTGCTTTGCTGCGGTAGGACTGTCACCAACCAGTAACACCAGCGGCGGAAGGGGTGACTGCCCTAGCTCCCTTTGTGCAATCTCCAGATGTTCTTTGGCCCTGGCGAGATCAAGTTTTGCAAGTGGCGCCGGATATTCGCGACGAAATTTATCCTCGACTCCATCGAGCCAGACCGGGAATAGACTTTCACCCGGAAGATTGCCTGGTGTGGCAAGAACCTTGTTCACCATCTCATTGGTATCGAAAACGTTCTGGATTGCCTTTCGAAGGTGCTGGTTGGCGGTGACCCGCCCGGGTCGATGATTGTATTCGAGGAAGAATACAGTGCCGGTAGTAAACCGCTTGATTCTGAATTTCTTGGTAAGAGCGTCCTTGTAGGTTTCACCATCCAATGCGGTAAACACCACCTTGCCATCAATAAAGAGATTTAGACGCGCACGTGTATCCGCTGTGATGTAGTCCGCGTAAATGCCATTGAGGCTAATACTGTCTCTGTCCCAGTAGAGTTCATTCTTGACCATTTTTAAGGATGCGCTGTGAGTCCACTCGGTCATACGAAATGGACCGTTGTAAATCAGGTCTTGCGCATCTGCCGCGTAACGGTCACCTTTGGATTCAAAAAAACTTTGTTTGACAGGGAAGTAGGTTGTAAACGCCGTCAGTTTGATAAAATACCCTGTTGGCCGCTCTAGCTGGATTCGCAGAGTGTAATCATCCTCTGCCACGACAGCCAGTTGCGAGGGGTCCATCTCTCCACGATTGATTGCTTCCGCATTTTTTAGCGGATACAGGATAAAGGCGTACTCAGAGGCGGTTGATGGCTTCAGCGCGTTCCGCCACGCGAAAACGAAATCATGAGCCGTGACCAGCGTGCCATCACTCCATTTGGCGTCTTTTCGAAGCCAGAATGTGGCACTCGATTCATCCATTTCCCAGTTTTCAGCCACACCGGGAGCGATATTTCCGCGACGATCATAGCGAACCAGTCCTTCCATCACATGGCTGAGCATAAAGATACTGACTGCATCGGTCGCCTTCATGCCATTTAACTGGGGCGGCTCCTGGGTGAGGGAAATGGTGATGATCTGAGTCTCGAAATCGGCAGAAGTGGCATCGACTTGGGCATGAATAGAGACTATGGGTAGCAGTAAGATCGCTACGAGAATCAACCGCATTTTTGCGCATCTTTAGTGTGGGGACCGGAAATTGTACCATGATGGCAGCAGTGAAGTGGAAGTTAGGACTGTCTTCCCTGACTCTCGATTAGGAACTGATCACTCCTCACCGCTGCAGACAAGGGCGGGAAATATGTAGATCCGATCACTCATCGAGATGGGATTATTTCCAACAATTCCTGAGCTTTAGTCGGTTAGTTATAGCGGAGTAATACTGACCGACATTGTCCAGAACCGGTGGTGCATTCTTCTCTCGGGTGCCTGTAGGATTCCTAGACGGTATTTTTCAGCCATCTCGAACATTTTGACGCTCTCCTCCTTTTCTCCCATCTTTTCGTGGAAATCGGATAGGGCGAGATAGAAATCCGGTTCGTCCCGTTTTAAGCGAATAGCCCTTTTCAGGTATTGGCGAGCCTCTTCATGGCGACCTTCCTGAAAAGATAGCTCGGCTTGATATAAGAGGTAATAGGGGTTCCCGGAACGGTACTTATCGACCCTCTCCTTGTATCTCGCTGCTTTGCTGCCCCTGCCCTGATAGGCGTATAAATATGCCAGGTTACTCAATGCAGAGTAGTTATAAGCATCCTGGTAAACTGCCCTCTGGTAACTGAACTCCGCAAGGTCATATTGGCCCGTACGTCGCATCGCTGCCCCCATATTGTTCCAGGCGTCGGAATACTGAGGACGAAGTTCGATTGCATGGCTAAGGTTTGTGACCGCATCATTGATTCGACCCTCAAGAATAGCTTCAGCGCCGAGGTTATTGAGATGGAGAGTCAGTGCTGTTTCATCGGATATCAGGTTTGTCTTCTTATCCCCGAGAACAAATTCTGGTAAGAAATCCATGACATACATTTTTCCACCAGCATAATACCCCGTGGCGATAATATGCTCGTAGCGGATCATTGTGTTGCCTTCACGGTCCCACGTGGAGTCAACCGCTACAGTCTGGAAATGTGCATCAAGATCCACGTAACGGGCAGCAGCAATAAACAGGCTGGTCATGGATAGGCAGTTGCCGGACCTGGCGTCAAACGTACCCAGAGCAGTCAGTGTATTCATTGCGTCATACTGTATGTTGAGTTCATCTTCTCCGTAAAGCAGCTCACGGAGCGCCTTCAATTTTTGGCGAGTGCTCCAGCCGGATTCGATTCTCGAATCGAGTAATTCTTCAATGTCGGGTGAAAGGGCGAGAATATCTATAGAAGCCTGTGTGTTATTACCCAGTATGCGATACAGCAACGATGCTTCTTCACTCTGATCATAATCGTAATCTGCCTGCGGCACACAAGCAGTGCAGCATGCCAGGGTAATAATTAGGACTAATGATCTATGCATATTAATTTTGGACTTTATCCAGAGTCTATGTCCCGGCAAATTGTCTATTGGTTCAGTTGCCAGATCACGAGAACATGGCTCTGGTCTCGATCTGACTTAAGAAATTGTATCTCCGGCAACAGACAAGATACGACAAACTGGAATGGTTAATCGCTGCAACATGGGTCTTTTCCTGCTCGTAACCAGCCAGTAATTGAATAACGTTGAGCACCGGCAAAAGGAGTCACGTATGATACTGAATGTGGTTGGGGGACTGTGAAAAAATTCATGGCATTGAATGTTGGTGCATACACCTCTTCTATCTGATCGTCGCTGTCTAGAAATTGTAATGCGCCACCCCAGTTAGTGTTCCAGGTGGGAGTCAGGTTCAGCACAAATGCAACCAGGCGATTTTTTCCTACAACCTTGTCATCATGTGTTGTCAAAAAATGACCAGCTGAAAAACAAGTTGCCTGCGCATCGGCAAAGCCAATATCAGGCGTGTTGAGCACTTTCCGCACGAATTCCAGGAATTTTTCTCCATTAAGGAATTCAAAAACCTTGTTCAAAAAGTTCCCGGGTAACAACTTTTTATGGTAGATATCGTAGATGGGAATTGATTTATAAAGATATTGAAACTGACTGGTAGCCTGCGCATTTACGAGGTTGAAGAAACTTGTTTTTTGATCTTCATCCCAGAGTGTCTCGGAACTGGAATCAATATCAATGTGCTTTCCATCCTGATTGAATACGAGATTCCATTTTTCCTGATTTTTCAGAAATTCATGAATTTTGTGCGCTGAATCTGGAGTCAAAAAATTGGGTATGCGCACCCGGCCTTCTTCTATAAAAATGGATCGCCATGGCTGAAGTGAAAGATCAGTAGCTAGTTTCATTTTCTGTTAGCCTTGCAAATAAAGGCAGTTCGGCCAAAATACCGAGTATAACATAGAGGTCAAAGTGCAAGTCGAAAGTGGCCCCGTCACTAACTGGGTTTATACCAGTACAGTACTGGTCTTACCCTGAGAAAGTTATCAATCGTGGCCTGGAACACGCGGGAGAAATGCCGTCCAATCAACCATACAAATCGCCGAAGCCGCCCATCGAAACGGAGATCTAAAGAAAGCAAGAAATTGCTATGCCGAATTGTTGCAAAAGAATCAAAATGATGCTGATGCGTTATACGGACTTGGTACGGTTTCACTCCAGGAAAATGATCCAACTGGTGCACTGAGATGGTTGAACAGGGCATCGAGACTACAACCGCAAGCCGCTGATATCGCATTCATTCGGGCGCGTTGCCTGAAAAAAATTGGCGAGGCTGACAAGGCCATCAAGGAAGCCCGGCGATCACTTAAATACTGTGGAACCGACGAACCGTTGTCGCGTGCTATTTGCCAGTTGTTACTTGGATTGAACCAGCCAAAAACTGTTCTGAAGCAGCTGGCGCGATTTCCGCATACCGAAATAGAGAGTATTATCCTGAAAGCGCAGACGCGTGGATCTGTTGGCGCCTGGGATGAGTCTGTTTCGCTGTTACGGAGTTTATTTCGTGATCATCAAGATGAACCGAAGATCGTCCAAGAATTATCCGTTGCCGCCGGTAAATTGAGAGACTATCCACTGGCCATAGATAGTTTCAAGGCATACATGAAACTCATCGAGCCGGTGGCGCGTGACTACATAAGATTTGCGGATTTGTATCTTTTAGCCAGGGATGTTGGCAACAGTCAGAAGCAACTGGATATTGCTGAGCAACTCGGCGAACGCGGTCTTGAGTACCTTGTCCTGAGATCACGTCTGGCACGATTGAGTGGCGACTATAGTCTGGCTCGTATGGCGAGTGAAGCGGCGCTAAAGATCCGGCCCAATCAGGGTCAGGCATGGAGTATACGCATTGAAACTGCCAGACAGGGTGAGTTACCCGGTTTAATAGCGCGGATTAATGGAGATCTGGACGCTAAAAATACCAGTACTTATTTCAGGAGTCTAATTCAGTATGCATTAGCGGATGCCCATTCAAAATTGGGCCAGTTGGAAGTTGCATTTTCTGCCTATGCGCTGGCGAACGATCTACAGTGGAAAATCCTTGAGGCTCGAAACAGCCAATACGATTCAGTTAAAAGGGAGTCTCAAGCCAATAGCACAATCAGACATTATTCCAAAGTTTTTCAACAGAGTCGTGTTGTCCCTGGCTATTCCACACCGCTTTTCATCCTTGGTATGCCACGCTCGGGAACGACACTGGTTGAAAGAATGTTGTCCCAGCTTGACGATGTTGTCGCAGGTGGTGAAAATGAAACGCTGAGCTTCCTCTCGACACAATATCAACTCGAAGTGAATTCCAGAAGGAAACCACTGCCTGAATCGATGGACGCCAGTCAGTGGGAGGCGCTGGCCACGCGTTATCATGAGCAAACAATCAGGACACTGGAAACAACATTAGCTGAACCTTTATCAGAGTCAATGCCTAAATTTCTGACTGACAAGATGCCACAGAATTTCAATCATGTGGGGATGATTTTGTCGATGTTTCCAACAGCAAAAATAATCCAGATGCGTCGTGATCCCAGAGATGTATGTCTTTCAATTTACAGACGATCCTTTCCAGATGGGCATAGCTATGCCTGCAATTTTGATGCTTTGGCACATGCCTATAAATTAAGCACTCAACTGATGGATCATTGGGCGCAATTAGCGCCGGAAAGGGTTCTTGATGTCCACTATGAAAAACTGGTTACAGACCCATTGCGGGAAGGGAAAAAAATTACGCAGTTTTGCGATCTGGATTGGAGTGATCGTTGTTTGGAATTTCATAAGAGCATCGCTTCCAGTTTTACATTCAGTGAAATGCAGGTTCGAAAAGCCATCAATACTGAAGGGATAGGACGCTGGAAAGTGTTCGAGGCATACTTACAGCCATTGTTTACTGCGTTACGGCAACAGGATTGTTTGACTATCGATTAAGCATTCTGATTTCGCCGGTACAGAGACGAGTTATTCGTAATCTACCCATCGCGTTTTGGTGGGTGTTCCTATGTTAATATCCGAATTCATACTGACATGGCAACTTTAAGAATCCCATATTATGTTTGGCGGAAATGGACAAATTATCAACCCCGAGCTTGATCAGGGTGCGTTAAAACTGGAGTTGGCTACCGAAGGGTTTGTGGAAATTCCGAAATTCCTCAAATCAGATGTAGCGGATCAAGTGTTTAACTGCCTGGATAAAGAGGTTTCCTGGGAGTTCGCTTATAAGAATGGTGCAGAGGCTGTCACAAAATCCTTTGAAGAATTGAGAGAACTGTCGCCAGATGAGAAACAGGAATTTCACGGTCAGGTTATTGAGCAGGCAAAACACGCATATCAGTTTGCATATTTCCGATATCCCATGGTTGATGCATATCTCAATAACTGGACGCCCAGGCTTATGCTTAATGACGTTATGGATTCAATGAATAACAAGATAACCCTGGAATTTATCCGGGACATCACAAGTGATCCCGAAGTGCGGAAAGTGGAACTTCAAGCCACGTTTTATGCCCCTGGTCACTTTTTGAAACTTCACAACGACGATTCCAAATCTGGTGATGACAGACGTTACGCCTTTCTTATTGGCTTCACAAAGGATTGGGTTTCGGATTGGGGTGGGTTGCTACAATTTGTCAGCGAAGGAAAGGTGACCCGAACCTGTACACCGAGCTTTAATAGTTGTGTTATTTTTAAGGTGCCAAGAGATCATCAAGTTTCTTATATAGCTCCTTATGTGACACTTCCACGTTATTCCCTGACTGGCTGGTTACGTGCCGACTAAATCTGCGCAAGTGTTTTCCGAGATACTGTTGTCCAGTACGGTATTCGCT
>Ga0114949_10000471_pt1 | contig 21662 bp, 18 predicted proteins | sample N074metaG_FD_83505 | JGI IMG/M metagenome (GOLD analysis project Ga0114949, IMG submission 83505) | Deep subsurface microbial communities from Kermadec Trench to uncover new lineages of life (NeLLi) - N074 metaG | ecosystem: Environmental > Aquatic > Marine > Ocean trench > Sediment | place...
ATGGCCGGTAAATTGATTACCGTGCGTTACAAACGCAGCCTGCTGCGCATGGGTGTTGTCACAGCCCTGTTTTCCGCCATAGTCAACAACACGGCGGTGGTAGCCACGCTGGCTAATACCATCCGGCGCAACCCCTACCACCCGGCGTCCAAACTGCTGATACCGCTATCCTACATGGCGATTCTGGGTGGCACCATGACCCTGATCGGCACCTCGACCAATTTAATTGTCAGCAGCTTCCTGGAGGATGCCACCGGTCACGGATTGGCCTTCTTCGACTTTCTGCTGATTGGTTTTAGTGCCACCGTCATCGGCATGTTGGTGATTATACTCACCAATAAACGCCTATTACCGGCCCACGAGGCCGAAGTTGTCAGCGTGGCAGAATACCTGATTGAAACCGAGGTCAGCCCGGAGTCTGAACTGGTTGGAAAATCGGTACTCAAAAACAAGCTGCGCGATCTCGACGCCCTGTTCCTGGTGGAGATTGTTCGCGGTGACTACCTGATATCACCGGTCACACCTTACGAGGTAGTCGAAGCGGGCGACAAACTCATTTTTTCAGGCGACATCAGCCAACTGTCCGCTCTGGAATCTTTCGATGGCCTCACCCTGTTCGCCATTGACGAGGGGCTGCTGAAGCAAAACCTCACCGAAGTAATTGTTATGCCCAATGCCAATGTCGAGGGCAAGACTATCAAGGACAGTGGTTTTCGCTCGCTGTTTGACGCCGCCGTTGTGGGCCTGCACCGCGGCGGCAAAAGACTGTCCGGCAAGCTCGGCGACATTACCATTGAAGCCGGAGACCGGCTTATGCTTGCCGCGGGGCCTGACTTCGGTCAGCGCAAGAACCTCGACAAGAACTTCCTGGTGGTAGACGAAGACGTTAAGGCCAATGGAATTTCCAGCAGGGAAAACTACTTTGTTACGCTGACGCTGGTGGCAGTTATTGCCCTGGCAGCACTGGAGATGGTGCCGCTGATCAAGGGCCTGGCCTTTATGCTGGCCGGCATGCTGCTGATGGGCACAGTAAAGGCCGGCGAGTTGCGCCGACGTTTCCCCTTTGAGTTGTGGCTGGTCATTACGTCTGCCCTGACCTGGGCACAGGTACTCAACAATTCCGGGGTCATCCACCTGGTGACCGACGGCTTCCACGCCTACCTGGCCGGGCTAGGCCCTTACGCCGCCATTATCGGCATCTTCCTGTTAACACTGGCGCTAACTGAAATCATGACCAATAACGCGGCGGCGGCGCTGAGCTTTCCCATCGCCTTTGCCCTGGCTGAAAGCTACGGCCTCAATTACATGCCTTTTGTCATGGCGGTTGCCTATGGCGCCAGCGCCAGCTTTCTCACCCCCTATGGCTACACCACCAACCTCATGGTACAAAACCTGGGGGGCTACGAGTTCAGGGATTACCTGCGCGCCGGCTTACCGGTATCTATCGCTTATTCGATTACCGTGATTGTGTTGTTACCGATTGTGTTTCCGTTTACTCCCTAGAAAAAACGGGGTCAGGTCGCCCATTACCCCGTATCTTTACAACGGCCAACGCTCGTCCTTGAGATAGAAATCAAAACGCTGCAGCACCTCCTGCTCGGTCAGCCCATAACTGGCCAGGTCATACTGGTGCTGGCCGTGTTTGCCCTTGGGATTGGCATCGATATGCGCTTGCATGCCCGCCCTGGCCTGCGCACTCATCTCCAAATCAAACTTATTGTAGATACGTTCCAGTACGGCCATGGGTTGCTCAATTAACTCCTGCTGGGAACAGTCAACAAAGAGTTCAGCGGGCAGTTTTTCGCGCGCCGCCAAGCCCTTCTCCAGTGACATGGCATACCATTCCATAACGGCGTGGCCAATTTCAGCCTGATCCATATGACTGCAATCACCGCCGTACATCTTCATCACCTGCTTGTTCATGCTGTTAATAGAGGCGACCACGGGCACCGGGTTGCGATGGCACCAGATGAACCGGGCGTCGGGAAACACTTTTAGAATCGACGGCAGCGACCACATATGGGCGGGGGCCTTGAGGGTCCAGCGCTCGCCAGGATTGCGCCAGTTAAGCATTTGCAACTGGCGCTTCTGGTAGGCGTACATCGGTTCCAGGTCCTGTGCCAAAATCCAGCTGCGGTAGGGTTCCAGCATAATTTCAAAACCCAGTTGCACGCCGCTAAAGGCGTAGGCATGAATCATGACGCACTCTTCCGGGGTATCCGCATCCACGTAGTGAATTTTCTGAAAATCGGGATTCTGGTTGGCCGCCAGGGCTTTTACCAGGTAGGGGTAGCGCGGATCTGGCTGGCCCGGCTCACTATCCGGCCAGGGATCAGGGAACTGCACTTCCCATTGCAACAGGCCACGGTTTTCTGGCGCGGCACTGAGCAGGTTAATCAGGGCCGAGGTACCAGAACGGGGCAGCCCGGTAACAAAAAGAGGGGCCAGCACCTCTTGTTCTGCAATGGCCGGAATTCGTTTGAAAGCATCCTCGGTACGCAAGCGCACAGATAGCAAATTAACCAACCGTTCCTGGCAGCGTTTGCGACCGGCAAGGTCGCGGATATTTTTGTCATAGGTCTCGCACAAGACCCGCAGCCCCTCGTGGTAGGGTAATTCACCAAAATCACTGTAGCCAGTTGCTTCGATGGCGGTTTCAACCAAGGCGTCGGGATAAAAATTGATGTCGTTCAATGCCAGCTCCTCTTATGATTGCCCGAGTTTAGCAGCAATAATATGCTTTCCCAGTCAACTAGTTGAACCAGAGCAGAAAGGCCGCGAGATTTTCTTTACTGCGGCAAATAGCAGGGTTTATCCTGCCCATCCTTCATTTTTATAACTATCTATTTTAAAGAGGAAAACTCTCCAATGACACCGGCAGAGCAGAAAGCCTTCGAAGAAAAAATATACGCCTACGTGGGACGTGAAGTCTGCCCGCGCACCGCCGCCAGGGATGCGATAAACCCGGCTATGATTCGCCACTGGGCAGAGGCGATTGGCGACACCAATCCCGCTTACCAGGATGAAAGCTGGGCAGCCCAGAGCAGGCGCGGTCATACCATTTCGCCACCGGCAATGATGTACGTCTGGGGACAGGAGGGCTTTAACGTGGCCACTAGCGGTCGCCCCTCCGACGCCCAGAGCGACCTCGTTGAGCTGTTTAATGAATACGGTTTCAGGGGCGTACTTGGCACCAATGTGAAACAGGAGTACTTCAAGGAAGCAGCGCTTGGCGACACCGTGTTCATGGAGATGATCGTGGACAACATCTCCGAGCAGAAAGCCACTGCCCGCGGTATCGGCTATTTCTTTGAAACCCTGGCGACATTTTCCGACCAGAATGGCGAGCAATTGGGCACGCAACGCTTCAAGGTATTGAAGTTTATTCCCGCCCAACAGCAGGAGGCCGTCAGCGATAACGAAGAACAAAAGCTTGCAACACCGACCCGCATTGCCTCTCCCCGCGGTCACGATAACAGTTGGTGGTGGGAGGCCTGTGACGAGGGCAAGGTGCTCATTCAACGCTGCACAAACTGCCAGACTCTGCGCCACCCGCCCCGCCCCATGTGCGGCGAATGTCAATCCATGGAATGGGATTCCATTGAATCCAGCCTGGATGGTGAAGTGCTCAGTCACACCGAGATTCACCACCCGAAAATTCCCGGTTATCAATATCCATTGATCTGCGCCGTTATAAAACTCGGCGAAGGCACCAACCTGGTCGCCAATATTGTCGGCTGTGAGCCCGGCGATGTAGAAATTGGTATGAAAGTGAAGGGCAAGGTCGAGCAGATCGATGAGAAGACCATGCTGCCGCAATTCTACCCGGCATAAGGAAAAGCAGATTATGAGCGAATACAACACACTGAACTATGCCGATGTAAATATCGGTGACAAGCTGCCACCGATGGACATTGATATTTCCACTGGCCTGATCGTCAGCACCGCATTGGCTACCCGTGATTTTGAAAAAGTTCATCACGACAAATCAGTCGCACAGGCAGCAGGCCTGCCGGACGTGTTTATGAACATCCTCACCAGCCAGGGTCTGATGACACGCTTCGCCACCGACTGGAGTGGCCCCGAAGCCGTGGTCAAATCACTGGATATACGCCTTGGGGCGCCCAACGTGCCCGGTATGGTGATGACCGTTACCGGTGAAGTAAAAGCCAAGCACGATGACGAGGGCGTGGTAGATGTCGAGGTGATCGGTGAAAACAACATCTGGGGCATGCATATGCAGGGCACCGTACAACTCGCGCTACCGAAGGAGGCTTGAGCCGTGGTTGCCAACATTAAGAACAAAGCCGTTATCGTCGGTATCGGCAATACCAGATTCAGCAAGAACTCCGGCGTTTCAGAACTGAACCTTGCCATACAAGCCATCAAAATCGCCTGCGATGACGCCGGCTTACACCCCAGCGCTATTGATGGCATGGCCACCTTTACCATGGACACCAGCGACGAAATTGAAGTCGCCAGGGCGCTGGGTTGCGGCGAACTGACATTTTATGGTCGCGCCCACTACGGCGGCGGCGCGGCAACCGGTGCCCTGCACCAGGCAGTCATGGCCGTCGCTACCGGCATGGCAGACACCGTGGTCGTGTATCGCGCTCTTAACGGTCGCAGCGGCCATCGCTTTTCCGGCGGTGTATCAGGTGACATCACCACGGCCGATGCTATTCACTGGGGCTGGTATATGCCCTACGGCCTGCTGACCCCGGCCAGTTGGGTTGCCATGTTTACCAAGCGCTGGATGCACATCACCGGCGTTGGCAAAGACGCACTGTATGAGGTCGCCAAAGCCATGCGCGACTACGGTGCCAACAATCCCGCCGCCTTCTTCTACGGCCAGACCTTTGATCGCGCCGAGTACGATGCCCAGCGTATGATCTCTGATCCGTTGCAACTGTTCGACTGTTGCCAGGAAAGCGACGGCGGATCCGCAGTGATTGTTACCACCCCGGAGAGGGCGCGCGATCTCAAACAGCCCGGTGTAGCGATTCGGGGTGTGGCCCAGTGTGCCGGCAAAGACCAGGAACAGATGACCTCCTTTTACCGCGAGGAATTTGCCGCTATTCCAGAGATGGAAACAGCCGCCGCAAATACCTACGAAATGAGCGGACTAACCCCCAAAGATATTGATGCCGCCGTAATTTACGACGCCTTCTCACCCATCGTGCTGTGGCAACTGGAAGCCTGGGGCTTTTGCGGCGCAGGAGAATCCGGTGACTTCGTCAAGGACGGCGCCCTCAGAATTGACGGGCGCCTGCCTACCAATACCCACGGCGGTCAGTTGAGTGAAGCCTATATTCACGGCGTTAACGGCATTGTCGAAGCCACCAAACTGGTACGTGGTCAATCAGTAAACCAACCGACCAAGGATATTAACCACGCTCTGGTAACTTCCGGTGTGGGCATTCCAACCGGCGGCGCACTGCTCGGAAAGTTCGACTAACTCTGCAACTCGCTGTAGACGGTGCGGTCGCGCACCGTACCGTCGTCGGTGGACTCCAGGATCACATCAAAACCCCACAGCTGGTGCAGGTGCCTCACCACCTCTGCTGCCTGCTCCGGCTCCAGCGAACGGCCATTGTGCATGGTATGGCGTAGCGTCAGGGCACGATCGCCCCGCACATTCACGTTGTACACCTGAATATAGGGTTCCAGGTAGCCCAGGTCGTAATTGGCTGCCAGCGCTTCGCGCAGATACTGATAGCCGGCCTCATCATGGATGGCGGTAACCTCAAGATAGTCCTTATCGGTGTCATCCAGCACACTGAACAATTTCAAGTCACGAATCAGAGCCGGTGACAGAAACTGCAGGATGAAGCTCTCGTCCTTGAAATTCTGCATGGCAAACTCTAAAGTCTGCCGCCAGGGCGAGCCGGCAATATCGGGAAACCACTGCCGGTCTTCGTCCGTGGGCTTCTCACAAATCCGCCGCAGATCCTGCATCATGGCATAACCCAGGGTATAGGGATTGACGCCGTTATAGTAAGGCGAGTTAAAGGGTGGCTGGTAAATCACACTGGTGTGGGACTGGAGAAACTCCAGCATGAAGCCGTCGTCGACCAGTCCCTGCGCGTACAGTTCCTGCAAGATGGTGAAATGCCAGAAGCAGGCCCAGCCCTCGTTCATGACCTTGGTCTGCCGTTGGGGATACAGGTATTGAGCAAACTTGCGCACGATACGAATCACCTCCCGTTGCCAGGGCTCCAGCAGCGGGGCACTCTTCTCCATGAAATACAGAATGTTCTCCTCGGGCTCCTCGGGAAAGCGTACCTCCTCCACCTCGGCATCGTCGGTCTGGGTCCTGGGTATGGTGCGCCACAATTCATTCACTTGTTGCTGCAACCGGTTCTCGCGCTCCAGCTGGCGCCGCTTCTCCTCCTCCATCGAGATAGGATAGGGGCGCTTGTAGCGATCCACCCCCTGATTCATCAGCGCGTGACAGGCATCGAGCAGGCTCTCCACCTCCTTCACTCCATGACGCTGTTCGCAATCGGCGATGAATTTGCGGGCGAATACCGTGTAATCAATAATGGATTCCGCGTCGGTCCAGGTTGTGAACATGTAGTTGTTCTTGAAAAACGAGTTGTGGCCATAACTGGCATGGGCAATGACCAGCGCCTGCATGGTCAGGGTGTTTTCCTCCATCAGGTAGGCGATGCAGGGATTGGAATTGAAGACGACTTCATAGGCGAGCCCCATGTCCCCACGCTGGTAGCGGCTCTGCACGCTCAAAAAATGTTTGCCGAAGGACCAGTGGTTGTAATTGATTGGCATGGCCGAGGACGCGTAGGCGTCCATCATCTGCTCTGAGCTGATGATTTCAATCTGGTTCGGATAGGTGTCCAACTCGAATTGCGCAGCGATGCGTGAAATCTCGCGGTCGTAATCTTCCAGCAGCTCAAAGGTCCAGTCTGCCTCGGTGGACAACACGGGCCGGCTCATGCGCGTTGTTTCCTAAACAGTTCACGGAAGACAGGAAAAATATCAGCTGGTCCCGTTATATGATGCATGGCGAAGGTGTCGCTCCACTCCTGGACAAGCGCGCTATAGGTATTCCACAGAGGCTTGTCTCCGCCGCTGGTGATTTCGACATAGGCGTAAAACTGGCACAGTGGCAGCAAGCGGGTAATCCATTCCGTGCAGCGACTGGCATCGTCCGGCCAATTGTCTCCATCTGAGGCCTGGGCGCCGTAGATGTTCCACTCGGCTACCGGGTAGCGGGCTTCAATAATAGACTGCATCAACTCAAGGGCACTGGATACAACCGTGCCACCGGTTTCACGGGAGACAAAAAACTCCTCTTCATCGACCTCCTTGGCGATGGTGTGATGACGGATAAAGACAACTTCAGTCTTGTCATAGTTGCGGCTCAGAAACAGGTAGAGCAGGATATAAAATCGCTTGGCCAGGCTTTTGGTCTGTTCGTCCATAGAGCCAGAGACGTCCATCAGGCAAAACATGACGGCTTTGGAGTGAGGCACCGACTCCAGGCTGTGCCGGTGATAGCGAATATCCACCTCATCCAGGAAGGGGATGTGTGACAATCGCTCCCTCAGTTGATCGATCTGCTGTTCCAACTCATGGCGCCGAGCTGTTGTCTCCCCGTCATCCGCTTCAGGAAGCTCAGACAAAGCCTGTTCCAGTTCACGCAGCTCCCTGCGCTTGCTCGCCCCCAGCGCTATACGTCGGGCGATTGCCGAGCGCATGGACCGCACCACGCTAATATTGGCCGATGTGCCATCGCTGCTGAAGCCCGCCTTGACCCGTTTGAATTCCTCCAACCCGGACAGCAAGCGCTTGGTTAGGTTGGGAAGCTCCATGTCCTCAAACAGAAAATCGAGGAATTCCTGCTGATTTATCTGGAATACAAACTCATCCAGACCCTCGCCTTCATTGCTGGCATCACCGGCGCCGGCGCCAGCCGCTCCGCCCAGCGGGCGCGCAATCTTATCGCCACGGGTAAACTCCTCATTGCCGGGAACCACATGGGTATAGCGACCGCCGTTGCCGTGTCGAAAGATGGGCTCGCGCGTATCCCGGGTGGGGATTGATATTTTATCTCCCTGGTCACTGTCGGTAATCTTGCGACCGCGCAGATTGTCACTGACAGCGCGTTGAATCTGAGCACGGTAGCGGCGCAGAAAACGCCGCCGGTTAACAGCGCTTTTCTGCTTTGGGTTGTTTCGCCGATCAATGAGAAAAGTCACAATGCTTTCGCGCGCCGTGTGTTGCCTTCCCTCGCGCCCCTCCTCTACTGTGATTTACGCACCCGCAGGTACCATTCCGACAGCAGCCGAACCTGCTTTTCCGTATAGCCTCGGTCCACCATTCTGTCCACAAAATCTGAGTGCTTCTTCTGGTCTTCCGTCGATGCCTTGGCGTTGAAAGAAATCACCGGTAACAAGTCTTCGGTGCTGGCAAACATCTTCTTCTCAATCACCCCGCGCAGTTTTTCATAGCTGGTCCACCTGGGGTTGCGCCCCTCCTCACTGGCCCGGGAGCGAAGCACAAAGTTTACGATCTCGCTGCGAAAATCCTTGGGATTGCTGATGCCGGCCGGCTTCTCGATCTTTTCCAACTCGTCGTTGAGCGCCGACCGACTGAACATTTCGCCGGTCTCGGGATCGCGGTACTCCTGGTCCTGAACCCAAAAATCCGCGTAGGTAACATAGCGGTCAAACAAGTTTTGTCCGTACTCAGAGTAGGACTCCAGGTAGGCGGTCTGAATTTCCTTGCCAATGAACTCCACGTAGTGGGGCGCCAGGAATTCCTTGATATAGGCAAGGTAACGATCGTGGACTTCCTGCGGGTACTGCTCCTGTTCGATCTGATTCTCCAGCACATACAACAGATGTACCGGGTTGGCAGCAATCTCGGAACTGTCAAAATTGAATACCTTGGAGAGCACCTTGAAGGCAAAACGGGTGGACAAACCGTCCATGCCTTCGTTGACGCCTGCATTATCCCGATACTCCTGCAGTGACTTGGCCCTGGGGTCACTATCCTTGAGGCTTTCGCCGTCGTAGATGCGCATTTTGGAATGGGCACTGGAGTTTTCGGGCTCTATCAGGCGCGATAACACACTGAACTGGGCCAGCATCTTCAGCGTATCGGGGGCACAGGGCGCCTCGCACAAAGAACTGTTTTGTAACAGTTTGCGGTAAATTTCGATCTCCTCGGAGACCCGCAGGCAATAGGGAACCTTGACGATGTAAACCCGGTCGATAAAGGCTTCATTGTTTTTGTTGGCGCGGAATGATTGCCATTCGGATTCGTTCGAATGGGCCAGAACCATACCCTCAAAGGGAATGCCGCCGATATTCTCGGTGCCGTTGTAGTTGCCCTCCTGGGTTGCCGTTAGCAACGGATGCAACACCTTGATGGGTGCCTTGAACATTTCCACGAATTCCATCAGGCCCTGGTTGGCGCGGCACATACCGCCAGAGAAGCTGTAGGCGTCCGGGTCACTCTGGGAGAAATGTTCCAGTTTGCGTATGTCTACCTTGCCCACCAGTGAGGAGATGTCCTGGTTGTTCTCGTCACCGGGTTCGGTCTTGGTAATGGCCACCTGATCGAGAATAGAAGGGAAGATCTTGACCACCCGGAACTGGCTGATGTCGCCGTGATACTCGTGCAGCCGCTTAACAGCCCAGGGTGACATAATAGACTTGAGGTAGCGCTGCGAAATACCATACTCCTCTTCCAGAATATCGCCGTCCTCCTCCCGGTTGAACAGCCCCAGGGGCGACTCGAATACGGGCGAATCCTTGATGCAATAGATGGGCTCAACTTCCATCAGCTGTTTTAAACGCTCCGCCAGGGAGGACTTGCCGCCACCGACCGGGCCCAGCAAATACAAAATTTGCTTTCGCTCCTCCAGGCCCTGGGCTGCATGGCGAAAGAAGCTCACAATCTGCGCAATGCACTCCTCCATACCATAAAACTCGGTGAAGACGTCGTAGCGTTGGATGACCTTGTTGGAGAAAATGCGACTCAGGCGGGGGTCTCGAGAAGTGTCCACTAACTCTGGCTCACCGATGGCCTTTAACATTCGCTCAGCGGCGGATGCATAAGCATCGGGCTGGTCCCGACACAGCTCCAGGTATTCCTGCAGGCTGAATTCTTCCTCCTGCGCCTGTGCGTACTTATCCTGGTAGTGATCGAAGATGGTCATTCGCCATACCTCCTGTTTCATTGGACAATGAAAACCACCGGAATATCGCATAGCATACAAGAAATTTGTGTTCAAATACTGGTTGCAGTTCTCATTTCTTGCATTTGGCGAAAATAATTCGCTATCGCGCCTCGCTAACGCGAAACTCGCGGGGCGACATGCCGGTGCAGCGCTTGAAGGACCGCCTGAAGGCAGTGGCATCGCTGAACCCCAGCACGTCTGCCAGTTTTTCGATGGAAATGCCTCCCCGTTGCAACTGCACGCGGGCCGCCTCGATCAGGCAGGCATCCCGCAGCGCGCGGTATGAGGTTTCTTCACTGCGCAGACGTCGTCGCAAGGTCACTTCACTGACGCGCAACACAGCCGCCAGCTGGCTCAAGGTGGGCAGTGCCGCCCCCTGCTGCACCGCCGCATCCAGCAACGCCCGCACCTGCTGCCGGGTGCTGGCGTACTCCACCTTGCCAAAAATACTGCAGGGATAGACCCGCAGAAAATCGCCCAGTTCACGGCGAGTGCGCACCACCGCTTCAAGCAACACTGTGCTCCTGAATGAGAAGCTGTATGTCTGTGTATCTGCCATAGCGGGGGCGCCAAACAGTGCCAGGAAAGGCAGCACCGCTGGCCGGTTCTGTTTGCTACAGCCGATTTCAAGCAATTCGATGCGGTGACCGACCAACCAACAAAACAATTGAAAAAACGCGTGCAGGCCAGTGATATCGACAAGATTGGTAATGGTCGTGGATTGGCCGCGCAAACTGTCCAGTGAAAATCGCGCCAGACCGCCCTCTGTTTGTAAGGCGGGCAAGCCGGCACGCGGATACAACATGCTGCAATAGTCGATGACCAGTTGTATTGCCTCAGCCAGCGTCGCACCGGTGGTGGCACAGCGGCACATCAGCGCCACCTCTCGTCGCGCCATCGGCGGGCGATTCAGTGCCTGGGACGCGACCCGCTCCAGTTCCTGCACGGCAGCGAGATACCAGTTGGCGAATTCGTCGGCATTGCTGGGCACCGGCAATCCCAGCTCAATATCCGCTGCCTGCAGTTGGTTCAGCAACAGATCGACAAGCGGTTGTAGGGCGCCGCGCTCCGGCGGCTGTATCAGCTCATCCGGTCTGATCAGTATTGTCATGTATTGATACCTACATATATTCGCTGAATTAGTGCGTAAAGCGCATTACCGCTGTAATTTTGCACCCATTTCGGCGCTTAAGATAGTTCTTTACCTGATCGTTTTTGTCATGCTATGTGAGCAGTGCGGCACTCGCATTGCAGTGGTGAGAGACCGCATAATGTACCGCACTTACACAAAACTCACGGCAAGGAAGGATAGATGCGCGAATTGCGAGTGATAGTTATCGGCGCCGGTATGGCGGGCATCCTGGCCGGTATCAAACTACAGGAAGCCGGTATTTCCGATGTCGTCATTTATGAAAAAGCTGACAAAATTGGTGGTACCTGGCGCGAGAACACCTACCCCGGCTTGCACTGCGACGTGCCTTCTCACCATTACACCTACACCTTCGAGCGCAACCCGGACTGGACTCGCCACCTCTCCCCGGGCGCCGAAATCCAGGATTACTTCGAACGCATCACAAAAAAATACGCCATCGACCAACTGATTCAGTTCAATACCGAGATCGAACGCGCCGCATTCAGGGACGGCCGCTGGCAACTTACCCTGAGCACGGGTGAAAGCGATGTCGCGGACATCATTATCGCCGCCACCGGCGTCTTGCATCACCCCAGTATCCCCACTATTGCCGGCATGGATGAGTTCGAGGGAGCGATCTTTCACACAGCCCGCTGGGACCACTCGGTGCCGCTGGAAGGCAAACGTGTCGGTGTTATCGGCATGGGCTCTACCGGCGTGCAAATCATTTCAGCCCTGGCTGGCAAAGCGGCGCTGGTTGAACACTACGTGCGCACGCCCCAGTGGATCATGCCAGTGGAGAATGGATATTTCAGTGCAGAGCAGCGCGCCGCCTTTCGCGCTGACCCAGCGCTATTGGCACGAGAAATGGATATAGAAACCTACAATGCCAATGTAGAAATCTATACCCAGTGCCTGACCGACCCGGAGTGCGACAATGCGCTACTGTGGCGCCAGGTCTGCCTGGACAATCTCGAGAACAACGTGCCTGACCTTGCACTCCTGGAACAACTGCGTCCCGACCACAAACCGCTGTGTAAACGGCTGATTTTCTCACCAGATTACTACCAGGCCATTCAACACACCGATGCCAAACTGGTACGTGATGATATTGAATGCATCGAGGCCAAAGGGATTCGCATCAAAGACGGTGAGCTACACGAACTGGATGTCATTGCGCTCGCCACGGGTTTTCGGACCGACCAGTTTATGCGCCCCATGCAGATCGTTGGCCGCAATGGCATGGACCTCGAAACCCTGTGGGCAAAACGTCCGCTCGCCTACCTGGCCATATCCATGCCGGACTTCCCCAATTTCTTTATGCTCAATGGGCCCAATGGTCCCGTTGGTAACTTCTCCCTGATAGATATCGCCGAGCACCAGTGGCACTACATTGCACAGCTGATAGAGAAGTTGCGCAACGAGGAATGCAGGGAGGTCTGCTCCAGCAAAGAGGCGCTGGAAAAATTTGATGCGGAGCGAATTGAGGCTGCCAAAAAGACCATCTGGTATACGGGGGGCTGCACTAGCTGGTACCTGGATGCCCAGGGAATTCCCGCCAGCTGGCCCTGGAATTATTCACGCTTCCTTGCAGAAATGGCCGCACCCAAACTGGAAAATTTTGAACTAGCGTAACTTGTTGGCTTAGCCGTCATCGTATTTTGATTCCCCGCGACAGATTGCCGGCCGATACTTGTCGTACATGCTACCGCTTTTACATTCCCAGACCACACGGCCATTAACTACTTCTGGCACAAACTTGATTTCGTTCTGCTTACCCAGCTGCGGCAGGGCAACCTTGTGGTCGTAATGCAGCTTGATGGTGCCAGGCATGGGTTTAGTCTCAATTTTCACCTTTTCCAGCCAATTCCCGGTAATGGTTTTCTCTTTGCCCAGACCGAGCTGCGCGTTTTTTTCCGGCATAACACCGGTGACCATGTAGTACTCCTCTACCAAACGCTGTATTTTGCTGGCAGTGGCAAAATCTGCGCCCACCTTGGCACGGATCATATAATCCTGATAGTTTGGCAAGGCGACCATGGCGAGTATGCTGATAATGGCCATAACCACCAGCAGTTCAAGCAGGGTAAATCCTCGCTGGTAAAATCCTGACATCATCCTGGCTGCATTTCCTGTCCAGCGCGAATCAACGCCATGCCCTGCTTATAGACCTCTGTTTTACTGGCAAAGCAATCGCGCCAGATATTAACCGTATCGGGAAAACCGGGGACATCGCTGGCAAAGGCCTCAATCACTACCCATCCCTGATAATTCATATTTGTTAAGGCCCGGAAGCTGCTTTCCCAATCGACAGTACCCGTTCCCGGAGTACCGCGGTGACTCTCGCTAATATGTATCTGCTTGATTCGAGAATCCAGGCCACAGATCGCATTATATACACAATTCTCTTCAATGTTGGCATGATGGGTATCGTAGAGAACACCCACCCCAGGCAGGTCCACAGCATCCATCAGCCTGGCTGCCTGTTCAGCAGTATTGAGAAAATAGCATTCAAAGCGATTGAGCGGCTCCACCGCCAGCACGACGTCTGCTTGTGCCGCCTCCGAGCCTACGCTATGCAAAAATTCCTGACAGTACTGAAATTCCTGTTGATTGGGGCCTCGACCGTGAAATACCTTGTGACCGGAATGCATAGGGCCCACCAGGGACTCCGCCCCCAGCGCATGACTGAGTGCAATATCAGCTGTTATTTTCTCTAACGCGGCCGCGCGAATGGCCGCATCAGCAGAAATGGGGTTGTGCTCAGCTGTAAGCAGGGTTGCAACCGTACAGGCCAAACCCTCCGCGCTCAAAACGGCTCGAATTTCCTTTACCTCTGCCGCTGAGTAGTCTCCTGCAGGTATTTCCACGCCGTCAAACCCAGCCGCCTTGAGCTCTGCCAACAGTGGGAAAAACTCTGGCCGGAATCGATCGCACCAGAGAAAGAGGTTCATACCAATTTTCATATCATTACCTGGATACTGACTCTTCCAGCGCTCAGCCGTCTGTTACAGAACCCTGCTCCTCCGGCAAATGAACTTCCATACCCTCCATCTCCCAGGTGACTAAAATCTGGCAACCCAGGCGTGAACTTTCTTTTCTGCTTTTTGCTGTCGCCAACATATCCAGTTCAGGCTGACTGGGTTCAAGCAATTTCTCCGCCATTTCACCTTCGATATAACAATGGCAGGTTGCACAGGACGCCACGCCACCACACATACCCTCCACGCCGGGCACCAGGTTCATGGTGGCACCTTCCATCAGGTTCATTTGCTCCTCAAGCTCGACCTCATGACGGGTGCCATCAGCCTCTATGTATACGATATTCGGCATTCACTATCCTTATATTTTTAGTTTCTCAGTGGGTGTATTGGGGCGCACTTCCAGCAGGTCGATGGTCATGCCCGCTGGCGCTGCCAGGCAATAAAGTACGGCATCGGCAACCTGCCGCACAGTCATGCCCGTGTTCATAGTGGGGCCGCTATCCTGCCAGGCAGCAATGCCTGCCATCAGTCGCTCCGCGTCCCAGCCATCGGCAAAACTGGTATCAGCAGCACCGGGCCTGACGCAGGATACGCCGATACCCTGCGCCTGTAGCTCCAGGTGTAAATCGCGGGTAAAACGCTCTACCGCCGCCTTGGTCGCGGCGTAGATCGATAGATGGCGCATCTCATCGTAGTGCCAGGCACTGGCCGAGGACATATTGATAATGCGTGGGTTGTCCTGTCCGCGCAGTAGCGGTATCGCAGCCTGGCAGCAAAAAACGGTACCCACAAAGTTGGTATTGATCTGCAACTGCACGTCTTCCAGACGCAGATTCTCCACATCTCCGGGCCTGGCCAAGCCGGCGTTGTTCACCAGGCCGTTGAGACCGCCAAAATGATCCTTGATGCGATTAAAGGCTGCGGTCATCTGCTCGGTATCGGCTACATCACCGGCTATACCGACCACTTGGTCGGTGTTAAGCCCGGTAACCGTATGCTGCAGATGTTCGTTATTGCGCGCAATCATACCCACATTAGCACCGGCTTCCAGCAAGGCCTCGGTAATGGCCAGGCCGAAGCCCCGGGAAGCGCCGGTTACAATGTAAGTTCGATCGGTTAAGGCCGCCAGCACTCTATTTCACCAAATAAAGGAAAGCAGGCATTGTAGTAGTTGCCGCAGTTTACCACCAGTGCGCTGGAGTACAGACGGGCATGACCGGGCAGCTTATTTTTATAAACTCATATTGTCTATTAGGTCAAATCTAATTGACTATAATCTAGCAGCTGCCTAACATACCCACCATGACTGCCTTACCAGCCACACTACACAGACCGAACAGCGCGGAGAACAGCCTGCCTACCTACCAGGCTAATTTTCCCAGGCACCTTATGGCGATCGCCAGGTACCTGCAATCAAGGCTGATGCGCCGACTGATCGAACAACGCGGCTACAGCGGGCTAAAGCTGCATTTCGGCTCCTATATGACGCTGATAAGTGGCCATGGCACGCGTATTACTGATTTGGCAGAACAGCTATCCATTAGCAAGCAAGCCGTTAACCAGACCATCAACCAGATAGAAAATGCCGGTTACCTGGAGCGACAACCAGACCCCAGTGACGGGCGGGCCAAGCGCGTTGTGCTGACCGCGGCTGGCGAACAATTACTGGCCGATGGCAGCGATTTACTGACAGAAATCGAAGCTGAATTCGCCGCATTAATCGGCAAGCAGAGGACAAAACGATTGGCGCACCACCTGGCAGCCCTTTACTCCGCCCTGGACCTGGTAAAACCCGCTTATCCGCAACAGGCCACAGCGCTGGGTTGGTTACTGCCCCGCATAAGCGACTATACGATGCAGCGCCTGATGGAATTGACTCGTCGTCGCGGCCACCCCAGCCTCAAACTGTCCTTCGCGCAGGTACTCATTTTCATGGGGCCGGACGGCGGCAGAATTCAGCAAATGGCCCGCATCAACGAAGTGAGCAAACAGGCCATCGGTTTCATCGCCCATGAGCTTGAAGCGCAGGGTTACCTGTACCGGGAAACAGACATCGTGGACGGTCGCCAGGTATTGCTAAAGCTTACTGTTGCAGGAGCAAAGCTAATTGATGATTCAGTGGTAGCTATTGTGGAACTGGAAGAGGAGTTCTCTCAAGTAGTGGGCCAAACACCGTTGCGGGAAATTCGGGCAGATTGCCTGGCACTGTATGAAGGACTGCAGATTGAGTCTGGTATCTTTACCAACAAATCCGGGCCGGGCCAGTTAATGAAACTGGCGGCGAGCTTGCAGCAACAACTGGGCGCCAGGGATGCACGTGCACTGGCCGACATACTGATTAACATAGCCGGGGAAAATTCATGACCTACGACTGGCAAGCTGGCCTGGTACTGTTTGTGATGGTGGTAGCACTCACAAAGTTCGCCAAATTCCTGGCATTCAAGGTGCCAGCCTTTGAACAGGAACGCCTCAAGAACCGGGTACTGGACAAGCCCAAGCTGGACATGGACAAATACCGCACCATCATCAAGTCGGGACACAGAGTCGGGCTGATATCCAATATTGTCTTCTTCGCCTGCGTGGCACCCTTTTGTGTGACCCTGACGCCGCAACCCTGGTGGCGCACACCCGTGGACATCGTCGTCATCCTGATGGTCTACGATTTCTTTTACTACCTGACACACCGGTTCCTGTTTCACGGCCAGGGTTACTTTCGTCGCGTGCATGCTGTACACCACCAGGCGCGCAACCCCACCTACATTGACGCGCATTATGTACACCCCCTGGAAACCTTTATCGGCCTGAATTTATTCCTGGTACTGATTCCGCTGCTGTCACTGGCGCTGGGCACCTTTAATGTAGTCACCGTTGGCCTGTGCTTCGTCATCTATACGCAGTTGAACGTACTCAACCACTGCCGGGTTGACCTGCCCTACTGGCCCTTTAAAACCATTAACTGGATTACCGACAAACACGCGGTACATCACGAGAATATGCACAAGGGCAATTACGCCTCCATCACATTATTCTTCGACAAGGTCTTTGGCACGCTGGACTAAGTTGCCAACTAATAACTATTAGTTTATAGTTTTTAGCACATACAACTAGAGACGAGTGCTATGAGTGAATGTCCGTTTGCCAATTTCCAAAACATGATTGACCCCGATACCTACGCCAATGGCATGCCCTACGAGGAGCTCGCCAAAATTCGCGCATCCGGTCCCATTCACTGGATGGAAGACCCCACCATGGGCATACCCTACTGGTTGGTGACCGGTCGGGACGAAATCGACACCATCTCCAAACAACCACTACTTTTCTCCAGTGAGGCCCGTTCTGCCCTGGCCGACGAGTTCAGCGAAGAAGATATGGAGGCCATCCAGCGCAATATGACCATTAACATGGATCCACCGCGCCAACTCAAGTCACGCAAAATCGTACGGGCAACCTTTACTCCGCGCGCCGTGGATTCCTACGAGGCGCGTTTTCGCGAACATGCCAAGAACATTGTCGATGCGGTTGCCAGTCGCGGTGAATGTGAATTCGTGGTAGATGTAGCGGCTGAATTGCCGCTGCTGGCTATCCTCGAGTTGTGCGGTATTCCAGCAGAAGATCGCAAGGACTTTTTCGAGTGGACCAACACCATGATGTTCAACCAGGACAGCGACATGGCTGTCGACCGCGAGGCCGCCGAAGCCGCCTCTTTCAAGGTTATCGAATACGCCATGAAGCTGGCCGCCGAGCATGACGAAAATCCCAAGGACAACATTATCGGTGCACTGCTGAGGGGTACCAAGCGTGAAGAGGGCTTGAGTCTAGACGAATTTGTCTGGTTCTTCCTGATGTTGATAGCCGCGGGCAACGAGTCAACCCGCACCGTTACCAGCCACGGTATGCGCCTGCTGATGGATCATCCCGACCAGCTGCAATACCTGGTTGACAACCCCGACAAAATCCCCAATGCCTGCGAAGAAATGCTGCGCTATAACACCGCCTTTATCATGATGCGTCGCACCGTGATGGAAGATACGGAAGTCAGCGGCCATAAAATGAAGAAGGGCGACAAACTCATCATGCACTACCACACGGTAAACCATGACGAGTCCATATTTGGCGACGATGCCATGGAGTTTGATGTGACCCGCGCCGAACGCATGCCGGACCTTTACAACCAGCACCGCGCCTTTGGCATCGGCCAGCACTTCTGCTTGGGCACACACCTGGCGCGACTCGAATTGCGAGTGATGTTTGAGGAGATTATCCCGCGCCTGCGCAATCCCAAGCTGGTTGGGGAAATCAAATACACGCGCTCCAACCTGGTGAGCGGTATCAAGAGTATGCAGATTACCTTTGATCCCGAGGTGAAGAGCACCGACCAGGCTGCCTGATAGCTCCTACACAGCATGCAAGCGCTTAACGGCCTGTTCTTGCTGGTGTTCCTATGGATGGCGGTGCTGGGCGTAAATCGCTTTAACGCTGCACCTTGAAGCCCGATGTTTTGCGATCCCAGCATGAGGCCGGCACCCCCTGTTCGCGCAACTTGTACTTCTGTACCTTGTTGGTAGGGGTATAGGGCAAGGACTCCACAAATTCGAGGTAGCGCGGCACAAAGTAATGGGGCGCATTCTCGTTGACGAAACGGCAAAGATCTTCCGCGGTTGCCGTCTCCCCCTCTTTTAACACCACGTTAACCTTGAGTTCATCTTCACTTTCTATTTCCGCTGAGGGAATCCCGAAAGCCGCCACATCACCCACCGCCGGATGGCGCCTGAAAACGCCCTCCACTTCCAGGGTAGAGATATTCCTACCGGCAAAACGCACGGCGTCTTTTTTGCGATCGACAAAAAACAAGGCACCGGTAGCGGGATCCTGGCGCGCCATATCGCCAGTTAAAAACCAGTCACCACGAAAGGCCGCCCGGGTGCCCTCTTCATTGTCAAAATAGCCGTTAAACAGCACATGGGGCACCAGTGGTTTCACGCACATTTCGCCGGCTTCTCCCACCGCCACCTCGTTGCCCTCGTCATCACACAGACGCAGTTCGATATCCTCGGGCGGGTAGCCCAGCGCGTAGGGCGGAATTTCCGCACTGGCTCCCAGTTGATTGGCAACCAACTGACACTCACTCATGCCCAGTCCGGCGGTGAGGATATTGAGGCCAAAGCGCTGCTCAAAGGCAGTCCACAAATCCGGTGGAAATGGCACGATCATCGCTGTGCGCAAGCTTGTTTCTGCGTCATCAGCCTGGGCCGGCGCATTCCACAGGAACACGCCCATAGCGCCAATCAGGAACGTCTGGGTGGCCCGAAACAAGGCCACCCGTTGCCAGAAGTTATGCACAGAAAACTTCGGCTCAATGACACAGGGAATCCCCTCTAACAGTGCACGATAGATAGACGTGATCCAGGCGCCGGTATTGAACAGCGGCAGGGCACAGTAGATGACGTCACCGGGCTGCGAAGCAAACATGGGGGAAGCGCCCTGGTCGATGGCCCGAATCCAGCCATTGGAATTCTGCATCACACCCTTGGATTTTCCGGTGGTACCCGAAGTCCACAAAATCGCGCAGGTGTCACCGCAACCCTGTTCTGAATAGTCCGACAGTAACGGCTCACTCCCGGCCAACGCGTGATAGCTGTGCATATCAGCGGCGGCCTCAACATCAGTGTCTGCCAGTAACACCCACCGGGCGATGTCCAGTTTCTCACGCAGGGCTTGCACGCGATCAACCACGCCACTATCGGTGATCAACATCATAGGACGGGATCGTTCAATCGTATCCAGTAACCACTCACCCTTGTAGTCGGTATTAACCGGCACCCAGACGGCGCCAAGCTTGTTGATGGCCAGCGTTAAAAGCACAAATTCCGGACAGTTACCCAGGTACAGACACACCCTGTCGCCAGGGCCCACGCCCAGCGACTGCAGGCCGGTGGCAAGGCGCGAGCTAATGTCATCGGCCTGGGCAAAGGTAATGCGTTGCCTGTCAGTTAACAGAAACCCGGTGGCACCATTGTGCTGGGCCTGCTGCTGCAAAATCCTGGGAAATACACGGTTTTGGGGTGCGGATAAATCGACTTTGTACATGTTAACAACCAGCTCCTGTTGAATGGGAGGTATCTTGACCGGACGGTAGCAATGCGGCCAGCAAAGCGGCCACTACCAGAACTGCCGACAGTACTGACAGTACCAGCAGGTAGTTGCCATGCTGATCGTAAAAATATCCCGCCAGGGGCGCTCCCACCAGGCCAAAGGGTAAGAATAAAGGCATTTGCGCACCGCTCACCCGCCCGATAATGCGAGCGTCAAAATACTGGCTGTTAAGATACGGGTGCATGGGCAAAAAAGCACCCCCGGCCAGGCCCATCATGCATATTATTGGCACCACCTGGGCTGTGGTTTGTGCCGCCTGCAACCAGAACAAGCCTATGGCTTGCATAGTCAACAGGGTACAGGCCAGCCACTTGGCATGGCGGCGCAGCCCATCGGCAAACACGGCCACCACCGTTTTTCCCGCCATCCCGGATACCCCTGCCATGGAGAGAAACCAGCCGGCCTGTGCCAGCGAAAACCCCTGGCTGACAAAGTGCAGGGGATAACAAATGGCCAGCACAATCGCCACGTTGAAACCCAGTGCAACACACAGGCCGATCAGCCAGAAATTACGGCTAGCGTAGACCGGCTGAATTTGTTGCGGCTCATCGGCAACACTAATCGGCGACTCAACGTGGCTGGGGATGCCCGCCAGGATCGCCAGCCACAGGGCAATCAAAACTATCACAGCCAGCGACGCCAGCGCTGAACGCCAGCCGACATTCGCCAACAACACTCCAACCACCGGCGGCAAGATGGCTGTTGCCACGCTGATACCCATGGCGGCAATCGCCAGTGCCCGTGCCTCCCTACCCGTATAGATCTTGACCAACATGCCATTCACCACCACCGGCCCGTACAAGGTCAGCCCCAGCGAAAAGAACAGGAAGGCTATAGCCACCCATTGAATAGTTGGCGCCAGGCTGAGAGCCAGCAAGGCAGCCATGGCCATAGTGGCACCGCACAACATGATGCGACGGATCGATTGCCGGTCTACCAGCCTGCCGATATAAGGCGCCACAAAACCTGGCACCAGCAACAGCGCTACCGGGCCCATATTGAGGGTGGCAACCCCGACTCCAAACTCCTCGGACAGCGGCTCGACAAAAAATCCATAGATACCGATCAGCCCAGCACCAAAACCCAGGCAAACCATGCCAGAGATAGCCGGTAACCAGGTACGCAGCAGCGCGTCCATCTGCATGTGTTAGTTCTCTTGCTGCATCGCCCAACGCATGGCGTC
>Ga0114949_10000473_pt1 | contig 21604 bp, 15 predicted proteins | sample N074metaG_FD_83505 | JGI IMG/M metagenome (GOLD analysis project Ga0114949, IMG submission 83505) | Deep subsurface microbial communities from Kermadec Trench to uncover new lineages of life (NeLLi) - N074 metaG | ecosystem: Environmental > Aquatic > Marine > Ocean trench > Sediment | place...
AAAGTAATGCTCAGTCTGCATTTCTGAGCTCTTCCCGCAACACACGACGCAATATCTCCTCGAGTGGTTCATTGGTGCTCGCCATGTATTCCCGCAGTGCGTGATTCATCAGCGTCTGGTAGTTGCCTCCCCCAGCCTGGTGAACTTGCACTTTGAACCATTGCACTACATCGTCATCCAGTCGAATCGTAATTCTCGTTTTCCCTTTCGGCCTGGCGACGATAGGGCCACGTTTTCCTTGCGAAAAGTCGTATTCATTTCTCATCGAGTCGTCTCATAGCGGCGTCGCTCGCCTGGTGAGGCCTTTCGGGATGAGATTATTCGGATTGAATCTCCGCGAAAGGCAAAACATGTGACTGGTACCCGCCCATTGGCGTCTTGTGCGACAGTGAGATACCGTTCCTCAGTCTTCCAATCGGGATCGATAACAGTCAGCGCATGCACGTCATCGAAACATGTCACAGCATCTGCGAAATCGACTGCGTGTCGCAACAGGTTGGTTTTCGCTTTGACCAGGTCCCATTCAAATGTCATTTTAATGTATGTATGTACGAATGTACACAGGTGAGGTCGATCCTGGTAAGTAATAACAGGACTCAATGATTCAGGCCAGGCGGTGACAGCTCAATATGAGTTTCTGCAATGCTGCAAAAGATTCGCAAGGACGGTCTTTATCAGAAACGAGAAATAACGTTAAAACAATAAGATACAAAGAGTATCTATTGTAATCTCTAATATTTGTTTCCGCGGGAACTGGGCTATTCTTGCAAGCCGGTTGTCCCGTATAGCCACAAGGAAGAGCAATGAAGCAGGTTATTTTTGATACGGATATCGGCATAGACGATGCCATGGCACTGCTGTTCCTGCATTACTCGCCCGAGGTGGAATTGCGCGGCATTGTCACCGGATTCGGCAATGCGAGCGTGGCGATCACAACCCGGAATGCGCTCTTTCTCAAAGAACAATTCGCGATAGACGCGCCGGTGTTTCGTGGCGCGGCGGGGCCGACAGGTGCGCGACTGGGTGAGGGCTACCCGGATTTTGTGCATGGCAGCAACGGCCTGGGTGATATCGAAATCACGGAGCCGCGACTGCAGGCCGAGTCGATCTCCGGTGCTCACGGAATAGTCGACCTGGTGACACAACATCCGAACGAAATGTCTATTCTTGCGGTGGGACGAATGAGTAATCTTGCTCGAGCGCTGGAGCTAAGCCCGGAGTTGCCCTCATTGGTGAAAGAAGTCATCGTCATGGGTGGCGCGTTCGGTTTCAACGGTCACCGCGGTAATGTCTCGCCGGTTGCGGAGGCTAACATTGCCGGCGATCCAACAGCGGCGGATGTCGTTTTTAACAGCGGATTACCAATCACCATTGTTGGTCTCGATGTGACCCAGGAGACCGTAGCGACCAGCCAGTTCTTCGATGACCTGAGAGACAATGCTGGTGCTGCCGGCAAACTGATTTATGCAATGAGTCGTCGTTACCTGGAATTCCACCAGGAGTTTACCGGTCGTTATGAATGTCCGATCCACGACTCCAGCGCCGTGGCTTATTTACTGAATCCGAATCTCTTTGCAACCCGGCAAGGCGTCGTACGAGTCGTCACCGAAGGTATCGCTATTGGCCAGACGATTTTCAGCCCGGCAGGTGAGAAGTACGAGAGCAGGGAGTGGGAGGGCAAACCCGTCGTCAGCATATGTACGACCGTTGATGGTGGCAGATTGCTTGAGCTGTACCGTGAGACCTTAATGCTGGCCAGTAATTAGCTCGAGGCGCTCCTCCAGGTAACTGCCGGACGTGTATTTTTCTGACAGCTTAACTTCGAACCGCGGTGTCAGAAAAAAGGGCATGGAAATGCGTGACTCGTTGGCAATGGCGCCGCCGGGATTTAGAACCCGGTGTGTTGTCGACGGGTAGTACCCTGCGGTCATTTCACGCAGCATGTCACCGCTGTTAACCACCAACTCGCCAGGAACGCTCGCCACGTCAACCCATTCGCCGTCATTGTCCCTGACTTGCAGCCCGGGTTGTTCGGCGACCGGTAGCAGCGTAATCATGTTGATGTCTTCGTGTGCGGCCGCCCGCACTGCGTGTTCTTCTTCATCACCGGTTAGTGGCGGATAGTGCAGAATTCGTAGCAGACTCGCATCAGTGCACAGCATCTGTGACAAGGGCTCTGCGAAACTCGCCGAGATGTTTGTCGGTGTGTATTCCTGGACCCACACCAGCAACTCCTTACCCAGCTCGAACGCCAGTTTTCGATATTCAAGAATGTCGTTCACCAGGCCAGGTGGATTATTACCGCCCGGGATGAGGTGAAAAAATTCCTTCAGGTCTTTTACCGAATGACCGACAGCCGTTTCTGATACGTTTTGTGGATGAAAACCCTGTTGGGTACCATCATAATTATCCGGATCAAAGTGAAATTCGTGTTTTTCCTCACTATTGAAAAAGTCACGCCAGCCTTTGTAAATCGTATCCAGTAGTTGCCTGGGTATCGGGTGATTCCGCAGCACGGCGAAGCCAGTTTCATGTAGTGAACGAACGAATTCCGGCCCAACATTGTTTTGCCGAAAGTCGATTGTCTGCACATTCATACTCATGTTTCTACTCTAGCCACATACTTTCTTGATGCCAATATCAGCAACGCGGTCATCATGGCATAGCAGATCGTGCCAAATTGCAGGACAAAATGATTGTTGGTCGCTATCACGATCTGGCTGGTCACCCACGGCGCCACCGCCGTGCCCATCGTCGCGCCAAGCAGCAGGCTTGAAACCAGGCGCGCCGTTGGTATGCCCACCATTTGCGTCGCAAATGAGAGGATGATTTTAAGGATGCCGAGATTGGCAAAACCCATTACCGTTGCCAGGACGACAAGTCCCTCGATCTCCCCGTAGAGCCACAGCGGCACGGATAGCAGGGTAGTCCCAGTGCCGGCAATGACGACTAATCGACGCACTCCGATTTTCATCACCCACCAGGCCACGAACAGCTGTGCGGCAAACATTCCCGTCCAGAACTGGCTGACCAGTTGTCCTGCCTGTTCGCGCGGCACGTCCAGCGTTGACTCAACATAGTTGGGCAGCCACAACAGGATTGACCACTGTCCTAACGTGTACAGAAACAGTGCGATCAGGCATAACCAGACACCCGGTGGCCAGGATTCCGCTTCCTGAGAATCGATTTTCTCTGCAGTTGTTTCTGGAAAATCGGAGATCGCAATGAGAACGATAATGAGGACCGCGACTGCCGCGACAAACTGATAGACGCCTGACCAATGATACTCGCGTGCGAGTAAAAAGATCGCGAACCATGAGCAAAAAATTCCGGCAGCGCTGAAACAGCCATCGGTAATGACCAGCATCGACGCACGTTTTTTGGTTTCGTATGTCTTGGAAATGATCAGGGCCGCACCGGGTAAGCCGATACCACTGGCCACACCGACAAAACCCAGGGCGATGCCGATATGGGTCAGGTTGTCAAGGAACGGCAGAGCGGCCAGGCTTGCCAGGACTACGCTGTAGACCAACAGCATCAGTCGCTTCATGCTGATCCAGTCGAATATGAACAGCGCCAGCACTGCGCCAGCAAGAATGCCCATTGTCAGCCAGCTGAACCGGCTGGTGATCTCGATAACCGGTTGGGAGAAATAGTCGGACATCGGGCTGGAAAGAATGCCCATCGGCGCCAGCATGCCGGACATTGTGAAATAGGCGAGGAAACTGAGGAGCGTTAATCGCCTTTTGTTATTCAAGCAGATTTCTACCGGGCGCTGGCCATTCGTGCGAACGTCCGCTCATTCACTAACCACAGTCAACCGGATCCGGCGCGGGTCCTGCATTGTTATTCTGCACACTTGCCGGGGACAGAATGGTCAGGGCAGAGACGAAATTCTTTCTGCCGATTCGGGAGTTGGGTCCGATTTCCGCCGCAGCACAGATGACCGTGTCCTGGCCGATAACCGAATTAGCGCCGATTATAGTTCCCGGACCCACAAACACGTTTCGTCCAATGGTCACACCGGGACCAATCGACGCTGCATCGCCGATCTCAATATCCTTGTTGAGTTTGGTGCCATCGCCGATGCTGACGTCTGCACCGACATGCACGCCTTTTTTCAAATAGACATTGCTGCCTACGCTGGTATTGGCACCAACGATGACATTGCGCCTGATCCTGGCGTTGGCACCAACAGTTACGGTGCGATCGACATCAACATTGTCCGAAATCATCACCGAAGGATCGACACAGGCATCGCCGAAGCCGTCGCCGTTTGAATCAATCTGGTCCGGGTTGAATGCTGTTGGGCAATTATCGCGCTCATCGATGATGCCGTCGAATTCGGCATCGGTCAGGGAGAATACGTACGCAGATCCGAGTTGTTTGCCGTCATCCTGATTGATCCCGGCACCAACGACAAACGTTTTTCCGGCCATGGCGGGAGCGGCAAAACTATCGCCGGGTGCGCCGAATCCCGTTGTAACTTTGGCCTGTTCAGTCCAGGTGCCATTGGTTTTGGCAAAGACGTATGCGGTAGAGGTTCTGGAGCCTTGATCGGCATTGCGTGGTGCACTGACAATCACGGTTTTACCGTCGATAGCGACCCGGCCAAATCCATCGTTTGCAGCACCATCGCTGGCGCTCAGTTTCGCCTGCTCTGTCCAGTTGCCATCGCTGCGTGCAAATATATACGCGGCACCTGAGTTATTGCCATTTTGATCGTTGCCGATCGCGCCAATCACCATCGTGTCACCATCAATTGCGACTGTCCAGCCAAAGTTGTCGCCTGCTGCCGCGTCACTGGCAGATAGTTTCGCCTGTTCCGACCAGGTGCCATTTTGTAATTCGAAAATGTAGACGGCACCCGTGTCCAGTCCAATCTTATCGTCATCTGCACTGGCTGCACCAACCACGATTGTTTTGTTGTCAATTGCGATGCGGCCGAATTGATCGCCGGGCAATCCGTCACTGGCAAGCAATTTAGCCTGCTGGGTCCAGGCGCCCCTGTTGCGTTCGAAAACGTAGACGGAACCGGAATCAAAACCGCGCTCGTCATCAGATTGTGCAGAGATGATGACCGTGTCTCCGTCGATCGCGACCTGACCGAATTCATCGCCCGCTTCGCCATCCCCTGCTACAAGCCTGGCTTGCTCTGTCCAGTCGCCGCGTGAGTAATGGAAAACATACGCCGCTCCCGATGAGTCCAGCTTGTAAGGATCACCCGGTGCGCCAACGATTGCCGTGTCGCGATCAAGCGCCACGAAATCACCGAATCGATCGCCGGCCGCACCATCGCTGGCAACAAGTTTCGCCTGCTCTTGCCACGATCCGTCATTGCGCCGATAAACATAAACAGAGCCGGAATTTATGCCCTTGTCGTCATCGTATCGTGCGCCGACAATGACTGTGTTCCTGCCAATGTCGATACTGGAACCGAATACGTCACCGGATGCACCATCACTAGCCAGGAGATTCGCGTCTTCTTCTATTTGTGCATTGGCAGCTGCTGCGATCAGTGATACGACAATGCATGCACAGGCCATCCTGCCTGCAAGGTTTTTATTCATTTTTTCCACCGGTGTCTCGTCCCATCTTGTTGCGGGTTATTGATTCTTGTTGTTATCCAGCCAGTCTAATTGATGAGTCGCGTGCCTGCCAGACCGCAGGATGAGCAGACACCGATCAACATATATTACTAAATTGGATGAGAAAACCTATCTAAGTATTTGAGTGAAAACGATAAGAAGTTGTCGAAATGTCGTTATTAACCTCTCATTCCGGCGTTCTTTCTGGGGCAATCCAGCCAATCTTTGAACCAGTACCTTGATGACATGCGACTATTTTCGACTAAATGGCGACATTATCCGGGTCTGTCTGGCAGCGAAGAACGAGGTCCTTCGATCGCGTGGTAATTGGAGAATTTGATCGTGTTTGGGCACTTATGTATTTAAATGGAGTATTTGCGATGGTTAGGAAATTTTTGTCTGAAAAGAGGCAATCAGGTGGCGCCGGAGCAATTCTGCTCGTAGCAGCCCTGTTGTTGCTCTGTGCAGAATCAAGAGCGGACAGCGGTATCTATATCGGCGGCAGTGTCGGTACTGCCGGTGTCGAGATCGACGTGAATGATCCGAATAATCCCGTAACGTTTGATGAAGACGACTTCGCCTGGAAAGCATTCCTCGGCTACAACTTTGATTTGATACTACTCAACGTTGCGATTGAAGGTGGCTACGTTGATTTCGGTGCGCCTGGAGCAACAATTGTGGGCAGCGATTTCAAAGTTGACGCGGATGGTCTCGATGCATTCGTTGTTCTCGGATTTGATCTGGGCCCTGTTGGCGTGTTCGCCAAGGCCGGTGTAATTTCCTGGGACGCCAGCGTTTCGATCGATGGTCTAAGCACCAGCGACGATGGCACGGATCCGGCATATGGCATCGGTGCAAAGATCGGCCTGGGCTCTTTCGCACTCCGTGTTGAATATGAATTGTTCGACATCGAAGACACCGAAGCAGTATCGATGATTTCTGCAGGACTTGTCTGGACTTTCTAATCCGACATCAGTTCGATCTGTATTGAACGAAGAATTCGGCCGCGACCTTTTGGAGGTCGCGGCCGTTTCACTTTACGAAGCCAACGCGCCGAGCGTGCAGGAGCCCGCCCAGCGGGCGATTAACCTCTAATTGCGCAACCAGCTAATACGCGATCGCGTAACAGTCCCGTCGCGGATCCGCCGCCGCAATACGGTTGCCGGTCTTCGGATCCAGCAGCACGGCCGTCGAACATCCCGAAATTTTGAACGGCGGCACCACGGTGACGTCGTGACCGCGGTTTCGCATTTCATCGATGACGTCCTGACCAACACCCACTTCAAGATTGACCCGGTTAAAGCCAGTGGTGTGCGGCCAGAAGGACTGATAAAGATGCAGCGTCTGCAGTCGCGGCCATTCGATAGCTGAGTGCAGGTTCGGGTACCAGTCCGGCCAGAATTCAACGACGTTCAGGAATGTCTGCAATATGGTTTGTTCCTGGTTATCCCCGCCTGGTGTGCCCAGGGCCATCAAGGGTTCGTCATTAAGAAATATGATGCTCGGTGTCAGTGTGTAACGCGGCCGTGACCACGGACGTAGTTGTGCGGCCTTACTCTTATCCAGCCAGAATTGCTCACCACGCACGCTCATGCCGATGCCGGTATCGCCAAGAATTACCGCACCGCCAATCCAGCCACCGCTGGGTGTGCTGTCGAATACATTGCCATCTTTGTCGATGATCGCGATGTGCGAGGTGTCTTTGGCAGATTCTGGAAAATCTGTAACGGCAGCTGAAAGATTCGCGACCGGCATCTTTTCGTCGGCCTTCCAGTATGACCAGCTGTTCACATCCGGATCGAAGGGCAGGGGATCACCTGCGATGTAGTCCTGTGAGGCTTTCTTGAGATCTATTTCGGCAGCACGTTTTTTGGCGTACTCCTTCGACAACAATCCGGTTGCTGGTACGTCGACGAAATCCTGATCCGCGTAGTAGGTATCCCGATCGGCGTAGGCGAGTTTCATTGCCTCAATCAACACATGCGAGTAGTCCGCACTGTTGTGACCCATCGCGCGCAAATCGAAGTTCTCGAGAATGTTAAGTGTCTGTAGCAACATCGGCCCCTGGCTGTTGAAGGGCTGTTTGTAAATCGTGTATTGCTTGTAAGTCGTTGCGACCGGCTCCTCTACTCGCGCGAAAAACTCGGCGAAATCGGCAATCTCGTACGGCGCGCCGTTCTTTTTCAGGAACGCCACCATTTCCTCGGCAATATCACCTTTGTAAAAGCGATCCCGCGCTGCCTCGATGCCAGCCTCGCGGCCCTGGACGACCTTTTGCCGTTCGGCCTCAACCATTTTCCTGAAGGTGTTCGCCAACCCGGGAAATCGAATGGTTTCACCGGCCTTATAAAAGGAGCCGTCAGGTTTGAGCCAATACAAATAGTTGTGCGGCCATTGCCTGATAAACTCTGCGTCTCGTTCAATCGCGGCCGCAGTACGTACACGCAGCGGAAAACCCTGTTCCGCATATTCAATGGCGCGCATCGATACCTGCTCAAATGTCATCGTGCCCCAGCGCTCCAGAACAGTCAGCGCCCCGTGCAATGCACCAGGTACAACAGAGGCATCAAGACCCTCGCCACGCATGGTTTTGCCTGCGGCAAGCCAATCGTCGACATTCGCAGCAGCCGGCGCCCAGCCCTGGCCGGTAATCGATATAACCTTTTTCTCATTCTGTGGATAAACAAGAATCAACGCCTCGCCACCGATGCCATAGAGATCCTGCTCAACCACGCCACCGACCAGTAACGCAGCGACACCAGCATCAAATGCGTTGCCGCCTTGCTGCAAAATCTCGAGTGCAGCAGATGTAGTCAGCGGATGCCCGGCCGATACGCCGGCATTTCTGCCAATGATTGGCGGGCGAAGCGGGGCGACGGGAGCCAGGGAAACTTCAGCTTCTTGCTGCACGACCGGTGGCGCCGCGCAAGCGGCAAGCACGACAGTCGCGACAACAAGAAGACGCGTTAGTTTGTTGGTCATTGGATTCCCCCGAATCGATTTAATCGTCAATCGCCCGCTGGGCGGGCTCCTACAGGTGCTAATAAAAATTGAGCCCGCCGTACGATAGATACACGTTCTGGATCCACGTGATTATCCGTCTATCGGCACGGGCGATTTCCCAACAAATCACCCGCCTACAAAACCGCAAACGCTCGCAAGAAGGCAGCTGCTACCAACTCAACCTGCTCCTGCTTGAAATCGAAATGCGTCACCAACCGTAGTTCATCACCGCGCCCGGACACAAGGATTCCTTCATCCGCCATTTTCTGCACCAACGTCGGCTGTGAGCCCGCAACCACCCGTGCATAAACCATGTTGGTCTGCACTGCGTTAAGATCAATCTCAAGTCCAGGCAATTCATGCAGTGCCTGCGCAAGCAGTAGCGCATTTTCATGATCGTCCCGCAAGTATTGCACCTGCTCTGTGAGCGATAGAATACCCGCTGCCGCCAGCACGCCAGCCTGCCGCATCCCGCCACCGAGCATCTTCCGCCACCGCAGCGCTTGCTTGATGATCTCCATAGTTCCGCAAAGCACCGATCCCACCGGTGCACACAGGCCCTTCGACAAACACACCGAAATCGAATCGAAATGGCGGCTGATGTCAGTCACAGGAACATCAAGTTTGACGCTGGCATTAAAAACACGGGCACCGTCGAGGTGCAGACCTAAACCGTGCTGGTCGGCGAAGTCACGCGCCTGCGCAAGATAGTCCAACGGCAATACTTTTCCGCCCTGAGTATTTTCAAGGCAAAGCAGCGTCGTTTTCGCGAAGTGCGGATCATCCGGTTTGATGTTTGCAGCAACCACCGCCAGGTCCAGGCTACCGTCGGGCATGAAGTCCAGTGGCTGTGGCTGAATACTGCCGAGCACCGCAGCGCCACCACCTTCAAATTTATAGGTGTGCGCCCCTTGGCCGACAATGTATTCGTCGCCACGCGCGCAATGCACAAGCAATGCACAAAGATTCGACTGGGTTCCACTCGGCAGGAAAAGCGCAGCTTCAGTGCCCAACATTTCCGCTGCGATCTGTTGCAACCGGTTGACGGTAGGATCATCACCGTACACATCATCACCAACCTCGGCTTCCGCCATCGCCTTGCGCATCGCCGGAGTAGGGCGAGTGACCGTGTCACTTCGTAAGTCGATGAAATTCGCTGCAGGAGTATTGCCGGACATTTGTAGAGTTCTTGTTGGTTGTTACATGGCTTGCACGCGATAATAACTGAAATGACAGGTGGCACCCACTGCTGTCCCATAAAGACGAGTTTGCTGGCCGTGGGTTGAAGCGTTGGCGTAATGATGCGGTATTTTCGCGGATTTGGGATATCGCCCGTGCCGATAGACGGATAATCACGTGGATCCAGAACGTGTATCTATCGTACGGCGGGCCTCTACAATTCTTATTAGAACCTGTAGAGCCCGCCCAGCGGGCGATATGCGTTGAGAATGGAACTTCGCGCAGCATCAGGATGATGAGATCAATAAGTCTATCAGCTTAACCTGATGACAATCTGGTCCCCTTCAGGGGACGCAAGGGAGCGGGTAGCGATCCCGTCATGCCGCTTTGAGCGGCTCACAAATATAGCACCGACAAAGCCTGGGGATACTTACTCCTTTATCAGGGGGATAGCACTCTATTTAATTTGCTGGGTGTTGCTGTTTTATATCTTTAGAAAAATGAGTCAGCGGCATGGCGCGGAGGTATCCTGATCCTGTCAGCGCCTCAAGAACGTCCTCCGTCCACGGATAAGACTTGCCCGCTGATCCATGCCGCGTCTTCCGACGCAAAAAACAGCACCGCTGCCGCAATATCTTCAGGCTCGCCGAGGCGTTTGGTGTGCGTGTTATCCAGCAACTCCCGTTGGAAGTCAGCGGAATAGCTTTGCCACTGTTTTCGTGTGCTCGGGTTGGACAGAACGAAGCCCGGGGCGACAGAATTTGTAGTGATGCCAAATGGACCAAGCTCCCAGGACAATTGTCTGGTTAATCCTACAAGAGCATGTTTCGCGGCCGCGTAAGCCTGGATGCCTGTAAGGCTTGGCCTGAGCCCGGCGCCAGAGGAAATGTTGATGATGCGACCCCAGCCATTCTTTTTCATTGTCGGCGCCACTGCCTGTGCCAACCAAAAAGCACTATCGACGTTGGCTTCGAATATTTCCCGCCAGTCATCCATTGAAACATCTTCGATGGGCTTGCCGGTCTGTCCGCGCACACCGCCCGCCGCATGTACCAGGATATCCAGGCGGTCTTTCTGTGCGGTGATCGACTCTACAAGTTGGGCTGTTGCGGCACGATCGGACAAATCCAGCGAGTAACTTTTCGCACCAATCGCACTTGCCGTTTTGTCGACGCCGTCACGATCAATGTCTGCCAGGTGAACGTCGGCGCCGGCATCAACAAACGACTTGCCAATCGCAGCACCGATGCCTTGCGCCGCACCGGTTACCAAAACAACACGATTAGAAAAATCTGCGTCAATCAGCATGGTTCGGCCATGGCCCCTGCAGAATCGCACGGGTTTCCTCGACACCAACTCTCCATATTTCCAGCATCACATCATCCGACTTTTGCCAGGCGCCACCAAAATTACCATCCCCCAACATTGCTTTGGCCACTTGTGGGTTCGACATGTCGAGTTGTGCATGATCAACCAGTGCTTTCTCGCCATCCGGTGCCGTAGCATTCGCCAGGCGAGTCCAGGGGAAGTTTTCGATCCAGCTTGCGTGCGAACCTATGGGATCAATTTTGTCCATCGCCGCATTAACCTTGGCCCCCGCCCACCAGGGATGATATTTGATCGACACTTCAGGCAGCTCAGCCATTAGTTCCTTTGCCAATGCCGCCACTGGCGCGTTACCGCCATGCCCGTTAACGATTAACACGCGGCGAAACCCCGAACGATGAACAGAGGCGATCAAATCCCGAAATACGGCCAGCAATGTTTCCACGCGCAGCGATATGCTCCCGGGAAAGGCAGAAAAATACGGTGCCAGCCCAAAGGGCATGCAGGGATAAACAGGAATTTGCAGCGGTTCTGCGGCGTCAACGGCAACCCGCTCTGACAAAATCGCATCCACACACAATGACAGCTGGGCATGTTGTTCAACTGAACCCACAGGCAACACACAGCGATCGTCATTCTTCAGGTATGTTTCAACCTGCATCCAGTTCATAGTAGCGATACGCATGGTTCAGTACTTCGATTTGTTGTTAGTCTGCACGTGGATTTGCAGACACTAGCACAGTTAATTTCTTCCACTGTCTGCGAATCCGAATAGCGTTTCACTTTATTGGGAGTAGGGTAGAGCTTTCGCTTCCGACCAGTGCCGATTAGCGGTAAGTGAGAAGTGCGATGGAACAGTTTTCTTTGCTGACTCAAAAACCCGTATGGGTCCAACTCCGAGACAGGCGCAGCTAGGATGTGGCGAAGATCATTACCGGAGGGAGTGTCATTCACAGGCGGTGTACACACGGCCGCCAACGTGTCATTCCTGTCCGACATGACCTGGGTGGATACAGAGGGCAGGCAGCATAACCGCCAGAAAATATTCGATACCGCATTCGAGATGATCCGCAATGCCCGGCGCCTGGTGCTGCTGGACATGTTCCTGTACAACGACTTCCAGATGGGCGTATGCGACCCGGCACGTCCATTGTCCCGACAGCTGACGGACATGCTCTTGCAGCAAAAGCAGGCTTATCCCGATATCAGGGTCATCGTCATTACGGACCCGATTAACACCGTCTACGGATCGGTTCCTTGTAACGTATTCGCAGAGCTCAGCGCCGCCGATATCGATGTCGTAATCACGGATTTGGAACGATTGCGCGACAGCAACCCGGCGTATTCTTTTTTCTGGCGACTGTTCCTCCGGCCACTTGCAAATTCTACCCGTGGCCGCCTGCCGAATCCGTTCGATCCGCGCAGCAAAGTTACGCTCAGAAGTTATCTCGCCACGCTGAACTTCAAAGGCAATCATCGCAAGGTATTAGTCACGGATCATGGTGATAGCCTCGTCGGCCTGGTTTCGTCTGCAAATCCGCACGATGCCAGTTGCGCAAATACCAATGTCGCGTGCAAATTCAGCGGTGCGGCAGTCAATGATCTTCTGGATACCGAAAACTCCGTATTGAAGTTTTGCGGTCGGACGCCGCTGACATTTACGGCAAACGCCAGCGAGCCAACGAGTGATGTCACCGTGCAGGTACTCACGGAAGGCGCAATCAAGTCGGCCGCACTGGATCTCATCAATGACATGCAGCGCGATGACTACCTCAACCTTGTGTTCTTTTTTCTGGCGGATCGCGATGTAATTAAAGCGTTAAAGAACGCCGCAAGCCGCGGCGTGCACCTGCGCGTGCTGCTCGACCCAAACAAGGATTCGTTCGGTCGAGCCAAACACGGTATTCCCAATCGCCCCGTAGCAGCGGAGCTTGCGAGTTCGGGTATCGAAGTCCGTTGGAGCCACACCCACGGCGAGCAATGCCATCAAAAGATGTTGCTCGGCATGAATGACAACAATCAGGCAAAACTACTGCTCGGCTCCGCCAACATGACCCGACGCAATCTCGACGACTTCAATCTGGAAACCAATGTCCTGATTCGTGCACCGCTCCCGGCGCCGGTAATGACGAGTGTCGCGACACACTTCGACGACCTCTGGTGCAATAAGCCGGGCCGGGTGTTCTCCGTACCCTACGAACATTACCGGGACGAGTCTGTATTCAAGCGTATCCGCTACCGGTTCATGGAAGCGACCGGATTCAGTACGTTTTAGAATGTCGCGAATGACGGCTCGGGTTTCACCTCTTGCTCACCAGGTTCGCCGCAGGAGTGGCTTCCGTCGGAGAATGATTCAGATTAAGTTTACCCAATAACTTCTTGATAAAAAACAGAAAGATTTAATCCAAATACCTTCTCCAAATCCCCCTCACTCATCCCCCGACTGGCCAGCCCATCCCAGATCGTCTCCATGCGCCTCGGTCCATTCAACTCCTCGAAATACAAAGGCCAGTCCGCCCGATGAAAATTCTCACCTTCCTCCCGTTTCAACTCGGCCAGGTATTCCTCCGTCAACACCAACCGCCGATGATCCCGGTCACTGCCGATACAAACGTGATCAATGCCGGCCACATTAATCGCATGCTCGATGTGCTGATAATAAAAATGCACCGCATCATCAACCTGTCGCGTCATGAACGGTCGCATTTGCGTAACACCGAAGAGGCCGCCTTTGTCCGCGATCGCCCGCAGATTTTCGTCGGTCGTGTTGCGGTTGTGCTCATAAAGCGCCTTGCAGCAGGAATGCGACACGATAACGGGTGCGCTGGATGCTGCAATTGTATCGGCCATCGTTCGCATGCTGGCGTGCGATAAATCGATCAGCATGCCAACCGCGTTCATCTTCTCAACCAGCTCATGGCCGAACACTGTCAATCCTGAACCGGAGGGCTCATTGCAACCAGCCCCGGCCCAGTTCTGGTAGTTGTAGGTGATCTGGCTGGAGCGACATCCCAGGCCATAGAAAACATCGACATTATCGACGTCCTTGCCGAACTGGGTGGAGTTCTGAAAGAGATAGAAAAGCGCAATCTTGCCGGTATCCCGGGCCTTCTGAATGTCTGCGACCGACGTCGCCTTCAGCCAAAACTCAGATTCTTTATTTATCAGGCGGTCGTACTCCAGCACGCCGTCAATTGCCCATGTGTAAGCTTCAGCCTCGTAGGACTTCGGGTCACACAGGGTTACGGTGACAGAATTAAGCCCTGACTCGATCATCTCGCGGCACAGGGAATCGGTATAGACCTCACGAATCTCGCCCATCGCGTCAATGATGAGTGCTTTCTGCGTAGGAGACTCAGCGGCCAGGACATTGAGGCCGGTCGCGCCCAAAGAAACGGCGCCCGCAGTGCCAATAGTAAATTCACGTCGGTTCAGCATGCATTTCCCCATTCTATTTTGACCATCATTGATAGTTGCGTGGAATCGTGTCGACCCAGGTTTTTTCACGCACGACTTCGCCGTTCTCGCTAAGCCTTCGCAAGTAATGATAGTGGAAATTATCGCGGTTCACTGGAAAAATCCAGCTCGGCCTCCCACAACAGCACCCGATCGCTGAGTGTTACTTCCAGGCGATGGGTGTCCTTTACCGACGTATGGTGCGCAAATTTGACAATGCAGTCAGGCGCTCTTGCTAGGCATACTCGCCACAGGAGTATCTACCTGCAGCGATTCTTCCGTTATTTTCTTTTTCAACACCTGGCGAAAATGCGATAGCGCCAGGTCCGATTCCAGCGAACGCATTCTGAAGTCCGGATTGTTTTCCAACAGCACCTGCTGCGCTTCAATGATTGCCTTGTCTTCGTAAAAGCCCTCGAACAAGCTATCGCGTAAAGAGATGGCGATATTCGGATCGTCAATGTCCGTGTTATGCAAATAATTCCAGAAAAAATGCGTTGTGCGGCGCGTCTCCGGCGTCATGTACTGACAGTTGCGAAATTGTCGCGTGCCCTCCAGGCTGTGGTCGTTCGAACCCGCGGGCGAAAACATCGTTTCCATGAGAAAGATTCCCGGCACTAACATCGTTGCAATATTGCGCCGGTCTAGTTTGGCGTCTTTGTCCCGGATCACGCGCTTGAGATACGGCGGTGCATCTGAATTTTTATGCCAGCGTTCGACGCGAAAGCCATTGTCCAGTCGGTCGATCTCGATGGCCTTGGTTTCGTACGCATACTCCTCAGAACCGCCGAGCGTATTGGTGTGCACAAACGCAAGGTGAGCAAAATCACTGAGGTTGTCGACAATGAGCAACCAGTTTGCGTCGTAATGGAGGTAAGCGGGCAGGCCGCGCCACGCGGGATCACCAAGCGGTTCGTAGTCAACGATCAGGTCAGGATCCGCGAGTGCCGGATCGCCCATCCAGATCCAAACCAGGTGATTGCGTTCTTCAACCGGATAACGGCGCACTTTCATGGTTTTCGGTATTCGATCCTGTCCGGGAATCTCAACGCAGATTCCGTTCTCATCGTATTTCATGCCGTGATACATGCAGCGGATACAATCGCCCTCGATTCGCCCCATCGACAAGGGCGCCCCGCGATGACAGCAGCGATCTTCCAGCGCTATATAGCGACCACTTTCGCCACGAAAGATAACAACCGGTTTCTCAAGAATGGTCCTGGCGAGCTTCACGCCGTCGATTAATTCGTGGTCCCAGGCTGCCACGTACCAGCAGTTCATGAGGAAAATCTGTTCTGAATTTGACATTTCCGATCCGCCTTCTCGCCTCAATGAGGTCGCGAGTTTCGATTTGCACAGACCCGGCCAGGGTGCTGTTCTTCACCGGGCACCATCAGGGGTAATTACGCCACAGCCAGCGTAGTGGGATCAAGTCGAATTAGCTGTTGCCAGGAATGTGGTTACGCTATGCGCACAGGAAAGACAGTAATGGGGCAATCTGCATTTTTATGCCTGGCAGGGTCCGACATGAAATAAACTCCGCCGTGGCGGGGTTCCTGGTATCAACGGGAGCCCCCCACGGCTCTGCCGGGTAGGCAGCCCAGGTTTTACAATTCCGGAAATCGCAAAATAAGTTCAAAGCGTAGCCGCGAAAAATTATACCAGGAGCGTATGGAGCGAATGTCAATCGACCGCTGGGCGGGCTCCGTGTGCTAATAAGAATTGTAGGAGCCCGCCCAGCGGGCGATATGCGGTAAGGATGGAACTTCGTGCAGCGCAGCAGCATTAGGGAGAATGGTGCCGGACACCACTTAATGTAGTTAATTCGGGTGTATTAGGTGCATAGTGCGGGCACCACCTAAATTAATGAATTGGCTGGCATCTTCTTCTGTGGCTACTTGCAGGCATTCATCAGAAGAATAAGTAAACTAAGTGGTGCCCGGCACCTGATTTCTCACGTAATATTCGTTCAACTCAGGAATGTAAAGATGAAACGACGACTGTCAATAACGCTGAGTGTTTTTCTTTTGGTGAGCGCGAATGCGCAGGCGCAGAGCGACCTGCCATTTGTTGTTGAACCCATCACTTCATTTGACGAGCCCTGGGCCCTGGCATTCCTGCCGGACGGTCGCATGCTGGTTACTGAAATGAAAGGTAACCTCATTGTCGTCAGCCAGGATGGAGAAAAGTCGCGCCCGGTCCGCGGCATGCCGGACGTGGACTACGGCGGTCAGGGTGGCCTCGGCGATGTTGCCCTGCATCCGGATTTTGCCGAGAACGGACTTATATACCTGAGCTATGTTGAAGCTGGCATTGGCGGGACCCGCGGTGCCGCAGTCACACGAGCAGTGTTCAACGAGACCGATCGTGGCGGCTACCTGTCTGACGCCGAAGTTATCTGGCGGCAATACCCGAAAGTTGTCGGTAAGGGTCACTACGGCCACCGCTTGTTGTTCGACGCTGAAGGCTATCTGTGGATCTCGTCCGGCGATCGCCAGAAATTCACGCCAGCCCAGGACATGCAGGCAAACCTCGGCAAGATACTGCGCCTCAACGACGATGGTTCGATTCCGGAGGACAACCCCTTCGTTGACTATCTAGAGCAAGACCCTTTTGTCGATGATGAGGGCGTCTACGGACAGATCTGGTCGTTGGGCCACCGCAATACACTTGGCCTTGCCATGGATACTGACGGGCAACTCTGGAACATAGAGATGGGGCCGGCGGGTGGTGACGAGCTGAACCGGATTGTGCGTGCAGGCAACTACGGTTACCCGGTCGTCTCTAACGGTGAACATTACAGCGGCCGCGAGATTCCCGACCACGATACGCGACCCGAATTTCGCGAGCCCGCGGTGTGGTGGACGCCGGTTATCTCGCCGGGCCATCTGATGTTATATACCGGTGACCTGTTCCCGGAGTGGCGCGGTGATTTTCTTGCGGCCGGGCTCTCATCTCAGGCCATCGTACGCATCGAGATCAATGGTGAAGATGCGCGCGAGGCCGATCGTTACCCAATGGGCGCGCGCATTCGCAGCGTCGTCCAGGGACCGGAAGGCGAACTCTGGGTCCTGGAGGATGAAGACAAAGAAAGCAGGGGACGCCTGCTAAAGCTGACACCAAAGGACTGAACTCCTGCCACCAACGCCAACGATGCCGGGCACCACTTAATTTACTTATTTTTTTGATTAATGCCGGCAAGTAGCCACAGCAGATACCAGCCGATTTATTAAATTGAATGGCGTCCGGCACTGTGCATCCGAATTAAGTCAATTCAGTGGTGCCCGGCACCCGATTTCCACGCGGCACCCAATTTCCATGATGTGCCGGAAATATACTCTAGCCCCGTTTTCTCTGGTAGATTGTGGCCGGTGCAAGCCTGAGCGACCTCCAATAACAAAACCAACAACAGGAGTGATTCCATTGACCGCATCCCCTGATTTCCGGATTCAACTGGGTAAACTATTTCGCTGCGTTTCCCTGGGCGTGATTTTCCTGTGCCAGGCAACCATCGCCATAGCCCAGGACACGCCCATCATTCAGCCGGGTGCTCCCGGTGAAGCAGCGCGCGAGCTCACCGCCGAAGAGGCAATCGAGATTGCCAACACCCGCTACTCGCCGGACGATGCGCAGTTTATGAAGGACATGATCCCGCACCATAACCAGGCCATGCAGATGGCCGAACTGGTAACCGATCGCACCAACCGCCAGGAGCTCAATGACCTTGCCGGGCGTATCAACGCCTCACAGGAAGATGAGATCTCGTTCATGCAAGGATGGCTGCGCGATCGTGGTGAGCCTGTGCCGGAGCCGACTGAACACGATGCAATGCACACCTCGCACAAGATGGCCGGCATGGCCTCGCCGGACCAGATGGCCGAACTCGCCGATGCCGAAGGCACGGCATTCGATCGCCTGTTTCTGGAGTTAATGATCACCCACCACGAGGGCGCGGTGAAGATGGTCGAAGAACTACTCGAACTACCGGGCTCTGCCTACGACCCGGTGTTGTTCCAGTTCACGGATGATGTCACCAATGACCAGACAACCGAGATCGAGCGCATGAATGCGATCCTGGTCAGCTTGTCCACCGATGCACGCGCCGGACTCTCCCCGGGTTTTGAAGATGCCGGCCAGGCGATCATGAACATGGAACTCGTGGCGACCCTGCCCAAACCGCCCGGATTCTTCGACCCGGAGAACCCCGCCGGGTTGCCGCTGGCAAAGCCGGTGGAAGACTCCGACGAGTCTAAAGAGGTCGATGAGCAGAGTGTTGACGACACCGAATGGGGCGAGCGCTCACCACTTTTGAGTTTCTCCAATACTGACATGGCCTTCTCCGGCGACAAATTGGTAACCGGCAGCTACCACGGCTTCAATGTTTACGAGTTGCAGGAAGATGGCATACCTGAGCTCTACAGCTCGATCGTCTGCCCGGGCGGTCAGGGCGATGTTTCCATCGTGGGTGACCTTTTGATCATGTCGGTGGAACAAACTCGCGGCCGTGTCGACTGCGGGCTTGAGGGCATCAACGAAGATATCAGTGACGATCGCTTTCGCGGAATTCGCATCTTCGACATCAGCGACCTTGAACGGCCGAGACAGGTGGGCCAGGTTCAGACCTGTCGCGGCTCACACACGCATTCGGTTGTCTCGGGCCCCGGCGAAGACGGAATAATCATCGTCTACAACTCCGGCACCTCTTCCGTGCGCAAAGGGGAAGAGCTGGAAGGCTGCTTTGACGAAAGACCCGGCGATGACCGTACCGCGCTGTTTCGCATCGACGTCATCGAGATCCCGGTAGATGATCCGTCCAGGTCACGCATCGTTTCAAGCCCCGCCGTGTTCGCCGATCCGGAGACGGGTCGGCTGGCCGGCCTGTGGCAAGGTGGCGATCACGGCGATGACACGCAGGAGACCAACCAGACCAACCAGTGCCATGACATCACTGTGTTTCCTGAGCGCGGTATAGCAGGCGGCGCGTGCTCCGGCAACGGCATCCTGTTCGACATCTCCGACCCGCTGAATCCAACACGCATCGACGAGGTTCTCGACAAGGGTTTTGCTTACTGGCATTCGGCAACCTTTAACAACGACGGCACCAAGGTCATTTTCACGGACGAGTGGGGCGGCGGCGCCCGGCCACGTTGTCGGACCTACGACCCGAGGGAATGGGGTGCGGATGCAATCTATGACATCGTCGATGGCAAGCTGGAATTCCGCAGCTACTTCAAGCTACCGGCACCACAAGTTGAGCAGGAAAACTGCGTAGCTCACAACGGCTCCATCATACCCGTTCCGGGAAGAGATATTTTCGTCCAGGCCTGGTATCAGGGCGGCATCTCGGTGATCGATTTCACCGACTCAGCCAACCCGTTCGAGATCGCCTACTTTGACCGCGGTCCCATCCATGAGGAACACTTGATTCTCGGCGGCTACTGGTCGACCTACTGGTACAGGGGCAAGATCTATGGCACCGAGATCGCGCGCGGACTGGATGTGCTGGCATTGTTGCCCAGTGAGTACTTGTCGGCAAACGAAGTTGCAGCAGCGACGATTGCAAATCAGGGCGAACGCTTCAACCCGCAGCAACAGTTCGAGGTGACCTGGCCGGCCGAACCGGTAGTGGCTGGCGCGTACATCGATCAACTGCAGCGCAGCAACAGCCTGTCGCAATCGATGCTCGCTGATCTCAATGCGGCGCTTGAGCGCTCGGCGTCGCAACTCACCGGTGGTGCGCGCGACGCTGATCTCGCCACCAAGCTGGATGCATTGTCAGCAGCGGTGATGGAGGATAACGGCGACCCCCTGGAGAAAAAGAGGAAGGCCGCGCTGGCTGATACGTTGAGCGGGATTGCCGGGAGGTTGCGCGGGGACCGCGCTGGCGACTGAGCGTGGAATTGGTGCCGGCTTGGTTGCAGCCTGGCCGGCAACAGGCATCCAGTACCCACAAGGGTCATGAAAAACTCGTAGCGAACGTCCCTTGTGGATACCTCGCAACCTGAGGCAGGAGGAAGACTGCCGCTACGTTGTAAAGCGCTGAATTTTTTGTATCTGATCACAGAATAGAGAAAGCGCCGCTGGGAGTATTGTCCGGGGGCGTCAGACTTTATTCCGATTAGCCCGGTAGAATTATTTCGAACAGGCCGTTAGCCCGGGGTCGATAGTGATGCGGGCCAAATAATAAGAAAGGGGACTACCATGAACGTCGTCCAAAATATCCGACCGGCAGTGCTATTGCTGGCAAGCCTGACCATAACATTCGTTGCTTGTACGCCGGCGGTTGAAAATGCCGCTGACGCAACAGTCGAATCCTCAGAACCCGGGCAGCGGCAGCCGGTATTTCGCTCCGCTAAAACGATCAGTTCGGTTTGTGCGGTCGATCAGCAAGCCTTCACGTTTCCCGGGTTTAAGGAAGTACCGGGCAAACAGGTGCAGGAGATGCCGCCACCGGTCGCCGGGATGATGTCGGTAGGTGCAGACCGGCCAATGGTACAGACAGATACTGAAAGAGTCGCTCCGGGTTACACACTGATCCAGCCGTTTACGGAAAAAAACGGTTTTCTCATCAACAATGATCGTGAAATTGTCGCAACGCTGGTCAATCGCCACACACCGATGCTTACGGAAATATTGCCCAACGGCCACAGGATTGTGGAAAGTAATCGATATTCCAAACGATTCGCTCTGGCAGGCGGCTATACCGGCTGCCTGGAGGAATATGACGAGCACGGAACCCTGGTGTGGCAGCTGAACCTGTCATCAGATGAGTACATATTCCACCATGATTTCGCGCGCCTGCCGAATGGCAATATCATGGTCATTACGTGGGAAAGTGTGTCGGCAGATGAGGCGATATCGCAGGGTCGCGATCCGGAAACGGTTCCTGAGAACGGTGATTTCTGGTACGACGGCGTCATCGAAATCGATCCTTACGCGGCAAAGATCGTCTGGGAATGGAGTGTGCGTCATCACCTGATTCAGGACTTCGATGCAGGTAAGGAAAATTACGGCGTCGTCGCTGATCACCCCGAACTTTGGGATATCAATAA
>Ga0114949_10000474_pt1 | contig 21594 bp, 17 predicted proteins | sample N074metaG_FD_83505 | JGI IMG/M metagenome (GOLD analysis project Ga0114949, IMG submission 83505) | Deep subsurface microbial communities from Kermadec Trench to uncover new lineages of life (NeLLi) - N074 metaG | ecosystem: Environmental > Aquatic > Marine > Ocean trench > Sediment | place...
AGGAGTCGCCTTCGCTTAGTCCGTGCTCCTGACGGACGTCCGCAATTAGCCGCCCCTCAAAACTGCCGACCGAGAGCTCCAAAAGACGATCCTCAATGTGCATCGGAAAGGCGCCGACCTGCAAAAACGGCCTCACTGTTTGCAGCACGCGCTGTGCCGGGCTGGACACAATTCTGGAGATACTCCAGTCTGCCAGCGCGTTGGCGGCCGATTCTGCCTGCGCGACTCCAGCCTGACTGAGCGGCACATCAACCTGACCCTGGAAACGGCCTTCGCGGTTGTACGCCGTTTCTCCGTGGCGCAAAAATATGAATTCGTGTTTAGGTAAATGCATTAGCTCTTATGCCTTTTCAGGGTTATAGAACGGCCGGTCGCCACTGATTGTGACGCGGCGCAGTATGCGTTTATGCGGGTAGTAGTCACTCGTAGCGTAGTGCTGCACCGCGCGGTTATCCCAGAACGCAACCGACCCTTGCTGCCACTGAAAGCGGCAGATGTACTCCTGACGTGCGTGCTGGTTCTTAAGCTCCGCAACGACCTTGCGCGACTCGGTTTCGCCAAGCGGCTCTCCGTTTCGCGTGTCGTATAGCGAATCGTGACGGAGAAAAGTCGGGTGCAGGAATAGGCCGGTTTTTCCCGTTTCGGGATGCGTGCGAAATATCGGGTGGCTCACGCCGAACGGTATCCTGGATTTTACTTCCTTCAGCAACTCTTCCGGTAATGCATGTTTTCCGCCCCCTCCGAGCAAGACCCGGTAATCATTGACTCCAGCTACGTGCTGCAGTCGTTGTTGCAGGTTCGGATCGAGGCCTAAGTAAACGGCGTGACTGTCTGAAAACAGCGTATCGCCACCCACTGGTGGCACCGTCATTGTTTGCGCAACGGAACCCAGCGATGGCTTTTCCATCCACGTCACATCGGTATGCCACCCATTCTGGTTACCCGGATTCTGATCATCGTGATCAAGTGTCAAAACGAATGGGTTCTGCCCGCTTTTGCCAAATGGAAACGCATCGAGCTCGCCAAAGTAGCGCGCGAACGCGACTTGCTCGTCCTCGCTCAAGTTCTGCTCATGAAAAAATATTACCTTGCGTTCGAGTAAAGCCTGGCGCAGGAAACTAACCCATTCAGAACCCAGAGGCTGGCTCAGGTCGACGTTGTGCAAAACCGTCCCCAGCGTCAGGCCGATGTGCTCGAACTCTACACCCAACGCCGTTGCCTTATCCAGCAGGTCGTCGCTGACGGGTTGGTTTCCCATGCGCTCCCATTCGAGCGCGATGCCGAAGCCAACCCGGTTGTAGTCAGGAAACAACTTGTCCCGGGATTGTTTGCCTTGTTCGGCTTGCGTCGCTTCGCGCAACGCCGTCAGGCGACCTGAAATATCGATGGCGGCCTGATTGAAATCGTCCAACACTTTCATAGCTCTTTCGCGTGTTGCGGCATTGCATAGTTACTTAGGAACGACCAAATAACTTCGTGGGTCGAAACACCGTTGATGTCTTCCGGCCAGTTGTGATCCTGATTCTCCAGCCGATAGTGTTCCACCTGGGCATTCTCATCGCAGTCATCGTAAACAAAGTGAGCAGCGCTATCGGAGACCGTCTCGGTCTCATTTCGACAGCGGTATTTTTGGCGCCAGTATTGCACCAGGCCGAGAATATCCCGCATGGTGCCAGCATACGAAGCAATCGCCGTAAAGCGCGAAGTATGTCCGCAGGCGATTTCATAGGAAAATATGGACCCTATGGAAACACCAACGGCATAGACCCGGTCGGCATCAATGCTGTGGCGGGCTGAGATGTCGTCAATCACCGCTTCAAGGAGCTCGATGTCTTGCATGGCTTGTAGAGGCAGGCCAACAAGGCGGCACAGAGAGCCACGGCGATTCCCAGATATTTCAGGACTTTTTTCATTCAGCTCGACACACTCATTAAAACCGCGGCTATCGTTTTGAAAATTCACTCAGGAATAACCAAATAACCTGGTGGGTTGATTCGCCGTTAATAGTCTCAGGCCACTCATGTCCGTTCGCCTTGATGCTGTGGTGCTCGATTCGCGCCCCTTGATCGCACTGGTCGTAGACGGTATGGCCGGAAGTATCGGTCTCCGACTGGCCTGTGTTCTGACAATTGTATTTGTCCTGCCAGTAGTCCAGTAGTCCCGGAACGTCCCGCATGGTTCCTACCGAGTCCCATGACTTCCAGTCCCATGTGTTGCCGTAGGCAATGATGCCGTCCTCAACACCATGGATATGCAGGATAGGTACATTTCGTTCGGGCTCACAGGACTTCGGCGAAACCGGCATGGTTCCGGCGAACGATGCAATTGCCGCGAAGCGCGCACTCATCTGGCAAGCGAGTTCGTAGGAAAACATCGAACCCAGTGAATAACCCACTGCGTAGACTTTCGATGCGTCCACCTTATGCTTCGAGGAAATGTCTGCAATCATGGCCTCGATATAGTCGATGTCCTGCATGGATTGCGCATCGGTATTCAGCTGCCACGCACCTTCATTGGGCGGCACCAGCTTGCCAACAGGAACAGCGATGATCATGCCTTCTTTCTCGGCGAGTTCTTCCCACATGAATTGTTGGGGAAATCGCCAGCTTCCTGCATCGCCACCTTGCAACAACACCAAGAGTTTTTGCGGTCCGTCCGCCTCATTTGTCGGCACGAAAATGTGGTACTCCCGCTCTACGCCATTCACCGCGATCTCATTGATCGGGAGATGCTGTTTGTACTCGGAGACAACATAGGCCCACCAGGCTGCGTACAGGCCGATCCCAATGACGACGATAATGCCGAAAATCTTAAAGAATTTTTTCATTGTGATACTCCCTCAGATGGTCACTACTGACACGGCAATACAACTCAATCCGTCGCAAGCGCTGCAACAGGATCCAGCCGGGAGGCATTTCGGGCTGGGGCGAATCCGAACAGCAGGCCGGTACCCGCAGCGCAGCTGAACGCAACGATCATTGGCAGCCCCGTAAACACCACCTGCACCCCGGGTACAAGCGTCGTAATGAGCAGGCCAAGCGCCATGCCTGCACCTATGCCAATTACCCCGCCAAGCACCGAAACGACGACTGCCTCAGAGAGAAATTGCACCAGGATGTCGCTGCGTCGGGCACCTGTGGCCATGCGAATGCCGATCTCCCGCGTTCGTTCTGTGACCGATACCAGCATGATGTTCATGATGCCGATGCCGCCGACCAGCAATGCAATAGCGCCTATGGCACCCAGAACCATAGTCGCCATGCTCATAGCTTCGTCCATCCTCTCGAGCATTTGCACGGTGTTCAAAATTCTGAAATCTTCATTGCCGTGACGATCGGTCAGCAATTCGCGCAGTTCGTCTTCTGTCTCATGAATTAAAGTACTGTCACGCACTGTCACGACGATCGTGCGTAAATCGGTTTGACCAAATAGTCTGCTGGCCCCGGTTTTAAGCGGAACGAAAATGACGTCGTCCTCGTCATAATCGCCGAAGCCGCCCGCTCCCTTGCGTGTCAATGTACCGATCACCAGAAACGGAACCTTGTTGATAAGCACATACTGTCCGAGTGGATTACCGCCGTAGGGAAACAATTCGTCCCGGCTCGTCGCGCCAAGAACAGCAACGGGGTTATACCGTTCGCTGTCTTGATCGTTAAAGAAAACACCGCTAGCGAGCGGCCAGCCTCGAACGACAGGATAGCTCTCAGCGGTGGCAACGATACTCGTGTCATAGTCCACATTGCGGTAACGAACCGTGGCATTGCCATTGAGCTCTGGCAGTACCGAGGCAACATTCGATAACCCGTCCTCGATCGCCCGTACATCGTCGAACGGCATCCGGGCGTACGGAAATTCCTTACGATTCGGAAAAAGAGTGAGCCGATTGGCACCAAGCTGATTGATCTCGTCCGCAATTGTTAGCTTTGCTCCCTCACCGATGCTCATCATGGTGATCACGGACATTACGCCGATCACTACGCCGAGCAGCGTAAGAAAGGTGCGAAAAACGTTGGCCCGCAACGAACGCATGGCCATCTTGAAAGCCTCCAGCATGTCGCCAAACGACGATGCGGTTCGCGAACCGTCCGCCACTCGGTGCAAATCCGGCAACTCGGTCCGGTCCGAAACCTGTTGTTCGGTGGCCACGGTATCGCGAACGATCCGGCCGTCCAGTATCTCGATCTGGCGATCCGCGCGGGCGGCGACCACAGGATCATGCGTGATCATAATGATCGTGTGACCTTGCCCCGAGAGTTTTTCGAAAAGGTTCAACAGATCTTCACCGCTCTGTGAATCAAGTGCACCAGTCGGTTCGTCTGCCAGTATGATCTGCCCGCCGTTCATCAGCGCACGGGCAATCGAAACGCGTTGCTGCTGCCCACCGGATAACTGATTAGGCCGATGATCGGCGCGGTCGGCCATACCGAGCGAGCCCAGCAGGTCGAGGGCACGCCGGCGACGCTCGGCGTGCGGCATGCCCGCATAGATCGCCGGTACCTCGACGTTTTCTGCCGCGGATGCCGTGGGCAGCAGGTTGTAACTCTGGAATATGAATCCGAACACTTCGCGTCGCAGCCAGGCCAGGCCGTTGGCATCGAAATCGTTTATGTCGCGACCAGCAAGTCGATACTCGCCGCTTGTCGGGCGATCGAGACAACCGATCAGGTTCATAAGCGTGGACTTGCCAGAGCCCGACTGGCCTTGAATCGCGACGAATTCTCCCGCCCGAATATCGAGGCTGACGCCGCGCAGCGCCTGCACCTCCACTCCCCCCTCCGTGACGTAGGTGCGAGTGACGTCCTTCAATTCGACGAGTGGCGTAGCCCGATCAACCGGCACAACTACTTACTCCATATCCTGCGCGCGATATCGGTTGGAATCATGAATTCCGGCGATGACTCTTTCGCCTTCGGCTAGCCCGTCAATAACCTCACGCGAAATTCGGTCTGTAACCCCCAGCGTGACCTGCCGGGGCGCCTGCTCGCCTTCGTCTCCGACGACGCGAACGGTTGCCACGTTGGAACGGCCATCTGAATAGTGCAACGCTCCAACCGGCACCTTCAATACGGCTGCGACGGACTCGACCACGAAAAATACCTGTGCGGTCATTTCCGGCAACAGGACACCGTCCTCGTTGCTTACGCTGAAGAGCACCGGGTAGAACACCACGTTGTTGACGATATTGGGTGTCGGCAAGATCTGCTCGACGGTACCGTGCCAACGTCGATCGCCGCCGCCCAAGGTCCCGAAATAGGCGGGCATGGCCACGCGTAGCTGGCCGACGTCCGCCTCGGACACATCGGCGCGCACGATCATTGTGGTCAGGTCGGCGATACGCATGATTGTCGGAACCTGCTGGACTGCATTGAGTGTCTGGCCCGCTATGGCAAACACAGCCACCACTGTTCCAGTCATCGGAGCATATATCTGGCTGTAAGCGAGCTGGGCCTCATCACTGGCGAGGTTGGCACTCCCGGACAAAATTCTGGAGTGCAGTTCCGCGAGCGTCGATTCCGCAGCGGCGAGTTGATTGACTGCACCGTCCAGATCCGTCTGGCTGGTGAGGTTTTTCTCGATGAGGTCCCGCTGTCTCCTCAGATTCGAACGTGCCAGTTCCACCGCCGCCATACGCGCTGAAAGTTGCGCCTTTTCAGCCTCCAGGCTCGCGCGGCTGGCTTCCACTCGATTGGCTTGCACGGACGCATCGATCTCCGCCAGGAAGTCGCCCTCGTCGACAAAGCTGCCAACGTCAACCGCCAGCGTCCGAAGCTGACCGGAAACCTGAGCGCCCACATCGACCCAATGACCCGGCTCCATGGTACCGGTAGCCGTGACGGTATTCTCGATCAGGCCGCGCTCGATAGTGACGATGATTGGCGCGGAATCGTCTCCTGACTGCCCGCCGGGCCACACGATGTAAGCAAGCACAACTACACCGGCGGTCAGCCACCCGATCACTTTCCGTCGATTCATATGAACTCGCTGTAGGCTACTTTCTTCGCCCGACCAAAAAACTCATCCCACTGTTCGTCGGTCAGGAGATCCGGTTCGCCCATTTGTCTGGCGAGCACATAGTGCTTGCAGAGAATTTCCAGACGCTCGGCGTGCGCGATGGCCACATCGAAATTGCTACCGCGACAAATCATGCCGTGATTGCCGAGCAGGGTTGCCGCACGATCGGTCAACGCCTCTGCGGCGTCGCTGGCGAGTTGCTCCGTTCCGAACGTCGAATACGGCACGCAAGGCACGTCCGAGCCACCAAAGGTGCCGACCATGTAATGAAATCCGGGCAGTGGCAAATTGTTGCAAGCCATCGCCACGCAGTAGTCGGAATGCGTATGCACGACAGCGTTGGCCACCTCGTGACGCTGATAAATGCCGTGATGCATGCGCCATTCGGATGACGGCTTGACGTCGCCGTCCCAGCTGCAGTCGTCGTTAACTCTCACCACCCGTGCCGCCGTCAGATTTTTCGCCGTGGCCCCGGAACAGGAAATCAGCATACCGCCATCTACCCGGCAGCTTATGTTGCCGGTTGCCTGGTCCATCAGCCCCATTTCCACCAGGTCGCGGTAGGTACTGACCAGGGTTTCTTTCATCTGTTGTTCATCTACATTCATCGTTTAATCCGTTTTTCGTCGCTGCGATGCCGCTTGTACCCGGCACTGAAATAAAAATAGGACACCGCCCGTCGTGGCCGACCAGTCGAGTTGCCGCCAGACCAATGCACGGTCAGTGCGTTGTGGATCACGGCGTCGCCCGGCTCCAGTTCGACGGCAATAGCATCTTCAGATTCTGTATCGATTCCCGGAATGGGGATCTCGTCCGGATATTCGTTTTTGTGCGAGCACCGCAGGTAATGCAAGCAGCCGTTGCCGACATTTACCGAATCGAGCGCAAACCAGATCGTCGCTCCTGCGTCCGGTTCCTTGTCGCGACCTAACGCGTCCACATGCGGGTCCAAGCCTTGAGTTTCACCTTCCGGACGGTCGAACCAGGCCGCCGATGCGCCATGAATGTCGTCATTCAGCAGGTATCGGATGAGCGGAACATGTTTACCTTCGTTGAGTTGCTCGTCGAACCAGTCATCGTGCCGGTGCAATGACTTCAGCAGATTGCGGAACCTGCCTTTACTGCCCTCTTTTTTCATTACCTTGTCCGCCAAAGGAATGGCATGGTCGCGGAGTTCGTTTACCTCCGCCTCGCTCAGATAACCCGGCAGCACAACGAAGCCATCTCGCTCGTAGTCGTCTCTTACCGCATCTAAATCTATATCCGTCATGCGCAGCTCTTTAAATGTGACGATTGTAGAATCGGCCGATCTCAGACAGCGCGTCCTGTGACTCGGGAAACTCGGTGAAGATCTGAAACACGTGAAACACTTCGTCGATCAGTTGGATGTCGACGGAAACGCCGGCATCAACGGCGCGTTTCTCGAGGCGAGTGCAAGACCGCCACCGGCGGAATCGCCCGCAATCATGATTTTCTCCCCCGCGGTGTACTCGAGCATCTCCTTGTATGCAGCGACCGCATCATCGGGTGCCGCAGGATAGGGTTGTTCGGGCGCGAGGCAGTAGTCCAGCCCGTTGACCGAGGTTTTGCACGCAACGGCGAGATGGGCCATGAAAGGAATAGTGGGAGTCCAGCGACCCTACATTGTAACCACCGCCGTGGAGGTACAGCACAGTGGCATCTTCTCGGACGCCGTCGGTGAAATATTTTCGCGCTGGCTGATGCGCCAATGTGAAGTCGTCAATCAAAACATTGTCGGGAATTGTCTGGTAGGACATGAATTTGTCCATCCCTGCGCGTTGCTCCTCGATCGACCCCGATTCACTCTTTTTGGGCTTGTCCCGCAACGCATCCAGAAACGCCTGTATTTCCTTACTTGCCATCGCCTATTGCCTGTCTACGCGCGCTGCTGTCTTGGAAGAAAATACGTACGATTGATATCCCCGTCGTGGGGAGTGACAGAAAAGAGGTGCTCGCCCACCGATACGTTGCCCGCCATCGCTACTTCGTAATGGATGACTCCCTGCAGTAACGTCATCAGCAACTGCAAGCGGTTGTAGGTCAACACCCGGAAGCTTGCCGGATTAAAACTGTCTCGCAAGGACTGGTGCGCCGTCAGCACATCCTGTATCGACAGAAATGACTCAACGAGGCCCATCAGCGCCTTCCGCGAGCGAAGATTGCTCTCCGACGTCAGCATGGGCGTCTCTATCTGGCCTACAAAACGGTTCTTTGTCTTGAGCGCTATCAGGCGGAGGCTTCGATCGCAATCCGGCAACTTGATAGCCAATGCTCCCGCGTGCAGGAAAAGATCAATGTCCGTATTTTTGGTTGTGCCCGCAGCGCCTTCTGGAATCAGTTTGAACATCGTCCTGCCATAAGGCGTTTCCACGCTTTCTACCAACGTTTGTAGCGAACAGATTTCGTTTCGATACAGAACGTCAATCTCTGTGCCTCCCAACATCACGATGAAATTGAGGCCGGACTCTTTCATAATGGGCAGCAAGGAATCGCCGTCAATGCTGTGATCATCGAAGTAAAACATGCCCCGACCGCCAGTTGCCCGGGCGACACGATGCATTGCCTTCTTAATTTCTTCGGTATCGCTGCTGTAGCCAGGCACCTTATCTGACCAGACTGTCGCCAGCAGCGGTGTATACGTCTCTGATCCCGGGTCACTTGCGATGATCTCGCAGACCTTAAAGCCCGCTTTCGAATCGAGGCCGGGTTCGGGCAGGAACTCGACCTTGCGTGCGTATTTCTTGTTGAGCTCGTTCAGGTGCACAATCAGGCGCGTGTCGGATCGCACTTTCGCGGCACCGAGCCTGAGCAAACGATTGGACAGGCGCGCGGCCAGTGCAGGGTTGTCGAGGTTCCGGGAAAGACGCTTGTGCGTGGCGTGTAGTCGTATGTTCTCATCCAGCCCTTTCGCTATATCAGTCAGATTGACTGACCGTGTACGGTGGATGCCGGCTAGCATATTGCTTACGAATTTGTAGCCAACCCTGCCTAAGTCCGATCCAAGCTGCTCGGAGCACAGTTGCTTTGCAAATCCATTCAGAGTTAGATTTTGGTGGATTCTCGTCATGCGACCTCACTCCTAATCATCAAAGCAGGAAAAACTCATGTTCATCGGAATTCACCCATTTTATCAGAGGCAGACCAACACGTCTCAGGCGGTTTCGATGCTGCAAAGCGCCAGGAAATCAGCCTTCTTGCCGTCAGACATTCTCGAAAACACCGGGACTCCGAGATCTGTCGTAGGAATATCGGCGAATTCCGGCGACGGGATTTGCAAGCTCGCTGCGATATTGTGAAGTCCGGCCCCCTCTTCGACACCCACGCTAAGCGCCGCAATAATGGGCTTAGGCCACACAGGATTCGGCACCCCGCCGAGATCCGGCTCGTTGCCCAGGTATTCGCCCATCTGGCGGTGGAGCTCGGCTTCGTCGATGCCCCGCTGCTTCTGCCCGGCACCGCCGTATTTGCTACCGGACTGGTTGCAGATATAGGCCCAGCGGAACTTCACATGAAATCCGGGGATCGCCAGGCACTCCTCAGGGACGCCTGCTCCGCCGGAAATAACGCCGTCTTTCACCATAAAGTGGTAACTCGACTGCGGCCAGTCATCGCTGAGAAGGCGAGCCGGTGGGCGAGTGTAGATTTCGCTGAATCCCCAGGACAGGTCGGAGGGAAGATCCGATGCCTCAAGGATCTTGACGCCGTAGGCAGCGCACGCCTCACACCACTCGCGCGAGCCGAACTCGCCAACAGGCTTAATGCCGTCCATATCGATAGTGAACACAGCTAATCCCCCTCCTATGCACCCACTGTCGCTCGACAGCGCGCAAATATCAAAAGTGGGGCCCTCGGACTTCACCCAAAAAGTAGTCCGATTTCATGTCGTTCACTACCGATCAGCGGCAGTCGTCCCAGCAATGCGCCTGCAAATATTGCAGCGCATGACGGGTTCCCTTCGGACTGCCCCGGCGAATCAGGATTTCCAACGCCGTCGCGGGAACGTAAACGAAGGGTGCTGGCCTTTCGAGCATATCGATCAACAGATCCTCCAGGTCCTTTGTATCAAGGTCTGACTGCAGTAGCACATCGATTGCGTTGAGATGAATCTGATCACCTGCGAGATAATTCAGCTGCAAATCCTGTGTCCAGGCATCGCGCTTTGTGTAAAGCAGTTTGCTAATCGCGGGTAGGGCCGCAATGGTATTGCTGCCGATACAGGCAATGGACTCAAGGACCGCGCGAACGACGCGGTGATCGGGACTGTCCAGCAATGCGGCGAGCTGCGGTACGGCTCGCGCAGCCGCACTGCCGATTTCACCCAGAGCGAAGGCGGCATTGATGACGATCCAGGCGTCATCGCGATCCAGCAGTTCCAGCAAGAAATCGATAGCAATTTCGCCCAGGCAACCCAATGCATAGGCTTCATCCTGGAAAATGTATCCCCCTTCGGTCCATCGTCTCGCTGCAGAGTCAGCACTGACTTCGAAGGAGCCATCCGCTTTTTGCACATAGGGCGGCTCGATTCGATTCTGGCCTTCAACGGCCAGCAGGCTGCTCAATAAGGGAGCAAGCGCCGGCTCGCCCATCGCGCCGAGGGAATAGATAGCGGCCAGTCGCTGTTGCTGGTCTGCACCATTCAGATGGCCAATGTGCCGATCAATATCTGTGGCGGCTTCCGTCTCGCTGCGTCTTTTGCCTCGCATCCAGTCCCAAACGTAGGACCAGGTTTCGGGATGCGAATAGCGGCCCAGATACTCGTCGGGCGGCCGCCAGTCATCCATGCCTCCATTCCAGCTCGGCTTTTCCGGGTTTCGCGTTCGCCGGAAAACAAACTTCACCATGTATCGGGTTTGATCAGTGCGATTGCTCATCCCGGCATGATCGATATCGAAGGCGGTTAGTATGCAGCTGCCGGCGCGTACCTGATCCGGAACATGGGCGTAGGCGTGATCCGCTTCCGAGAGACGATCCTGATTTTGCGAACCGGGAATGACGCGAGTCGGGCCCTTCTCTACCGGCGTGTCCTGCGGGAAATAAAACAAATAGACAAAGCGCGGAACGTGATATCGGGTCCGCCCCAATGGCATGTAGGTGTCCTTGTGCCAATAGGAATAGCTTAGAGAGCCCTCACCCATCGGCGGTCCGTTTTCATCGCCGCGCAACTCGATGTTGCGTTGTTCCGGTTTGAGGGGTTCGCTGGGAACCAATATCCTGTGCGGGTACTGCATGTAGCTTTCGCCCAGGATGCTTTGCAGGGCACCGATTACAGGGGGCGAATCCAGGACTCGCTGAAGCTTGGAAACCTGCGGCAGGATATTGTTGCCCGTTTCACCATTGTTCCTGTAAATCGACTCCAGCTTGTCCCGAATTCCCTGGTGAAGGCTCGCATCCGCGTCACTATCGAGCACAAGGACGCCGTCGCAAATAAACCGGCGGACCTGTTCATCATCGAGCTTGAGATCTGAATCACCCATCGATTTGAATCTACCCATTTTCTGTCTAAGCGCCCTTGTTGGACCCTGACACTGTCAACCAACAGCGACCGACGTTCAAGATAATTGCCCTGCACGGTCACCCAAATTATCGCTTGAAAGCACCGGAACCCTGCATTTTGGGTGAATTATGCGAAGCCACGGTTGATCCCTTTTTGGGGGTGCGTACTCTGATATTTACCTTTATCCTTATCGGAAGGATGTCGGCCGTGAGGAAGCTTGCGATTGTATTTGTGGCCGCGTTATTGGGACTAGTGACGGCTTGTGATATTGAAAATTGTGCGGAGAATCCGGTGGTAGCCAACACCGAGTCAGCGGGCTCGGTTGTACGGCTTGATTCGGCGCTGAACGGTCTCGTGCCGACCGACGCATCGGTTGAGAAGGTCGCTGATGGCTTCGAATTTGTCGAAGGTCCGGTGTGGATGCCTGGGCCGGAAGGCCAGCTCGTCTTCAGTGACATACCTGCCAACAAGACCTATAGCTGGTCGGAAGACGGCGGCTTGCAGGTGCTCTTGAATCCAGTAACCCCTGACGATTCTGAAAGCGGCGCGGTAGGGGGATCAAACGGCTTGGCGCTCGACGCGAATGGAAGGCTCGTTCTCTGTGAACACGGCAACCGGCGTGTTGCTCGACTGGAGGATGACGGCAGCCGCACCACTTTGGCAGATCACTTCGACGGCAAGCGTCTGAACAGCCCGAACGACATTGTGTTCCACTCGACCGGCGTTGCGTTTTTTACCGATCCACCCTACGGGCTTGAGAAGAGGAACGAAGACCCCGCAAAGGAACTAACGCACAACGGTATATACCGTCTTGATCTTGATGGCACCGTTACGCTACTCGTTAGCGAACAAGCGTTTCCTAACGGGTTAGCGCTATCCCCCGACGAACGAACGCTTTACGTTTCAAACTCAGATTGGCCTGAAAACGCACTAATAATGCAGTATCGAGTGTTGGACGACCTTACGCTTGGCGACCCGACTGTTTTTTTCGATACCAGCGGGATGATCGGCGACACCTACAACGGCACGCCGGACGGCTTAAAGCTGGATCGATCCGGCAACATCTACACCACCGGTCCCGGCGGCGTTCTGGTCCTGAATCCGCAAGGCAAGCACTTAGGCACGATCGAGCTGAATGAGGTGGCGGCTAACGTTGGCTGGGGCGACGATGGCAGGACACTCTATATCACGGCGACGACCGGCCTATATCGAATCAAACTAAGCACCGATGGATTGAATTACCGCAAGAACTAGAATAACAAACGGGGGCGAATAAAATAGACACGAAGAATCTGGAGCGCGCACGCGCTCTTCCCTTCCTGGGCGATAGCGACGACAAAGAAAGCAGCGACAAATCGCCTGTGGGCGACGACCGTGGCTTTGTTGCGATTATGAGAATTTTCGCAAGAAGCTGGCCCTACTTGCGCACCTATATCCAAGGCTTCTGGCGCGAATTACCACGGACGCATGCAGCTAGCGCTGACGACGCGGCGGGTGAAGCCCGTTGGAGCTTTAATCATGTGCCACCTCTCGTCACATTGATGGCGGCTTTAGGTCCGGTTACAGGACTGGTGACGATGGGTGACGGTTGGACTGTTGACCTCCTTATTGCCGCAGCTATTGGCATGGCGATACTTTCGTGGGCCCTGCTGTTCGCCAAAGACCGTTTGTACGTGGGTCTGTCGCTGACGCTGGCAGGTATCGCCACAGTGTCTTTCTTATTCGCGCTATTCGCGGTCGATGGCGTTGCCGACAACCTTTACATGGCTCTCATGTGCGCCGCCTCTGTCTGCATCTGGGTGCTGCAATACCGAATCGAAGACAGCAAGATTCGATTCCGAGTTCGGCTCGGCAGTCACCTGGTCTACTATTTTGTACTGGTATGGGCATCAACATTGCTGATTATGTTGATCGCTCTTTTCTCGGTCGACGTTATCAGCCAGTCGATACTGCAGGCCAAACCGCTGACGCCATTTATCGCGGATATGATCTCGCAGCCCGAAATGGCGGGGCAAATACTATCCAGCGAAGACGCAGCAGATGCCGCAGCCCAAATCAATGCAGCCAATGTCGACCTGCAGCCGCTGACCGATGAACAAAGACACAAACTGAAATGGGTTTACGCGGTATTTTTGCTTATCGGTTGGGTCATTCAGGTCCCTTTGACGATTCTCCTGCCGTATTACTACATCTACATCATGCAGCGTGTAAATCAGGATTTACGGGTCGCTATGTTGGAGCGCTGGCATCAGTTATCACTTCGCTATCACAGTGATCACCGGGTCGGTGATTCCGTCTACAGGCTCTATCAGGACAGCGCACAGGTCACTGCGGTTATCGGCGAAATTACCCAATCGCTGCAGGTCCTGATCACTTTCATCACAGCGGTCATTTTCCTTTTCGCGCTCGACCCCATCCTCGGCCTGATGGTCCTGGCGACTGTCATATTCACTGCGTTATGGGCACGCTGGTTCTCGCCGCGCATGCGCGAGAAATCACTCGCCAGCAGGCGAGCTAACTCAGACTTCACGTCGCGCGTTCAGGAGACTTTCGCGGGCGCTCGCCTCATAAAGGCTTATGGCGCCGAAAAGTCAGAACAGGAGCGCTTCGAGCGCGATTCGGTCAACGCTTTCAACGCGTCGTATCGCGTTCGGTCATTGATGGCTATCGTAGGAGTCGTCAGCTTTACGATTGCCGCCGGCGCGCTTCTCTACGGACAGTTCATTACAGCGATCTGGGCTGTGGGCGAGCGCGAGACATTCGCCACCGTCCTCGTTGCGTTGGTGGGCTTAAGTTTTCTCAAATGGAATCTCTCCGCGTATCAGTCGGCCCAGGAACAATTGGGCGCGTCCACAAGTTCAATTCGTGATTTGATCGATCGGTGGACTAAGGCGCAGGACATGGCCATGGGCCTGCATCGCGCATTTGACATTCTCGATATCGAACCCGACGTTATAAACAGCCCGGACGCCGAGCCGATGGACACTTTTGTCCGCGAAGTCCGTTTCGATAACGTCAGTTTCGCCTACGAACCCGACCGCCCAGTACTGCGCAACATCAGTTTCGCCGTCAAACCCGGCAGTGTAACCGCCATCGTCGGTCCGACCGGGTCCGGAAAAACGACTTTGATGGGGATGCTGTCGAGGCTTTTCGATCCCGATTCAGGGTCGATCTCCATCGACGGCGTTGATATTCGCCAAATCGACCTCGATAGCCTGCGTTCAAACGTCTCCGTCGCGCTGCAGGAAAACGTGCTTTTCGGCATGTCACTGCGGGACAATATCCGCTACGTGGTGCCCGATGCGAGCGACGAGCAGGTACTCGAAGCGTCAAGAGTCGCGTGTGTGGACGAGTACATCGAGGGACTGCCCGCGGGGTTAGACACCGTGTTGAGCGACCGCGGCGGCAAATTGTCTACCGGCCAACGCCAGCGACTATCGATCGCCCGCGCGCTCGTCAAAGACGCCCCGATTTTGATACTGGACGAGCCAACGGCTGCACTGGATGCGGACACCGAACATCGTGTGCTGGAGCGCCTGGAGTCCTGGGGCGAGAATCGCGCCGTTTTCCTGATTACCCATCGCATCTCGACCATTCAGAAGGCCGATTACATTCTTTACATCGACGAGGGCCAACTGGTCGAGAATGGTTCGCATGAAGCACTCATGAGAATTGAAGGCGGGCGCTATCGAAACTTTGTTGAGACAGAAGCGCGGCTTTCCAAACGTCTGCCACCGAGAGAGTCGACTCGGGGAGAGACACGATGAGCCGTGCAACCCAAGCGACCATGAACGAGGGCGAAGTCTCATTCAGGGATGCGTTACGGGTCATCTACAGGGTAGTAACCTATCTGCGCTTCTTCAAAGCCCGCATCGCGGCGAAGCTGAGTTTTATTACGGTCGAGCTTTTTTTCCGTCTTTTGTTGTTGCCGTGGGCGCTAAAGATCATCGTCGATCATGTCATCCTGGGACAGTCCATCGATGCTGACGCCTCGGGATTTCCCGGCTACCTGGCGCCTCTGGTGTTGCCATTGCGTGATATGAGTCCAACGACAATTATGTTATGGATGCTCAGCGTCGGAATATTCATCGTGATCGTGTTTGGCATGACGCCAAATCGTGCAACCGGCAGGACCGCGAGCGGCGGCTTGACCGGCGCACGCGCAGGATCTACCGGTGTTGCCAGCGCGACACTTGCCCAAGGCCATGACACAGCAACGCAGTCCGAAAATCTGGCGAATAGCGGCGGTGAATTTGGCACCGCCGGGAGCGATATGGGCGGGATTCTCGGCATCCTGGATTTCAAAATTCACATGCGGCTTTCGCAATCATTAAATCATTTGCTCAGGACGCAACTGGCCGAACACATCAAGTCTCTGCCCATGACGACATTGGATGATCAACGCATCGGAGACAGCACCTATCGAGTCCTCTATGACACCACCAGCGTAACGGGGATCTATGAGGCACTGGCGGTGGGTATTTACGGCGGCGTGCTGATGATCAGCATTACGCTTGGCATCATGCTCACGAGTTTTGGTAGTGCGCCTGACGTAATTATCGTTGGAATTCTCGTTGGGCCGTTGACCTTTCTGTTCGTAACTCCCTTGGCGCGAATAGCCCGGCGCCGCAGTGAAGCCAGTCGATCGGCCGGGTCCAAAACCACGAGCAATATTGAAGAGGGCATGAGCAATGTGCTGGCTGTGCAAAGCCTCGGTGGGAACAAACAAGAGAGTCAGCGGTTTAGCGATGCGAGCAAAGAATCGTTCAAACGATTTCGCGCCGAAGTTTTTATCAAGCTTGTGATTGGCGTGGCGGGTAACCTCGCATTCCTGACGGGTCAGATCATCTTTTTTATTCTGATGGCCGGCTACGTGATTGACGGCACCTTCACCGCCGGCGATTACTTTGTTCTCCACTATTACTTTTTTGCTTTGAGTGCGGTGTTTTTCGGCTTTGGTTTTATGTACACCGAAATTCAGGGCTACGTCGCCGGAATGGCGAGAGTTTTTCACCTGCTCGATCTGCCCGCGGAGAAAACACGTGAGGGCGTAAACTTGCCAAAGATTCAAAGCGGATTAGTCATGGAAAACGTCGGACTGAGGTATCCCGATGGACGGCGCGCGCTTCATAACATCAACCTCGAAGCACACCTGGGCGAAATTGTTGCCCTTGTTGGACCGACGGGTGCCGGAAAAACGACCTTGGCCTATTTGGTTCCGGCGCTCCTTCAAGCCACGGAAGGTACGGTGTCCATCGATGGAACGGATCTCAAAGACGTGTCCGTTCTGAGTCTTCGCCAGCAGGTTTCGTACGTATTTCAGGAAAGCCAGCTTTTCTCCGACTCGGTCCTCGAAAACATCCGCTACGGCAACAAGACCGCCTCTTTAGATGAGGTTAAAGCCGTCGCGCGCACGGCCGGCGCCCATGACTTCATCACCGCCCTGCCCGACGGCTACGATACCAATCTGGGAACGGTTACCAGCAAGCTATCGGTTGGCCAGAAGCAACGCATTTCGATTGCGCGAGGGCTTTTGAGAGAGTCACGCATCCTCATTCTGGACGAGCCCACATCGGCGCTGGATCCGGAAACTGAAGCATATCTGGTCGACGCGCTTCACGAGGCCGCCAAAGAAAAATTGGTGATTATCATTGCGCATCGACTCTCAACGATAAGCCACGCCGACAATATTTATTTCCTCGAAGCCGGAGAAATTCTCGAATCCGGTTCTCACAACGAATTGATGGCGAAGCCGAACGGCCGCTACCGGCAGTACGTTGCACTGCAGGGCACAAGAGCCTGATCGAAGCTATCGACTGCTGAAACCAATAAAGAGATATTAACAGGAGACACCATGAGATTTGGATTTTGGCCAAACCCTCGTAGCGACTACAACGCAACGAAAACTCTTGCGCAACACGCTGAGGCCACAGGATGGGACGGTATCTGGCTGGCGGACCATTTCTTGCCGGATGAAGATGAGCTTATTCCTATTCACGAATGCTGGATAACAATGGCAGCTCTTGCACGGGATGTTCCCCGGCTTCGTCTGGGAACTCTCGTGACTGGCAACCCCTACCGCCATCCGGCGGTACTGGCCAATATGGTAGCCACACTGGACAACCTTTCCGACGGGCGTGTTGTTCTGGGAATCGGCTCCGGTTGGCAGCAAAACGAGCACGAAGCCTACGGTATCGAATACGGCACCACGGGCTATCGCCTGAGAAAGCTGGATGAGGCCTGCCAGGTAATCAAAGGGTTGTTCAATAACGACTACTTCGATTTCGACGGCGAGTTTTACCAGTTGAAAAACGCAGCGATGGAACCCAAGCCAAGACAAGACAACTTACCGCTGATGATCGGTGGAGGAGGCGAAAAAGTTACGTTGCGTATCGTCGCCAAATACGCTGACGAGTGGAATGTCTGGGGCGATGTCGACACGCTGATTCACAAGATGAGCGTTCTCGACCAACATTGTGAGGCAATCGGACGCGACCCAAACGAAATCGAACGATCGGCCGTCGCCCTTTTGTTCCTGACGGACGACGAAGCCCGGATCAAAAAACTCAAGTCTACGGAGATGCCGATGCCCGCGATCATCGGCAATGTGAGTGAAGTTATCGATATCGTTGCCGCCTACCGCGATGCGGGGGTCAACGAGCTAATGGTCCCGGACTTTACTCTCGGCACTTTGATTGGTGCCGATCAGGTCAAGATGGATTTGATGGAGCAGTTCATTACTGAAGTCGCTCCAGCTATCAACCAATAATCGAAAGGAGATATTAAGTGTCATACGATTTAGACGGTAAGGTCGTTATTGTTACAGGCGGCGGTGGTGGCATTGGCAGCAGGATCGCCCGTGCATTCGCCCGATCCGGTGCGAAGGTTGCCATTGCCAGCCGTAGCATGGAAAAACTTAAGCCAATTGCCAAGGAAATAGAAGCGGAGGGTCAAACCTGCCTGCCGATTACCTGCGATGTAACCAACGCCGAACAAGTTGATCAGATGGTTGCCGAAACTATCGAGAAACTGGGTGGGCTGGATGTTCTGGTCAACAATGCTGGTGGTGCGTTGTTTATGAAGCCACCGGAAGAGATTGAAGCGGATGAGTGGCGTGCGGGAATCGCCCTCAACCTGGACAGCGTGTTTTTTTGCTGCAACGCAGCGGCAAAACATATGGTTAAGCAACGCAGCGGCCGCATTATCAGCATCTCATCGGTCGCCGGCATTAAGGCATCTCCCGCATTTGTACACTATGGCGCAGCTAAAGCCGGCGTTATCAATCTGACCAAGTCCCTGGCGCTGCTTTGGGGTAAGCACAATATTAACGTCAATTGCATCGCTCCCGGACTGACAGCGACAGAGGGCGTGGCCGAATGGCTACCGGAGAAAACGCAGGAAGACGGTTCACCGGTTCCGCCTCTGGAGTATCCGCCGGATCCCGAGAACATTGCCGATCTTGCAGTGTTCCTGGCGTCTGATGCGTCGTCAAGAATCAGCGGTGAGCTGTTTCCGATTCGGGCGCTGAACGAATTGGCCTAACTTAAGCCAGATCCGGAGAGCCGAGCCGCCCAGTGAGCAGTAAGAGAGAAGCCAACGCGCCGTCCTACGACGCTTCATGGAGGGATGGATTGCGAGTTTTGCTTCGGACCGGTGGCTATCTTCGCTACTTCAAGGCGAGATTGGCTGCGACAATCGGACTGATCAGCTTTGAACACGCGTTCAGGCTACTGCTGCTGCCGTGGTCCATGAAGGTCATCATCGATCACGTCATTTTGGGCCAGGCAATTGACGCCGACGCGTCCGGGTTTCCGGGTTACGTGGCGCCGTTCGTGCTGCTGCTTCGAGACCTGACTAACCTGGAGATTATGTCCTGGATGCTGCTGTTGGGCATTGCGACTGTCACATTCCTCGGTATGACACTCAATCGTGCGGACAGAAATTCAGCGGGCGGCGCTGTGGGTCCTGCATACGCTTATCTCGCGGACGGTCACGACTCGGCTACGCGCACAGAGAACCAGGCGAACAGTGCAATCAGCTCGATGGGAGGGCTTCTCGGGCTTCTCGATTTCAAGATTCAGTTGCGATTCTCACAGGCGATTAACCACCTGTTCCGTACGGAGCTGGCCGATCACATCATGTCACTGCCAATGACGACGCTGGATGACCAGCGAATTGGCGATAGTACTTATCGGGTTCTCTATGACAGCACCAGCGCGAATGGAATCATGCAGGCACTAACGATAGGCCTGTACGGCGGCCTGTTAATGTTTGCCATAACGATTGGCATCATGGTTACGAACTATGGAAATGCGCCTGAGGTCATTGTTGTTGGCCTCCTGGTCGGACCGATGACTTTCCTGCTCTCGGCGCCTTTCGCGAAACTGCTCAGGCGCCGCAGCGAAGCCAGTCGCGCTGCTGGTTCACTGACGACGAGCAATATTGAAGAGGGCATGAGCAATGTCCTTGCAGTACAGAATCTTGGCGGAAACAAGCAGGAACGCCAACGATTCAGCGACGCGAGCAACAATTCGTTCAAACGGTATCGCCAAATGGTTGTCTCCCAGCTCTTGCTGGGTGCATCCGGCACCCTGGCATTCATTGTGGGACAGATACTCTTTTTTATATTGATGGCCGGCCACGTCATTGATGGCACATATTCCGCGGGCGACTATTTTGTTGTCCTCTATTACTTTTACGTCTTGAGTGCCGTCAGTTTCTCCTTCGGTTTTATGTTCGCTGAACTGCAGGAGCCTATCGCCGGCATGGCACGGGTGTTCAATCTGCTCGATACTCCGGCTGAAAAAACGGCAGGCGGTGTGGAATTGCAGGAGATAAAGCATGGGCTTGTCATGAAGGATGTTGGCCTGACCTATCCTGACGGCCGCGTTGCGCTGCGTAACATCAACCTGAACGCACAATTAGGCGAGATCGTCGCTCTGGTCGGACCTACGGGTGCTGGCAAGACGACGCTGGCCTACCTGGTGCCTGCGCTGCTGCGGGCTTCGGACGGATCTGTATCGATCGACGGCATCAATCTCAAGGACGTTTCTGTAGAAAGCCTGCGCCAGCAAGTGTCCTACGTATTCCAGGAAACCCAGCTTTTCTCCGACTCTATCCTCCAAAACATCCGCTATGGCAACAAGAGCGCGTCACTGGAACAGGTTCACCCCGTCGCGCGCACAGCGGGCGCCCACGACTTCATTATGGCCCTGCCCGAAGGCTACGAAACCAAGCTGGGCACAGTTATGAGCAAGTTGTCCGTTGGCCAGAAGCAACGTATTTCAATCGCGCGAGGGCTATTGCGGGAGTCGCGAATCCTGATTCTGGACGAGCCCACGTCCGCACTTGATCCGCAAACAGAGGCGTACCTGGTTGATGCGCTTCACGAAGCCGCCAAAGAGAAGTTGGTCATTATCATTGCACATCGACTCTCAACCATTACCCACGCGGACACGATCTATTTTCTCGAGGCCGGAGAAATTCTTGAGTCCGGTTCCCACGAAGAATTGATGTCGAAGCCGAACGGCCGCTACCGAAAGTACGTGTCACTACAAGCCGGCTAAGTTCGTTCATCGAGTTGTGCACGAATTTCCTCGTGTCGCTTCCTGTCTAACCGATAACCCAGATAGACGAAGGCGGCGATTATTCCCCAGAACATCGCAAACGGACCATCGATGATACCCAGCCTGAAAATGACATCGTCCGCGACTTCACCGGGTACCGACTTCGGCGGTAACTTGATGTAAAAATCTATCGCGAATCCCGCGACGATGTGTCCGAACGCATTCGTAGCTTTTGAGAAGAACGTACGTGCCGCGTAAAAGATGCCCGCCTGGCGCAGCCCGGTAAGTAGTTCGTGCTCATCAGCAATGTCCGCCAGTGCCGACATAACGCTGATCGTCAGCACGACGCCGGCAAAGACGGACACTGTGCTAATACACGCGATGAATACCACCGCAAACCAGCTTGCGACTTCCGGCCCGATTCCCAGCAGTTTGAGGGAAGATGCCATCGACCAGAAAATTGCGAATACCAAACAAGCCCAAAAGATAGTCCAGCGCTTG
>Ga0114949_10000476_pt1 | contig 21585 bp, 34 predicted proteins | sample N074metaG_FD_83505 | JGI IMG/M metagenome (GOLD analysis project Ga0114949, IMG submission 83505) | Deep subsurface microbial communities from Kermadec Trench to uncover new lineages of life (NeLLi) - N074 metaG | ecosystem: Environmental > Aquatic > Marine > Ocean trench > Sediment | place...
CGCGCCAGATCAGGCGCGACAAAGCACCATGAATCGGCCCGCGGCCGCGATTTCAACCTTCAGCGCCGCGCGTCGCTCCGACGCCTCGCTGTCCTCGCCCCATTGCTCGATCTGAAACGTCTCGTCAAGCTGACTGGCCGCCCAGACCGCTTCCGGATCGATCCGTTGTTCGGCCAGCGCCAGGCCCAGCACCGCCGATCCCGTGACCGTGGTCACCGCATGCAACGCGGTCAGCGGCATCGGCCCATGGCCCGCGACCGCCGTCCGCAACGCGGCCACGGCGCGCGGCGGCTGCGTCAGCGGCACCACCCCGACGGTGACTTCAAGCGCCGCGCCAAAACGATCGCGCGCCCAGTCCAACAGCGGCTGCCAGGTCTCCCGCTGGCGCGCGACGAGGTCCGGCGGGTGGCCGGCGCGGTAACACAACAGGTCGGTCGCGCCGTAGCGCGCGATCTCGTCGATCACCTCCTCGGGCCGATCGGCGACCCGGTCGATGGCGGTACTGGCGAAGCGCATCAGGGGCATGGAATCGGGATTCACCTGGTCCTCCTGAGCGTGCCATTCGGCGGCGATCGCTTCGGCCAGCGCGCGGTTGGACAGCGCCAGCACGCGCTTGGCCGGCGTTCGCAGCGCCTTGCCGTCCAGCGCGATCCCGTAGGCGTCGCCGTCCGGCGCCGCCGTGGCGTCACGGTAAAAGCGCTTCACGGCTGGGCCCTAATCGCCGCCACCACCGCGTCCACCAGATCGCGAAACAGGCTAGAGAGCCCGGTCGCCGAGCCCCCGTAAGGGTACGGAACGGACGCGTCGTCTCCGCTCGCGACGATAGTTCGGCCGCCGGGAGGGTCGGGCCAAGGCCGCAACGGTTCTTCGGTCGGCTCGTTGCTCGCCACGACCATCACGCGGCCGCTCGGATTGGGCAATACGGCGGGCTCCGTCAACCGCCCCGTGACGATCAGCGGCACGGTAAGATCGGCGATGGCGGGGTCTTTGGCTTCGGGCGTGAGGTCGAAATGAAGAATCTCGCCGGCAAGGTCGATCGCCCCAACGCCAACCAGGATCATGCGGGGGGTTTCAAGCGCGAGCTCCCGCGCGGTCGCGACCCCGTCGACGATGTCGAAATCGACAACCAGACGCATGATTTCCGTGACCTCGTAATCCTCGAACCAAGGCACGATCAACTCGATCACGTCGAGCGGTCGCGCCGCCAGATAGGCGCTGGTGATACGCCCGCCCGTTACGGTCATGCCAAAGCCACCGTCCAGACTGGCGGCGATATCGCGCAACGTGTCGCCGCGGCCGGAAAGGTCGACGCGCACCGTCAAGTCGCCGCCGATCAGGTCCGCCCCGGGGTCGGTTCGCGCCATTTGGGCGATGTTCAGACCGTCGGCCACGAAATCCAATGACAGACGCGGTGGAACGCGCGAAGCATCGGCCTCGAAATGCCCCCGCGCGACACCGCCCGCCAAACCCACCCGCACGGGTCCGATGCGCAGCCGCCCGTCCACAAGCGCGATGCTCACGGCCACATCCGTCAATTCCTGGCCGGCGAAGGTCACGCTGTCGCCACGGAAATCTAGGTCGAGGTCCAGCAGACGCAAGGCGGCGAAAGGAAGCGTCCGTTCGCCGAACAGAGGGGCCGGGTCCGCTTCCTCCGATTCCGTCGGCGCCGGCCGGTCACGCCCTATCGCGCCGGCCCAAATTGCGCCGGCCAGGGCTTCCGTTTCCAACCGTACCGCCGAAAAATCGCCACGCAGGCGTGGCCGCTCTCCGGTCAGGTCGATATCCAGGGTTCCGCTGACATCGTTATCGCCCGCGAGGATATGGGCATCGTCGAATCGCAAGCCGTGGCGCCCGACGGAAAGGTGTCCCGACAGGAAGGCTTCGCCAAGGCCGGGCAGTTCCGTTCCCACCAGCGCGCCTAGCCCGTCCAGACCGTTTATCGAAGCCGTAATCCTGCCATCGACGACCGGCGCGTCGGGCAGCCCCGCAACCACCCCGACGAACGTCATCGTCTCCGAGCCAAACCGCCCCTCGATTCGCGCCGGGACGCGGGCGCCACCGATCAAGGCGGGCAGCTTAACGACTTGCGCCGACAGGCGTACAACGCGCTCGCGGTAAAGGCCGTCCAAAGATATTTCCAAGGACCGAGTCGGCGCGTCGGCGCGAATGGCCAGGGACGCCAGCCTCAGTTCATGGATTTCGCCGGTCGCCGAATTCACGAACCGCGCCACCGCGTCGTGGACCGTCACCGCGCTTGGAGAAAACGAAAGGCCCCGCGCGGGCGCGCCGGCGGCGGGCCTGAAACGCCAGTTCGCTCGGCCACGCGAATCGATCTTCAAGTCCAGCACGGGGCGTTCAAGGATCAGCCCGCCTATTACGACCTTGCCGCTCAACAGCGGCAGGAACGCGATTTCTGCCTCCAGCCGATCCACGGAGAACAGGTTCACGCCGGAAAAGCCCGGTGGGTTGGCGATGGCGAGCCGGCTCACAACGATGCGCGGCGACGGAAAAAGCGTCAACCTTGGGGTTCCGGCAATGGTGACCGCGCGGCCCGTGGCGGTCGCAATGAGGTCGGCTATTTGTTGGCGCAGCACATCCGGGTCGCGGGACAGGAAAAGCGCAATGACCACCACCACCCAAACGGCGATGGCAACGGCGACGGCCCGAATTGTCCGGGCCAGGTCCATCATCCAGACCCGATCAGGGTTTCGATCGCGGAGTCCAGATCGGCGAACGACGACAACACGCATCCCGCGCCGGTGGCCATCAAATCCTCCGGCGGATGGTTGCCCCAAGCGACCCCGATGGCCGCGACCCGCGCGTTTGCCGCCATCTCCATGTCGAAACTCGTATCACCGACCAGCACGGTTCGCGCCGGCACCGCTCCGGTTTCCGCCATTGCCCGTTCCAGCATGGCGGGATGCGGTTTGCTGGGCGCGTCGTCGCTGGTCTGAAGAGTATGAAAATGGGTGCGCAAAGCGAACCGATCCAGTGTTGCGAGAAGGCCACGACGCGATTTTCCGGTTGCGACGCCAAGCAAATAACCGTCCGCCGCAAGCCGCCGGACAGCGTCGCCGGCACCAGGAAACAGTGGTTCCTCGTGGGCGCCCTGACGGCGAAGGGCGCCAAACGCCGCCTTATAGTGCTCGGCGAGATCGTGGTGCGTTTCGGCGCCGGCCTCCGGCAGCAGACTGGCCATGGCCTCGACCAGAGACAGGCCCACGATGCGGCGCACCGCGGTCGGCTCGGGCGGCGGCAGGCCGACCACGCGGTAGGCCTCGGCCATGGCCGCGAAAATCATCTGTTGGCTGTCCACCAGGGTGCCGTCGACATCGAACACCACCAGGTTCGGCGGCGTGTCGGTCACGGCGAGGTATCGAAGCCGAGTTGCGCGAACGTTGCCTTCATATGCTCGGGCAAGGGCGCGGCCACGCTTAATTGGCCGCCGGCGGGATGCGGCAGGATCAGTTCGCGCGCGTGAAGCTGGAGCCTGTCGCCGCCTCGCAGACCGGTCAGAAAAGCCGCCTTGCCACCGTATTTGCCATCGCCCAGGATCGGCGTGCCCAGCTCGGCGCAATGGACCCTGAGTTGGTGCGTGCGCCCGGTCAGCGGCGACAGGGCCAGCCACGCCGCGCGGTCGCCCGCCCGATCCAGCACCCGGTAGCGCGTGAGCGCGTTTTTGCCGGCCACCGGGTCCGGGACCACGCGCTCGCCGGCGGGGCCGCCGCGCTTGCCCAGGGGCACGGCGATCTCGCCGGCGCGCGGTTTGGGCACGCCGGCGACCAGCGCCCAGTAGGTCTTGCGCGCCCGGCCCAAGCGGAACTCGCGGCTCAGTCGGGCCGCCGCCTTGGTCCCCCGAGCCAGGACCAGAACCCCCGACGTGTCTTTGTCCAGGCGGTGCACCAGACGCAGCGGTTCGCCCCCGGCGCTGAGCGCCACCGCGATGGCGTCGATATGGCGGTGTTGGCCGGTCCCGCCTTGCACGGCCAGACCGGCCGGCTTGTCGATCACGACCAGGGTCTCGTCCCGGTGAAGTATCCGCGCCTCGATCCAAGCCACGTCGGCGGGGTCGGGCGGCGGCCGCGTGGTCGGCGCGGCGGCGGGTGGCATTGGCGGCACGCGTATCCGTTGGCCGGCGGACAAACGGGCGCCCGGCGCGGCGCGGTGGCCGTCGATGCGGACCTGTCCCGTCCGGCACAGCTTTTGCGCCCGGCCATAGCCGAGCCCCGGGTATCGGCGCAGCAGCCAACGATCGAGCCGCGTATCGGCGTCGTCGGCGGTGACTTCCACGGTCTGAACGCCGCTCACCCGAGCAGGCTCCGAAACAGGTGTAGGCCCCCAAAAAACGCCGCGATCGACAACACGACCGACACAGCGATATAGGCGCCGGCCGCGGCGTGGGCGCCGCGGCCAATCAACGCCGCGACGTCCAGCGAAAACGTCGAGAACGTGGTGAACGCTCCCAGCACGCCGACCACGAGCAAGGCGCGCAGCTCCGGGCTCGGCGACCACGCCAGGGCGCCGATTTCGACCAGCGCGCCCATGGCGAAGGAACCCACCACGTTAACGATCAGGGTTCCCCAGGGAAAGCTCAGGCCGAACCACAGAGCGACCCCGGACATCACCAGATAGCGGCCGACCGCGCCCAACGCGCCGCCCAGCGCCACGGCGGCCAGCATTTTCACCGGATCTCTTCCGCGCTGTCAGTCATCGCCACCCTTCTTCTCGCGCAGGCGTTGCCAATAGGCCAGACGCTTGGCGATTTCGCGCTCGAACCCTCGCTCGGCCGGCCGGTAGAAACGAGTCCGTTCCATGTCATCGGGGAAATAGTTCTGGCCCGAAAAACCGTCTTCGGCGTCGTGGTCGTATTCGTAATCGGCGCCGTAGCCAAGCTCCTTCATCAGCCGCGTCGGCGCGTTCAGGATATGCTTCGGCGGCATCAAGGAGCCGAACTCGCGCGCCGCCCGCGCCGCCGCGCCGAACGCGCGGTAGGCGGCGTTGGACTTCGGCGCGGTGGCCAGATAGATCACGCATTGGGCCAGGGCCAATTCGCCCTCGGGCGAGCCGACGAAATGGTAGGCCTGCTGCGCGGCCATGGCCTGGATCAGGGCCTGGGGGTCCGCCAGGCCGATATCCTCGGAAGCGAAGCGGACCAACCGGCGCGCGATATAAAGCGGATCGTCGCCGCCCGCCAGCATGCGCGCCAGCCAGTACAGCGCGGCGTCCGCATCGGAGCCGCGCAAGCTCTTGTGCAACGCGCTGATCAGGTTGTAGTGGCTTTCCTGGGACTTGTCGTGGACCGGCGCTCGGCGCTGCACCGCCTCGACCAGGCCGGCGGTATCGAGGGCCGGTCCCGGCGGCCGTTCGGACAACAGCTCCACCAGGTTGAGCAGGTAACGCCCGTCGCCGTCGGCCATGGCGCGAAGGCTGACACGCGCCTCGCCGTCGACCGGGACCGGGCGGCCGATATCGGCCTCCGCCTTTCGCAGCAGACGGTCGAGCGCCGCGTCGTCGAGGCGGCGCAGCACCAGCACCTGGCAACGCGACAGCAGCGCCGCGTTAAGCTCGAAGGACGGGTTTTCGGTGGTCGCGCCGACCAGTACCACCGTGCCGTCTTCGACATAGGGCAAAAAGGCGTCCTGTTGCGCCCGGTTGAAACGGTGAATCTCGTCGACGAACAACAAGGTGCCGCCGCCATCGGCGCGGCGTGCCTTGGCCCGGTCGAACACCTTGCGCAAGTCGGCGACGCCCGAGAACACCGCCGACAAGGGTTCGAAGGCCGAATCGGTCGCATCCGCGAGAAGGCGCGCGATGGTGGTTTTGCCGGTGCCCGGTGGGCCCCAAAGGATGGTCGACGCGAGACGTCCCGCCGCCAGCATGCGCCCGATCGGCCCGTCGGGGCCGAGCAGATGGTCCTGTCCCAACACTTCATCCATGGTGGCGGGTCGCAGCCGGTCGGCGAGCGGGCGCGGGACCGCCTGGTCCATGCCCGCCGCCTCGAACAGGGTCGCCATCACCCCTGCACGACGACGCTCAGCTTACGTCCCGCCCGGTCCACCGTGATGCGCCATTCACGCCGTGGCCGGCTCAGAACTTCCGCCAATGTCGCCGTGGTATCGATAACGCGCGCGCCAATGCGAACAATCATATCGGCCGGCCTGAGCCCGAGCCGCGCGGCGGGGCCGCGATCGGCCTTGAGGACGATCACCCCCGTCTTGTTGGGGTCAAGGCCCAGTTCCTCGGCAAACGCCGGCGACAGGTTGCCCACCGTCACGCCGGCCAGGGGATGGTTGCCGGACAGGGCGCGAATGTCGCGCGGCGGTTCCTCCGGCGCCGCCAGAAGCGGCACGTCGATAACCAGGCTCTCGCCATCGCGAAGCACGCTCAGCCTCATCGTACCGCCGAGCGGCCGCGTGGCGACGCGGAAGCGCAGGCCCTGCGGATCGTAGATTTCGTGGCCGTCGACCTGGCTCACCACGTCGCCCAGGCGAAGACCGGAGGTCCGCGCCGGGCTGAGCGGATGAAGATTGTTGATCAGGATCCCCGCCGGTCGCCGCAGACCCAACGAGTCGGCGATATCCGCCGTCACGGCCTGCGAATCAACGCCCAGCCAGGCGCGCGCCCGGCCGCCCGAAACGATATTGTCGGCGACGACGCGCGCCAGGTTGGCGGGAATCGCGAAACCAATCCCGACGGAGCCGCCGGATCGCGAAAAGATCGCCGTATTGATGCCGACCAGCTTGCCGTCGAGAGTGACCAGCGCGCCGCCGGAATTGCCGGGGTTGATGGCGGCGTCGGTCTGGATGAACGAGCCGACATTGGATATGCCGACGTTGGTGCGCGCCAATGCCGAGATGATCCCGCTGGTCACGGTCTGGCCCACGCCGAACGGGTTGCCGATGGCCAGCACCAGGTCGCCCACTTCGAGCGCGTCCGAGTCGCCAAGCTCCAGATAGGGCTATGGCTCGCCGCCGGTGTCGATCCGCAGGACCGCCAAGTCGGAACTCTCGTCGCTGCCCACCAGGGTGGCGTCGAACTCGCGGCGGTCGGCCAAGGCCACGGTGATTTGGTCGCTGCCCTTGATCACGTGATGGTTGGTAATGATCACGCCGCCGGCTTCGACGATCACGCCGGAGCCCAGCGAATTCTGGATGCGTTCGCGGGGCTGATCGAACAACGGGCCGCCGAAAAAACGTTCGAAGAAGGGGTCGTTGAAAAACGGCAGGTTCCGCCGCGCCCGGACCACGCGCCGGGTGTAAATATTGACCACGGCGGGCGCCACCTGGCGAACCACGGACGCGTAGGACAACTGAACCTGTTGCGCGGACTCCGGCACGACGCGCTGGTCCGTGGCCGAAACGATGCCGCCAGACACGGCGGCACCGACGATCAATGCCGTTATCGTCCATTTCATCATACGGTTCTTACCGCGAAACATACGAAAAGGGCAGCCCGCTGGACTGCCCTCCGTCATGCGTTTCGCCGCGCGCGCGATCACGCGGTCTCGGTGGCCTCCATGCCTTCCGCCTCGGGCAAGGGACCGGAGTCCCGGCCTTTCGCCTCGGAATCGCGGTCGACCAGTTCGATTACCGCCATCGGCGCCGCGTCGCCGTAGCGAAAACCGGCGCGGAGGACCCGGCTGTAGCCCCCCTTACGGTCGGCGTAACGTTCGCTCAACGTCGTGAACAACTTATCGACCAGCTTGGCGTCACTGCCCAGCTTCGCCAACGCCTGGCGGCGCGCGTGCAGCGAGCCGCGCTTGCCCAGCGTGATCAACCGCTCGACAACCGGGCGCAACTCCTTGGCCTTGGGCAAGGTCGTGCGAATCTGTTCGTGCTTGATCAGCGCCGCCGCCATGTTCGAAAACATCGCCTTGCGGTGCGCGCTGGTGCGATTGAGCTTCCGCCCGCTGATTCGGTGACGCATGGTCTGGCTTCCTCCCCGTCCGCCGCCTAGAACGGCTCCTCGAGCCGCTTGGCCATGTCTTCGATGTTCTCGGGCGGCCATTCGGGGATTTGCATCCCCAGATGAAGGTTCATGTGACCCAGAACCTCCTTGATTTCGTTAAGCGACTTGCGGCCGAAATTGGGCGTGCGAAGCATTTCCGCGTCGGTTTTCTGGACCAGGTCGCCGATGTAGATGATGTTGTCGTTCTTCAGGCAGTTGGCCGAACGCACCGACAACTCAAGTTCGTCCACCTTGCGAAGCAGGTGAGGATTGAAGGCCGGCTCCTGGAGCATCTCGCCGTGGGTCTCGCGCGTCGGCTCCTCGAAATTGATGAACAGCTGCAACTGATCGGTGAGGATGCGCGCGGCCAACGCGACCGCGTCATCGGGTGAGACCGTGCCGTCGGTTTCCACGCGCACGGACAACTTGTCGTAATCGGTAACCTGACCGACGCGGGTGTTCTCGACCTTGTAGGTGACCTTCTTGACCGGGCCGAACAGCGCGTCGACCGGAATCAACCCGATGGGCGCGTCCGCCGGCGCGTTCAACGACGCCGGCACATAGCCCTTGCCGTTTTCGACCGTCATTTCGAACTGAATCGAGGTGTCCTTGTCCAACGTACAGATCACCATGTCCGGATCCATGATCTCGATGTCGTGACCGGTCTCGATCTGGCTGGCCGTGACCTCGCCCGGACCGCTGGCTTTCAGGGTGATCCGTTTCGGGCCGTCGCCGTGCATGCGCAACGCAACGCTTTTAAGATTGAGCACGATGTCGGTGACATCCTCGCGCACGCCCGGAATCGACGAGAACTCATGCAACACGCCGTCGATGCGCAGGCTGGTGACGGCGGACCCGCGCAAGCTGGACAACAGGACCCGACGCAAGGCATTGCCCAAGGTAAGGCCAAAGCCGCGCTCGAGAGGTTCGGCCACGATGGTGCCGACGCGAGGGGTGCTTTCGTCGGTCTGAATATCAAGCCGAGACGGCTTGATGAGGTCTTGCCAGTTTTTCTGAATCAACTGCGACATCCTTGTCGGCTCCGTGAAAAGTGGGCCGCGACATGTGGGTTCGTATCGCGCCCGTGCCGCTTCGTCGGCGGCCGTGGCGGTTCATGCCGGTGCGCTGCTGGCGCGCCGGCCGACGTTACACCCGCCTACGCTTGGGCGGGCGGCAACCGTTGTGCGGAATCGGGGTCACGTCGCGGATCGAGGTGATGGTGAAGCCCGCCGCCTGTAACGCGCGCAAGGCCGACTCACGGCCCGATCCCGGTCCTCTGACTTCCACCTCGAGCGTCTTCATGCCGTGTTCCGCCGCCTTTCGGGCCGCGTCCTCGGCGGCCATCTGGGCGGCATAAGGGGTCGACTTGCGCGAGCCCTTGAAACCCTGCGACCCCGCCGACGACCAGGAAATGGCATTACCCTGCACGTCGGTGATGGTGATCAGCGTATTGTTGAAGGTAGCGCTGACATGCGCCACGCCCGACGTGATATTCTTCCGTTCGCGGCGCTTGACGCGCCCGCCCGAATCCTTCGCCATCCATCCACCCTATACTGTACTGTAACTAGGCTTTCTTCTTGCCCGCGACTGCCCGGCCCCGGCCCTTGCGAGTGCGCGCGTTGGTATGCGTGCGCTGACCTCGTACCGGCAGTCCGCGTCGATGACGCAGGCCACGATAGCAACCCAGGTCCATCAACCGCTTGATATTCATTGCCGTGTCGCGCCGCAGGTCGCCTTCAACGTGGTAGTCGTTGTCGATCATTTCGCGAATCCGCGCCAATTCGCTGTCCGACAACTCGTTGACCCGCCGCTCGTTCGGCAGTCCCACCTTGTCGCAGATTTCGCGCGCCTTGGTCCGACCGATCCCGAAGATGTAGGTCAGCGCGATCTGGACACGCTTATTGGTCGGAATGTTGACACCCGCTATACGCGCCACGACGGCAACTCCTCATAGGAAAACCACGCCGCCCGCTCAGCAGTCGGCGCGATAAAGTGATGTCGCATTATATGGCTGTTCGAAGCCAAGTCAACAACCCCCCGACGGCGCCAAGGCCGCGGCGATCTGGTCGGCGACATCGTCAACCGAGGCCATGCCATCGACCGACGAAAGCAGACCCTTGTCGCGGTAATAAGGCAGCAACGGCGCCGTCTGATCGTGATAGGTCTTGAGCCGCGCGCGCATGGTCTCGGCGTTATCGTCGGGACGACGGGTGAACTCGGTGCCACCGCATTGGTCGCACGTTCCCGTCGTCTTTGTAGGTTGGAATTCATCGTGATATCCGGCCCCGCAGGCGGCGCAGGTGAAGCGCCCGGCCACGCGCCGCACCAAGATATCGTCGTCGACCTGAATCTCGATTACCCGATCGACCGCCATGCCCTTGCTCGCCAGAAGCGCCTCCAGCGCGTCCGCCTGGGGCACGTTTCGCGGAAACCCGTCCAGCACGAAGCCGTCGGCGCAATCCGGCCGCGTCACGCGCTCCGCGATAATGCCGACCACCACCTCGTCCGGCACCAACGCGCCGGCTTCCATGATCGCCTTGGCGCGCTGGCCGACCTCGTTCCCGGCCCCGATCGCGGCGCGCAGCATGTCACCCGTGGATAGGTGGGCAAGCCCCAATCGGTCGTGCAGCCGTTGCGCTTGGGTGCCTTTTCCGCAGCCAGGCGGCCCGAAAAATATCAACTTCAAGTACGTCGGCCCCTCAGTCGCGACTTCTTGATCAGGCCTTCATATTGATGGGCCAGAAGATGCGAATGCACCTGAGCCACAAAATCCATGTTGACGTTGACCACGATCAACAGGCTGGTGCCGCCGAAATAGAATGGCACCGCGTATTGCGAGATCATGATCTCCGGCAACACGCAGACCGCCGACAGATAGATCGCGCCCACCGTCGTCAGCCGGGTCAACACGTAGTCGATATGCTCAGCGGTATTCTTGCCCGGCCGGATGCCGGGGAGGAATCCGCCATTCTTTTTCAGGTTGTCGGCCGTATCGACCGGATTGAACACCACGTTGGTGTAGAAGAACGCGAAAAAGACGATCGCCGCGATGTACAGCGCCATGTAGAGCGGCTGGCCACGCGACAGAAAGCCGGTGAGGGTGGTCAGCCAGTCGGGGCCTTGGCCAGCGGAAAAGCTGAGCATGGTCACCGGCAGAAGCAGGATCGAGGAGGCGAAGATCGGCGGGATCACGCCGGCGGTATTCAGCTTGAGCGGCAGATGCGAACTTTCGCCGCCAAACATGCGATTGCCGGCCTGACGCTTGGGGTACTGCACCAGGAGGCGCCGCTGCGCCCGTTCGACGAAGACGATGAAGGTAATAACCACCACCACCATGGCCAGCAACAAGATGATGAACAAGGCCGACAAGGCGCCGGTCCGTCCCAGTTCCAACGTGCCGAACAGCGCGCCCGGCAACTCGGCGACGATACCCGCCATGATGATCATGGAAATGCCGTTGCCAACGCCGCGCGCGGTGATCTGCTCGCCCAGCCACATCAGGAATATGGTGCCGCCAACCAGGGTGATCACCGTGGTGGCGCGGAAGAACAGGCCGGGGTCCATCACGGCGGCGCCCTGGCTTCCAGTCATGCTTTCAAGCCCTACCGCGATGCCAAGCCCTTGCATGGTCGCCAGCAGCACGGTGCCATAGCGGGTGTACTGGGTGATCTTGCGTTGCCCCGCCTGCCCTTCCTTCTTGAGCTGGGCGAGCTGCGGCGAAACCGTGGTCATCAACTGAATGATGATCGACGCCGAAATGTAGGGCATGATGTTGAGGGCGAAGATGGTCATCCGGCCCAGCGCGCCACCCGAGAACATGTTGAACATGCCCAGGATGCCACCGGCGTTCTGGCGGAAGATGTCGTCCAGGATCAGCGGGTCGATGCCGGGAATGGGGATGTAGGTGCCCAGCCGGTAAATCACCAGGGCGCCGAAGGTGAACCACAGCCGCTTTTTTAGCTCGGTCGCCTTGCCGATGGCGCCGAAATTGATGGTCGCGGCCAGTTGTTCGGCGGCAGAGGCCATGAAGCATTCCTTTCGGGGTTAGGCGCGCGCGGTCACTCGCCGTCGCCGCTATTTTTTTTCTTGGCCCCGTCGCCGTCGGCCGGCTTGTCGTCGGACCCGGCCGCCGCCCCCCGTATGATCACTTTGCCGCCGGCCTTTTCGACCGCCGCCACCGCCCCCTTGGAAGCCCCGGCCACATCCACCGTGAGCTTGGCCTTGAGTTCACCCTGCCCCAGCAGGCGCACGCCATCAAGGACGCGACGGACCACGCCCGCGGCGACCAGCGCCTCGGCGTCAATCGTGCCCTTTGTATCCAACTTGCCGGCGTCGATCGCCTGCTGCAGCCGGCCAACGTTCACGGCCGTCAATTTCTTGCGGAAAATATTATGGAAACCGCGCTTGGGAAGGCGCCGGTAAAGCGGCATCTGGCCGCCTTCGAAACCCTTGATGCTGACGCCGCTGCGCGACTTCTGGCCCTTATGGCCACGGCCCGAGGTCTTGCCCTTGCCGCATCCGATTCCGCGCCCCACGCGGGTGCGATCACGGCGCGCGCCGCCATTGTCGCTGAGCTGGTTGAGTTTCATGCGCCTAAACCTTTTCGTCTGCCGCGCGGGTCGCGCCTAACCGACATCCTCGACCCGAACCAGGTGAGAGACCTTGTCGATCATGCCACGCACGGAGGGCGTGTCCTCAAGTTCGCGCGTGCGGTGCATCTTGTTGAGCCCCAGCCCGACGAGGGTCGCGCGCTGGTCGTTGCGGCGGCCGATCGGGCTGCCGATCTGCGTCACCTTGAGCCGGCCCGGTTTGTCCGCCATCGGATCAGCCCTGCGCCGCGGCCGGATCGGCCTCGACCTCGACCTCGCGGCGGCCAAGAATGTCGCCGATCTTCTTGCCACGCTTGGCCGCCACCGCGCGCGGCGATTGAATTCGCGACAACGCATCGAACGTGGCGCGCACCATATTGTAGGGATTGGATGAACCGATCGATTTGGTCACCACATCCTGGACGCCCAACATTTCGAAAACCGCGCGCATCGGACCACCGGCGATGATGCCGGTTCCCGGCGGCGCCGTTCGCAGCACCACGCGACCGGCGCCGAAGCGCCCCTGAATGTCGTGATGCAATGTGCGACCCTCGCGCAGCGGTATGCGGACCAGGCCGCGCTTGGCCCGCTCGGTCGCCTTGCGGATCGCCTCGGGCACCTCGCGCGCCTTGCCGGATCCGAAACCGACCCGGCCGCGGCCATCGCCGACCACCACCAGGGCGGCAAAACCGAAGCGGCGCCCGCCCTTCACTACCTTGGCGACGCGGTTGATGCTGACCAGCTTGTCGGCCAGTTCGCTGTCGCCATCGCCATCGCGGCCCCTGTCGCGTCCTCTGCCGCGTCCGCCGCGTCTGCTGTCTTGTCGTGCCATCCGTTCGATCCAGTTAATTCGGCCCAGTTATTCGACCCAGTTGTCCGCGCTAGAAGTCCAGTCCGTTTTCTCGCGCCGCGTCGGCCAGCGCCTTGATGCGGCCGTGATAGCGGTAGCCACCCCGGTCGAACACCACCTTATCAAGCCCGGCCGCCTTGGCGCGGGTCGCGATCAAGGCACCGACTTTCTTGGCGGCCTCGACCCCCGCGCCCGATTTCACTTCGGCGCGCAAATCCTTGTCCACCGTCGAGGCGGCGGCCAGGGTGCGCCCGGCCAGATCGTCGATCACCTGGGCATAGATGTGTTTGCCCGAGCGAAATACGCTTAACCGTGGCCGCCCATTGGCGACCTGCCCAACGCGATACCGGTTGCGGCGCTTGCGGCGCTCATGAAGCGCTCGTTCCTTCAACATGACGCGCGTCCCTACTTCTTCTTGCCTTCCTTGCGGAAGATGTATTCGTCAACATACTTGATGCCCTTACCCTTGTAGGGCTCGGGTTTTCGCAAGGACCGAATGTCGGCGGCGAACTGACCCACGCGCTGCCGGTCCATGCCGCTGACCGTGATTGCCGTCGGCCGCTCGCAGGTGATCGTGATATCGTCCGGGATCGCCACCTTGATGTCGTGGCTGTAGCCGAGTTGCAGACTGAGCATGTCACCGTCCACCGCCGCGCGGTAGCCGACGCCGTTGATCTCAAGACTGCGGGTAAACCCCTGCGACACGCCGTTGACCATATTGTTGACCAAGGTGCGCGACAGCCCCCACATGGCCCGCGCCCGACGCCCATCGTCGCGTGGCTTGACCCATATCAGATTGTCCTCGCGCGACACCTCGACTTCGTCGGCCAAGGTGCGGCTGAGCTCGCCCAGCTTGCCCTTGACCGTCACGCTTTGTCCCACGATCGCCACTTCGACGCCGTCAGGTACCGCCACGGGGTGTTTTCCAATGCGCGACACGTTCGTCTCCTAGATCACGAAACAGAGCACTTCGCCGCCGACGTTGGCGGCGCGCGCGTCCGCGTCCGACATCACGCCGCGCGGAGTTGACAGGATGGAAATGCCCAAACCATTGCTGACCCGCGGCAAATCCTTGATCGATGAATAAACACGCCGGCCCGGCTTCGACACACGCCCGATGCGGCGGATCACCGGCGCGCCCTCCTGATACTTCAACTCGATCGAAATCGCCGGCTTGCCGGCATCGTCCTCCGACGGCTCGTAGCCACGGATATACCCTTCCTTGGTCAACACCGCCAACACGTTTCCGCGCAAATTCGACGCGGGACAGCGCACGTTGCGCTTACCCACGCGTTGCCCATTGCGTATACGGGTCAGCATGTCGCCGAGTGGATCGGTCATCGTCATTGCCGCGTTCTCCTACCAGCTCGCCTTGACCATGCCAGGAATCTGGCCCGACGCCGCGAGCTCACGCAGCGCGATCCGCGACATCTTGAGCTTGCGGTAGTAGGCGCGTGGCCGCCCCGTCAATTCGCAACGGTTGCGGACCCTGACCGCCGCTCCGTTGCGCGGCATCGCCGCAAGCTTCAGGCGCGCGGCAAAACGGTCCTCGGCGGACAGGCTTTCGTTTCGCGCCGCCGCCTTCAGTTCGGCGCGCTTGGCCGCGTATCGCGCGACCAAGCGTTTGCGCTTGTTGTTCTTCTCCACGGAGCTCACTTTCGCCATTCGGTTATCTCCAATTCCGGACCAGGTCGATCAGCTTGCGAACGGCATGTTGAAGCCGCGCAGCAGCGCGCGCGCTTCGTCGTCGGTTGGCGCGGTGGTGACGATGACGACGTCGAGTCCGCGCACTTCATCGACCGCGTCGTAATCGATCTCGGGAAACACAATCTGTTCCTTCAGCCCCAGCGCATAGTTGCCGCGGCCGTCGAAGCTGGCCTCGGACAGCCCGCGGAAATCACGCACCCGCGGCAACGCGATGGTAATCAGACGGTCGAGAAATTCGTACATGCGGTCGCGCCGCAATGTCACCTTGACCCCAACGGTCATGCCTTCGCGAAGCTTGAACGCGGCGATCGATTTCTTGGCTTTCGTGATCACGGGCTTCTGGCCGGCGATGGCGATAAGATCGGTGACCGCGCCGTTGATCTTCTTGCCCTCGCGCGCCGCCTCGCCGACTCCCATGTTGATGACGACCTTTTCCAGGCGCGGAACCTGCATCGGATTGGCATAACCGAATTGTTCGAGCAGGGCCGGAACCACGGTCGTCTTGTAATGGTCTTGCATGCGGGTCATCGGGACATCCTCAACGATCGATAATCTCGCCGGAGCGCTTGGCGAAACGTACCTTGCGGCCGTCCTCGAGAATCTTATAGCCGACCCGGGTCGGCTTGCTGTCCTTGGGGTCGATCAGGGAGACGTTGGAAACATGCAACGCAGCTTCCTTGTCCTCGATGCCGCCGGGACTGGTGGGCGACGGCCGGGTATGACGCTTGACCATGTTCACGCCCTGGACCACCACGCGATTTTCGCTTGGCATGACGCGCAGCACCTCGCCCCTTTTGCCGCTGTCCTTGCCCGCGATCACGATCACTTCGTCACCCTTTTTCACGCGCAGCTTCACCGCCATCACAACACCTCCGGCGCCAGCGAGACGATTTTCATGAAGTGCTTGGCCCTGAGCTCGCGCGTGACGGGGCCGAAAATGCGCGTGCCAATCGGCTCGCCCTGCGGGTTGATCAACACTGCGGCATTACGGTCGAAACGGATCGCGCTGCCATCGGCCCGGCGCACTTCCTTGGCCGTGCGCACGATCACCGCGCGGTGCATATCGCCTTTTTTGACCCGGCCGCGCGGAATCGCTTCCTTGACGCTGACCACGATCACGTCGCCGACCGAGGCGGTCTTGCGACCGGAGCCGCCCAGCACCTTGATGCACTGGACGCGCTTCGCGCCGGAATTGTCGGCGACATCCAGGTTGGTTTGCATCTGGATCATGGTTGAATCCCTTGTTTATTAAGTCGCGACTCGGGCCTAAGCATCGTCGGCGATCACTTCCCACCGCTTGGACTTTGAAATCGGTCGGCACTCGCGGATACGCACGATATCCCCCACCTTGACTTCATTCTTCTCATCGTGACAGGCGTATTTCTTGCTTTTCTTGACGAACTTCTTGTACAGCTCGTGCTTGACGCGGCGATCGACCCGCACGGTCACCGTCTTGTCCGGCTTGTCGCCGACCACCACGCCTTGAAGAACTCGTTTCGGCATCTGTCCACCTAGCCTTGCGACGCGGAACGCGCGCGTTGGTTGAGTACGGTTTTGATGCGCGCGACGTCGCGCCGAACCTGACGCATCCGCGCCGTGTTCTCCAGTTGTCCGCTAGCGCGCTGGAAGCGCAGGTTGAATTGCTCCTTCTTGAGATCGAGCAATTGCGAGGCGAGCGCGCCGTCGTCCTTGGGACGCAGGTCCTCGACTTTCATTTATAGCTCCTCGCCAAGTCGCATGACGAAGCGCGTGCGCACCGGCAGTTTCGCCGCGCCGCGTCGGAACGCCTCGCGCGCCAGTAGCCCGGGTACGCCATCGAGCTCGAACATGATCCGGCCCGGCTTGACCCGACACGCCCAGTATTCCGGGTTGCCCTTGCCCTTGCCCATGCGCACCTCGGTCGGCTTGGCGCTGATTGGCAAGTCGGGAAAAATCCGGATCCACATACGCCCGGCGCGCTTGATGTGTCGGGTGATGGCGCGGCGCGCGGCTTCGATCTGGCGCGCCGATATACGGGCGGGTTCCACGGCCTTGAGGCCGAAGGCGCCGAAATTCAACGTCGTGCCGCCCTTGGCCAAGCCATGGATCCGGCCCTTGTGGGCCTTGCGATACTTCGTGCGTTTGGGACTGAGCATCGGTGTGTCTCCGCCGCTTTAGACGCGCGCGCCCTGGGTTTCCGTCCGGCGCCGTTCGTGGGCCATGGGATCGTGTTCCATGATCTCGCCCTTGAACACCCACACCTTGACGCCGCAAGTGCCATAGGCCGTGTGCGCGGTCTTGGTGCCGTAATCGACATCGGCGCGCAACGTGTGCAACGGAACGCGGCCCTCCCGGTACCATTCCATGCGCGCGATCTCGGCGCCGCCAAGGCGGCCGCCGCAATTGATGCGGATACCTTGGGCGCCCAGGCGCATGGCCGACTGCACGGCGCGCTTCATGGCGCGGCGGAACGCAACGCGGCGGACCAATTGCTGCGCGATGTTCTCGGCCACCAACTGCGCCTCGATCTCCGGCTTGCGAATCTCGACGATGTTCAGATGAATTTCGCTATCGGTCATCTTGGCGATTTCGGCCTTGAGCTTTTCGATATCGGCGCCCTTTTTGCCGATCACGACGCCAGGCCGCGCGGTATGGATGGTGATCCGCGCCTTTTTCGCCGGACGCTCGATGACCACCTTGGCGACCCCCGCCTGATCAAGCCGTTTGAACAAAAAGCGACGGATCCTGAGGTCCTCGTGCAGCAGGTCGCCATATTCGCTATCGGCGTACCAGCGCGAATCCCACGTCCGGTTGATTCCCAGCCGAAAGCCGATCGGATTGACTTTTTGGCCCATGCCTAGTCCTCCTCGCGTTCGCGAACCACGACGGTGATCCGGCTGAACGGTTTTGTGATCCGCGACATCCGCCCGCGCGCCCGCGCCCTGAACCGGCGCATGGTCAGGCTTTTGCCGACAAAAGCCTCGGCCACGTACAAGCGATCGACGTCGAGGTTGTGATTGTTCTCCGCGTTGGCGATGGCCGCCTCGAGCACTTTCCTGACATCGTTGGCGATGCGCCGCGGCGAAAAGGCGAGCTGCGTCAGCGCGGTCTCGGCGGCCAATCCACGAATGCTGGTGGCCACCAGATTGAGCTTCTGGGCGCCGGTGCGCAGGCTGCGCGCCATCGCCATCGCTTCGTTCTCGGCCAGGCGCCGCTGGGTGCCTTGCTTGCTCATGGTCAGCCCCGCTTCGCCCGTTTGTCGCCGGAATGGCCGTAAAAGGTGCGCGTCGGCGAAAACTCGCCGAGTTTGTGGCCAACCATGTTTTCGGTCACCAACACCGGAATGAATTTTCGCCCGTTATAGACGCCGAAAGTCAGACCGACGAACTGCGGCAGAATCGTCGAGCGCCGCGACCAGGTCTTGATCACTTCCTTGCGGCCCGACGCGCGCGCGGCGTCCGCTTTCTTCAGCATGTAGCCGTCGACGAACGGCCCCTTCCAAATCGATCGCGCCAAGGCTCGATCTCCCTGTCTATTTACGACGGCGCCGGCGACGCAGAATCAGCCGGTCCGTGGATTTGTTTTTGCGCGTGCGCTTGCCCTTGGTCGGCACACCCCAAGGCGACACCGGATGACGTCCACCCGACGTGCGGCCCTCGCCGCCGCCATGGGGATGGTCGACCGGGTTCATGGCGACGCCGCGCACGTGTGGACGCCGGCCCAGCCAGCGGTTGCGCCCCGCCTTGCCCAGGTTGATGTTCTTGTTGTCGGGATTCGACACGGCGCCGACCGTGGCCATGCATTCGCCGCGCACCATGCGCTGCTCGCCCGACGACAGACGCAGCAAGGCATAGCCCGCGTCCTTGCCGATCAGTTGGGCGTAATTGCCGGCGGAGCGCGCCAATTGGCCGCCCTTGCCCGGCTTCATCTCGATATTATGGATGACCGTGCCGACCGGCATGTTGCGCATCGGCATGGCGTTGCCGGGTTTGATGTCGGCGCGGTCGCCGGCGATCACCTGGTCGCCCGGATTCAGACGTTGCGGCGCCAGGATATAAGCCAACTCGCCGTCTTCGTACTTCAACAAGGCAATAAAGGCGGTGCGGTTGGGATCGTATTCGAGGCGCTCGACCGTCGCCGGCACGTCGAACTTGCGCCGCTTGAAATCAACCGTCCGGTAGCTCCGCTTATGGCCGCCGCCGCGATGGCGGACCGTGACACGACCGTGATTGTTGCGGCCGCCTTTCTTGCTCAACCCCTTGGTCAATTTCTTGACCGGCTTGCCCTTGTGCAATTCGCTGCGATCGACCAACACAAGCTGGCGCATCGACGGCGTCATCGGGCGGAATTTTTTCAGTGCCATGGCGTCGCCCCCCTCAGATTCCGGCCGTGTAATCGATGCTCTGGCCCTCGGCCAGGGTGACGATCGCTTTCTTGTAATCCGAGCGCCGACCCATGCGGCCGCGGAATCGCTTGGTCTTGCCCTTGACCCTGAGCGTGTTGACCCCCGTCACCTTGACTTTGAACAACGCCTCGATGGCCTTGCGGATCTCGGGCTTGGTCGCGGTCATGGCGACGCGAAACGCGACCTGATTGTGTTCGCTGAGCAGCGTCGCCTTTTCGGTGATCACGGGACCGAGGATAATGTCGTAGGTGCGTTCGTTGATCATTTCAAACGCGCCTCCAACGCCTCGACTGCGGCCTTGGTCAGCGCCAACGTGTCACACCGCAAAATATCGTAGACATTCGCGCCCTGGCTGGGCAACACGTCCACGCCGGGCAGGTTGGACGCGGCGCGCTTGAAGTTGGCGTCGACTTCCGCGCCGTCGATCAACAAAACCGAATCCCAGCCCAGCGCAGCAAGCTGCTTGGCCAGCGCGCTGGTCTTGGGCGTATCCATCTTGGCGGTGTCGACGACGACCAGCTTGCCTTCCGCCTGTTTGGCCGAAAGCGCCGTCTTGAGAGCCAGTTTGCGGACTTTCTTCTGCAGGCCGTGCGCATGGTCGCGCACCACGGGTCCGAACACCACGCCGCCGCCGGCGAACTGCGGCGCGCGGCGCGTGCCTTGACGCGCCCGGCCGGTGCCCTTCTGGCGAAATGGCTTGGCGTTGCTGCCCTGAACTTCGTTGCGTTCCTTGGTCTTGTGGGTGCCGGCGCGGCGTTTGGCCAACTGCCAGCTGACCGCCCGATGCAACAGATCGGGCCGCACCGCCACGGCGAATACCTCGTCGGCCAGGGTGACCTTGCCGGCCTTCTTGTTCTCAAGGGTGATGACGTCGCACTCCATCGCCCTTAGTCCTCGCTCTCTTGGTTGGTCTCGGGCGCGCCTTCGGCGGCCATCTCCGCCTCGGGCGCCGGCCCGTCCACCGGCGCCGGGCCCGATCGGACCGCGGCCGGATAAGGCGCCGACGACGGCAGGGCGCGCTTCTTGGCGTCGGTGACGCGGACATAGCCGCCTTCCGGCCCCGGCACGCCGCCCAAGATCATGATCAGGCCACGCTCGGCGTCGGTGCGGACCACGTAAAGATTCTGCACGGTGACGTTCTTGGCCCCCATGTGGCCGGCCATCTTCTTGCCCTTGAATACCTTGCCGGGATCCTGGGAGTTGCCGGTCGAGCCGTGGCTGCGATGCGAGACCGACACGCCGTGGCTGGCGCGCAATCCGCTGAAGTTGTGCCGCTTCATGGCGCCGGCGAAACCCTTGCCGATGGACATGCCGGCAACATCGACGTACTGGCCCTCGATGAAGTGATCGGCGGTCAACTCGGCCCCGACATCGACCAAGGCATCGTCGCTGACACGAAACTCGGCCAACTTTTTCCTGGGTTCGACCTTGGCCTTGGCGAAATGGCCGCGCATCGCCTTGGTCACGTTCTTCGCCTTGGCGGCGCCGATCCCGAGCTGAAGCCCGCTGTAGCCGTCGCGATCGGTGGTGCGCTGGGCGACCACCCGGCACCCGTCCACCTTGAGCACGGTAACCGGCAGGTGACGCCCGTCATCGAGATAGATGCGCGTCATGCCGAGTTTTTGCGCGAGGAGACCGGTTCGCATGCCCCGCCCCTAAAGCTTGATTTCCACGTCGACGCCCGCCGGCAGGTCGAGCTTCATCAGCGCGTCAACCGTTTGCGGCGTGGGATCGACGATGTCGAGAAGGCGCTTGTGGGTGCGGATTTCGAACTGCTCGCGCGACTTCTTGTCGATATGCGGCGAACGCAACACCGTGTACCGCTCGATCTGAGTCGGCAGCGGGATCGGCCCCCGCACGCTGGCGCCGGTCCGTTTGGCGGTGTTGACGATCTCGCTGGTGGACTGGTCCAGGATGCGATGATCGAACGCCTTGAGGCGGATGCGAATATTCTGATTGTCCATGTCTATCTGTTCCTCTCGGGCTTCCGCCGGGCCCGCCTATTCGACGATTTCGGAGACGACGCCGGCGCCGACGGTGCGGCCGCCCTCGCGGATCGCGAAGCGCAGGCCCTGGTCCATCGCGATCGGCGCGATCAGTTCGATATC
>Ga0114949_10000479_pt1 | contig 21550 bp, 15 predicted proteins | sample N074metaG_FD_83505 | JGI IMG/M metagenome (GOLD analysis project Ga0114949, IMG submission 83505) | Deep subsurface microbial communities from Kermadec Trench to uncover new lineages of life (NeLLi) - N074 metaG | ecosystem: Environmental > Aquatic > Marine > Ocean trench > Sediment | place...
CTTCCGGTACGGAGCCGGTGGTTCGTGTCATGGTTGAAGGTGAAGATGAGTCCCTGGTAGAAGAATTAGCAAGAGATCTTGCCGAGGCTGTTGAGCAGGCATTAAGTTGATTTATCACCATGATAATTGATTGCCACAGTTTTTTAAGGCAGCTTGATAAGAACAGTTTTATAAGAACAGCTTGATAAGAACAGCTTGATAAGAACAGCTTGATAAGAACAGTTTTATAAGAACAACCTCACTAGAACAGCCCATAAGATTGAAACTTAATTGCAAAGCCGGTAACATCTGCCGCCTTTTTGCAAGGCGCTTGAGTAGAGTATGTCATGAGAAAATACCTTGTTGCCGGTAATTGGAAGATGAATGGTGCCAGGCGGGGTATCGCCGAGCTCATTGGGTCATTGAAAGGAAATGTGCCCGTTAGTGTGGAAGTTTTGGTTTTTCCGCCGTCTGTTTATTTGGACCAGGTTCACGCCGACCTGGAAGGCAGTTTGATCAAACTGGGTGCGCAGAATATGGATTGGCGGGATCAGGGCGCTGTTACTGGTGAACTATCTTCATCCATGTTGAAGGATGTTGGCTGCACCTATTGTCTTGTAGGGCATTCTGAACGTCGGCAGTTGTTTGCAGAAACCGATGAGCAGGTTGCTAACAAATTTAAGGCATGCATTACCAATGGATTGTCACCGGTGCTTTGTGTTGGCGAATCGCTGGAACAGCGGAAGACGGGCCAGACCATGGAAGTTGTTGCTCGTCAGATTCGAGCCGTAATAGATAGCGTCGGAATAGCTGGCGTTGGCGAGGGAATTATTGCCTACGAACCTGTTTGGGCTATTGGTACGGGTGAGAGTGCGACTCCAGAGCAGGCTGAAGAAGTGCACAGCGCTATTCGGGATCTTTTGAGCCGGGAAGACCCCGCAACAGCGGAAAATGTGCAGATTTTGTACGGTGGTAGTGTTAAACGGGACAATGCAGCTGCTTTGTTCGAGAAAGACAATATTGACGGCGCGCTGGTTGGGGGTGCCTCACTGGTGAGTAACGATTTTATAGGTATCTGTCAGGCTGCGGCTAACAGGATGGAAGAATAAGATGGAAATGCAAGTCATTGAAACATTGGTGCTGGTAGCTCATGTATTGGCTGCTTTAGCGATTATCGGGCTTGTGCTCATCCAGCACGGGAAAGGGGCGGATATGGGTTCCGGATTTGGGGGCGGTGCTTCCTCTACCGTATTTGGTAGTGGAGGTGCAGGGAACTTCTTGTCAAAATCCACAACCTGGCTTGCGATTGGATTCTTTCTCACCAGTTTTACACTGGCCTACTTTGCAAAAGAAAAATCTGTCGTAGCACGCAATCTTGGCATTCCTGAGGTTGTTCAGCAGGCGCCAGCTCAGGCAGAAATGCCTGTACTGGAGTTTGCAAGAGATTCCGAAGTTCCCGTAATGGAACCTGATGATTCTGACATACCGCAAAACTAGCCCTTTTTTTGGGCCACCCTGCATATGCCGAAGTGGTGAAATTGGTAGACACGCTACCTTGAGGGGGTAGTGGGGGTAACCCCGTGGAGGTTCAAGTCCTCTCTTCGGCACCAGGTTTGTGGCTTTGCGCCGATGCGTCGGACCGAGCAAAACACAAACATCGGCAGACGTTGCAGCGCAGCGAAACGTCGAGAGCCAGGTTCATGTATTGGCCGCAGGCCAAACATGAACGGCGGCAGTGAACTTACTCAAAACTGGTCTTTTTAGCCATCAACGTTTTCGTGGTTGACCGTTCGATGTCACATCTCTATAATTCGCTCCCTTGTTGTTGCGGGGTGGAGCAGTCTGGTAGCTCGACGGGCTCATAACCCGTAGGTCGTAGGTTCAAATCCTGCCCCCGCTACCACAGTTTTTAAAGCCCCTTTTATGGGGCTTTTTATTAGTTTGTTAGCCGGTAACTTTGTGGCCGCTAACTTATTAGGCGTTAATAGAGTTAGCGGGTGAGGGAGAGTGGGCGACCTGGTTTACCCATCGTCGGTTTGTTGTAATGGGCTTTATGCCCATTTTTTGTTTGCAGGTTCGGTAGAAAAAATGTCGTCAGAACGAAGATGAGTGATCAGATTGAAGAGATGATTGAACCCCTGGTAAATGGGCTGGGATGTCAACTCTGGGGTATCGAAAAATTGTCCCAGGGAAAGTATTCGGTGCTGAAGATCTATATCGATGCGGATAAGGGGATTGAAGTAGATGATTGTGCCCGGATTAGCCGGCAGGTGAGTGCCTTGCTGGATGTAGAGGAACCATTCAAAGGGAACTACACCCTTGAAGTTTCCTCACCGGGACTCGATAGAAGACTATTCAAATTAGACCAATTTGAAAGTTATAAAGGTGCGCAGGTTAAACTTAGCTTGCGAAGACCTTATGAAGGTCGTAGAAGGTTTATAGGAATACTGTGCGGTATAGAAGAAGAGGACGTGGTCCTTCGCTCAGACAGTAATGAGGAAATACTTTTCCCATTTGAGCAGATAGAAAGGGCTAATATCATCCCGGATATCTAACCGTGAAATGAGAACGAGTGGATTATAACCGCTCGTTAATGAGTGAGTTGAGGCATTGCGATGAGCAAAGAGATACTGCTGGTAGTAGAATCGGTTTCTAACGAAAAAGGTGTGTCAGAAGACATCATCTTTGAAGCGTTGGAACTCGCCCTTGCGTCTGCGACAAAGAAACGTTATCGCGAAGACGTTGAACTTCGAGTAGCCATCGATACAACCACAGGTGAATACGAAACTTTTAGGCGATGGAAGGTTGTCGCTGATGAAACCGATGAGCCTGATCAAGACTCTAATGGGTCTGCAGATGTGAATATTGATGATGCCATTGTAGAAGAAGAGGTATCCCCGGATGCACAACTCAAACTCACAGAAGCAAAAGAGAAAGATTCAAGCCTGAACATAGGGGATTTTTACGAGATTCCCGTAGAGTCTGTTGACTTCGGCCGAATAGCAGCCCAGACGGCCAAGCAAGTGATTGTGCAGAAAATTCGTGAAGCTGAACGTGCGCAGGTTGTTGATGCCTATAAAGACCGTGTCGGTGAGTTGATCAATGGCCAGGTCAAAAAGGTTACCCGCGAGGCGGTGATCATGGATTTGGGTAACAACGCGGAAGCACTTCTACCCCGTGAAGAATGGATCCCAAGAGAAACTTTCAGGGTTGGGGATAGGTTGAGGGCGCTGCTAGAGGAAGTGCGACCTGAAGCTCGCGGCCCACAATTAGCCCTGACTCGCACCTCGCCAGCCATGTTGGTTGAGTTATTTAAGATTGAAGTGCCTGAAATCTCAGATGGCATTATAGAGATCCTGGGCGCAGCACGGGATCCTGGTTCACGAGCAAAAATTGCAGTGAAAACAAATGATGGCCGTATAGATCCTATTGGGGCTTGCGTGGGAATGAGGGGTTCAAGAGTGCAGGCCGTATCTGGCGAACTTAACAACGAACGAATTGACATTGTTCCATGGGATGACAATATTGCGCAACTTGCAATCAATGCAATGTCACCTGCTGAAGTCGCTTCAATCGTCGTTGATGAAGAAACCCGGAGCATGGATATCGCTGTTTCTGAAGAAAATCTGGCTCAAGCCATTGGTCGTGGTGGTCAAAATGTGAAACTTGCTAGTGAGTTAACTGGCTGGAACCTCAATATCATGACCGAAGAGGAGGCAGCTGAAAAACATGAACAGGAAGCGGGCTCGGTAATCAAAAACTTCATGGAACGACTCGATGTAGACGAAGATGTTGCAGTAGTACTCGTAGAAGAGGGATTCTCGACGCTCGAGGAGATTGCTTACGTACCGATAGAGGAAATGATCGCGATTGAGGGCTTTGATGAGGATATTGTCGAAGAACTGCGAAATCGGGCCAAGAATTCGCTGACGACGCTTGAGCTAGCGCATGAAGAAGAAATTGGCAACACGGAACCTGCTGCTGACTTACTCGAAATGGACGGTATGGAAAAGCGAATAGCATACCAGCTTGCGGCAATTGGGGTGATAACGATGGAAGATCTTGCCGAACAGGCAATTGATGATTTAATCGATATTGAAGATATGACAGATAAGCGGGCCGGTGAACTCATTATGACTGCACGTGCACCCTGGTTTGCAGAAGAAGATGATCAAGCTGAAAAGGCTTGATTGACTAATCGAGGAAGACTAGATGGCTGATGTAACGGTAAAACAACTGGCAGAGACAATAGGAACGCCTGTTGACCGTTTATTGCAGCAGATGCAAGAGGCTGACCTGCCTCAAAATACTGAGGAAGACCCTGTAAGTGAAGATCAAAAGGAACTTCTGTTGTCTCATCTGAAGAAAAGCCATGGTGGGTCCGAGAGTGCGCCCAGGAAGATCACGTTAAAGCGACGAACGCTGAGTACGCTGAAGACAGGTGGCTCCTCGGGTCGAGGGCGAACGGTGAGTGTTGAAGTTCGAAAGAAAAGGACCTACGTACGGCGTGCGCCGACGGAAGACGATCAGCCAAAGTTGGCCACACCTGCACCCACCACCGCCGCCAAAACACCCACGCCTGCCACTGAGTCTGCTGAAGTTGTGGATTTGGAAGCCAAACGCCGTGCCGCCTATGCAGAGGTGGAGGTTGAAGCAGGGAAAAGGCGTCAGGAAGCCGCTGACAAAGCAGCTGCACTAGAGAAGCAGAAAGCTGAAGAAGCACAGGAAGCGGAAAGAAAACAAAAAGCTGCTGCCCTGAAGGCAGTTAAAAATAAGCAGGAACCAACAGAAGTCGAGGGCAGTAGTGTCAGCACCCGCAAAGATAAACGTGATCGCCATGATCTGGACGAAGAAGATTTAAAACAGAAAAAATCCAAGCACGGTAATCGTAAACGGCGAGTGGAAGAGCTGCTGGGTGAAGATGGTGCGGAAGACATCTCCGAAGACGCTGGTACGCAAAGAAACGCCACGCTGGGTCTCGCTACCGGTAAGAGGCAAAAACGAGCGGCAATTGGCAAGCCTGCGGGGACCCAACATAAATTTCAGGCGCCCACTGAAGATAGGCAAAGAGAAGTTGAGCTAGGTGAATCCATTACGGTTCAACAACTATCCCAGCGAATGTCAGTCAAAGCGACAGACGTGATCAAGGCTTTAATGAATCTTGACGTCATGGCAAGTATCAATGAAGCAGTTGATCAAGATACTGCCACGCTGATTGTCGAAGAATTTGGGCATATTGTGAAGCTGGTCAATGCAGATGCACTAGAAAAGACGCTTGAAGATGAACTTGTTTATGAGACCGAAGCAAAGACCAGGGCGCCTGTGGTTACGGTTATGGGCCATGTTGACCATGGTAAGACGTCGCTGCTTGATTACATTCGCAATTCCCGTGTTGCCGACGGAGAAGCGGGCGGTATTACTCAACATATCGGTGCCTATAGAGTTAATACCGATCATGGGGAAATCTGTTTTATCGATACTCCCGGCCACGCGGCATTCTCGGCCATGCGCGCACGCGGTGCCAGTGCAACGGATATCGTGATTCTTGTTGTTGCAGCTGACGATGGAGTTATGCCGCAAACAGAGGAGGCGATTCAGCATGCACGAAACGCTGGTGTGCCGATGATTGTTGCTGTGAATAAAATCGACAAAGAGGGTGCTGATCCAGATCGAGCTAAGAATGAATTGGCAGCAAGAGAAGTGATTCCGGACGATTGGGGCGGCGACACGCAATTTGTACCAGTTTCAGCGATAACAGGGCAAGGGGTTGAAGATCTGCTGGAGGCAATAAACTTACAGGCAGAGTTGCTTGAATTAACGGCGACCGAAGATGGCCCCGCCCAGGGTGTTGTGCTCGAATCAAGACTGGACAAGGGCAAAGGCCCGGTTGCATCGCTGCTGGTTCAAAATGGCACTCTCAAACAAGGCGATATCATAGTAGCGGGTGAACAATTTGGGCGAGTACGTGCTCTAGATGATGAAAACGGCAGTCGAATGAAATCTGCTGGACCTGCCACGCCCGTGTCTGTCCTGGGACTAAACGGCACGCCAGCGGCGGGTGAAAGCTTCTTGGTGACCAGGGACGAAAAGCGGGCTCGTGAAGTAGCAGAAATCAGGAAAGATAGAGCTAAAAATGAACGAATCGCAACGCCCGCGGTTAGCCTCGACAATTTGCTCGAAAGCTTCAGTTTAACTGAAACCAGTCTGCTTAATGTGGTTGTAAAGGCGGATGTGCGTGGAACGCTGGAGGCAATTGTTTCTGCTCTGCTAGAGCTAGGTAACGAAGAGGTTAAGGTGAATATTGTTTACTCTGGAGTAGGTGGTATAAGTGAATCTGATGTAACTCTGGCAGGAACATCAGGTGCTGTGATATTTGGGTTTAATGTCCGGGCTGAAAATTCAGCGAAGAAGTTTGTCGAGAGAGAAGGATTGGACCTGCGCTACTACAAGGTTATTTATGACCTGATAGATGATGTCCGGGATGCGCTCAGTGGAATGCTGTCTCCGGAAATCAGGGAAGAAATTGTTGGAATTGCCCAGGTACGAGAGGTATTTGATAGCAAGAAACTGGGAAATATTGCCGGTTGCATGGTTATCGAGGGAACTGTGTCCAGGACCAAGAAGATAAGGGTATTGAGGGATAATATTGTAATTTACGAAGGTGAGCTTGAATCACTGCGTCATTTCAAAGATGAGGTCGAGGACGTGAGAAATGGCACCGAATGTGGAATCGGCGTAAAGAATTACAACGATGTTAAGGTGGGTGACCAGATTGAAGTATTCGATACTCGTGAAGTCACAAGGGAATTATAGGCAATCGACTCGTCGATTGTAAATTAGATGCCAAGGGAGTTCAGCAGAGGAAGACGGATAGCCGACCTGATACAAAGGGAATTGGCGATTTTGATCCAGAGGGAAGTAAGAGACCCTCGTTTAGGCATGATTACGATCAATGATGCCAAGGTGTCGCGTGATCTGGCGTTTGCAGATGTTCACTTTACAATGTTCCCGGAAGAAAACGCTGAAATTGCTGAAGAAGTGCTGAATAACGCAGGAGGTTTCTTACGCAGCCAGCTTGCGAAAATAATGTCTACGCGAACAACCCCTAAACTCCGTTTCCACTATGACGATACCATCGTGAACGGCGCCAGGATATCCAAAGCTATTGATGATGCTTTATCTGATGATGCCAGCAGGCGTGGTCAGGAAGAGGAATAGGATGGCGAGGAAATCACGCAAAGGTAGAGTGGTAAATGGCATTTTATTACTGGACAAACCGGAAGGAATGACTTCAAATGGCGCCCTTCAGGAAGCCAAGAAGATTTTTAATGCTGCCAAGGCAGGGCATACAGGTAGTTTGGACCCTCTGGCGACCGGTGTTTTGCCCCTTTGTTTTGGTGAAGCGACTAAATTTTCCCAATTCCTCCTTAACGCAAACAAGCGCTATCTGACCAGGATCAGATTGGGTGTTGTTACGACGACGGGAGATGCGGACGGTCAGACGCTAACGACAGCGGAAGTACCGGATATTTCGACCAGTGACCTGGAAGTGATACTGGATAGGTTCAGAGGTGAAATCTCGCAGATACCATCGATGTATTCAGCCATAAAAGTGAATGGCCAGCCGCTCTACAAGCTGGCCCGCCAGGGTATTGAGATTGAGCGTAAAAGCCGCCAGGTTACGATTTTCAAGATGGATCTTGTAAGCCTGGTGCACGCAGAAATTGTGCTTGATATTTTCTGTAGCAAGGGAACTTACGTGCGCAGTATTGCCGAGGATATTGGCGAGGCGATTGGCTGTGGGGCGCATGTCATTGCACTGCGGCGACTGGAATCAGGCCCCTTTGGTATTGAAGACACCTGTTCCATGGAGGCGCTCTGGCAACTCCGTGAAACAGGCGGCACAAATGCACTTGACGAGATGTTGCTGCCGGAAAGCTCAGCTGTGGAAGATTGGCCATCCGTTGAGTTGACCGATCTGACCGCGTCTTATCTAAGGCAAGGTCAACCGGTGCAAATTCCAAATGCACCGACGCAAGGATGGGTAAGAATTTTTTCAGAATCTGCTGGCGCTAGTGAAAGAAAACAAAACTTTCTTGGCGTCGGAGAGATTTTGGAAGATGGAAGAATTGCACCGCGACGTCTTGTTGTGATGCAAGATAAGTAATGCGAGGCACCTGCAAATATGCGCGGGTGTTCTTGCTTCAGTTAACTGGCCACTAACGTGGTCATGCATATTATTTGGAGAGTAAATAATGGCATTATCGACGGCGAAAAAAGCTGAGATTGTTAAAGACTTTGGTACATCAGAGAACGATACCGGATCTCCGGAAGTTCAGGTTGCACTGTTAACCGCAAATATAGAGACACTTCAAGGGCATTTCAAAGAGCACAAGCATGATCACCATTCAAGGGTGGGTTTGCTACGTATGGTTAGCCAGCGAAGGAAGTTACTTAACTATCTCAGGAGCAAAAACTCTGACCGTTATCTACAGTTGATTAAAAGACTGGGTCTGCGGCGATAGCGGCATACATTTGGAAAAGCCCACAAATTGGTTGTGGCATAAAACAGATTGAATTGGAGAAAAAAATTGAATCCAGTAAAAAAGAAATTTAATTATGGTGATCACGAAGTCACCATAGAAACTGGCAGGATTGCCCGACAAGCAACTGCTTCTGTGGTTGTTAGCATGGCAGAAACAGTGGTACTGGTCGCCGTGGTGGGACGAAAAGAAGCGAAATCGGGGCAGGACTTCTTTCCCCTGACAGTGAACTATGAAGAGAAGACCTACGCGGCAGGGAAAATTCCGGGTGGATTCTTCAAACGTGAAGGTCGGCCTTCCGAGAAAGAAACACTCACTTGCCGATTAATCGACCGACCCATCCGCCCGCTCTTTCCAAAAGGGTTTATGAACGAGGTTCAGGTGACTTGCCAGGTAATCTCGGCGAATAAGGATATTGATCCGGATATTCCTGCGATGATCGGAGTATCGGCAGCGCTGTCACTTTCTGGGATCCCATTTGCAGGACCGATTGGTGGGGCAAGGGTTGGATTTACAGAAGATGGATATCTGCTTAATCCTGGATACGAGGCACTTGAGAATTCAGATCTGGATATGGTTGTTGCCGGAACAGAATCTGCGGTCCTGATGGTTGAGTCAGAAGCAAAAGAACTGACTGAAGATCAGATGTTGGGCGCAGTTTTATTTGCTCATCAGGAAATGCAGGTCGTTATCAAAGCGATTAATGAACTTAAAGCAGAGGTTGGTAAAGATGCCTGGGACTGGCAGGCAGCAGAAGTCAATACTGCGCTGGTTGAGTCCGTTTCAGAAAAGTTCGCAGCCGGTATTGCCGAGGCCTACAAGGTGACAGACAAGATGGACCGCCAGGATCGCCTGGGGGAACTTCGTGATCAGGCAGTTGAACAGTTTGCTAGTGAAGAAGGTGCAGACGAAGATGAAGTTCGCGGCGTTTTCGGTAGTATAGAGAAGAAAACAGTTCGGCGCGCCATTGTGGCGGGCGAACCACGAATTGATGGAAGAGATACAAAGACAGTTCGAGACATCAATGTTGAAGTCGGCCTGCTGCCTAGAACGCATGGTTCTGCGTTGTTCACTCGTGGCGAGACACAGGCAATCGTCACGACGACGCTGGGTTCAATGCGCGATTCTGCGATTATTGATGCACTTAAGGGTACCTACAGGGATAACTTCCTGCTGCACTATAATTTCCCGCATTACAGCGTCGGTGAGACAGGTTTTTCTGGTGGCCCCAAGCGAAGGGAAATTGGCCACGGCCGATTAGCCCGGCGTGGCATAGCTGCAGTACTTCCCAGTGCGGACGATTGGCCGTATACGACACGGGTCGTTTCAGAAATTACTGAATCCAATGGTTCTTCTTCCATGGCGAGTGTTTGTGGTGCCAGTTTATCCTTGATGGATGCAGGGGTTCCCCTTAAAGCACCTGTTGCTGGTGTTGCGATGGGGTTGGTTCTGGAAGAAGACGGTTTCGCCGTTCTAACCGATATCCTCGGTGATGAAGACCATCTTGGTGATATGGATTTCAAGGTAGCGGGTACAGCGACCGGTATCACTGCGTTGCAGATGGATATCAAGATCCAGGGCATTACTGAAGAGATCATGGATACTGCCCTGGAGCAGGCTCGAGAGGCTCGTCTGCACATCCTGGATGAGATGAATAAAGTCATTGGCCGTTCCCGTGAGGAAGTCTCAGAGAATGCGCCTGCTATGGTTACAATCAAGATTGATTCCGACAAGATTCGCGATGTCATCGGTAAGGGCGGTGCAACGATACGTTCAATCACCGAAGAAACCGGCGCGACAATTGACATTGATGATAGCGGGACCATTACCATATTTGGTGAAGGTGCAGAATCAAGAGATGCCGCTGTCACCATGATCGAGGCGATTACTGCAGAAGCGGAAGTTGGCCAGATTTACACAGGTAAGGTCGCAAAAATTGCTGATTTCGGTGCTTTTGTCACTATCCTGCCGGGTAAGGACGGACTGGTTCATATTTCGCAAATTGCCAAGGAGCGAGTTGAAAAAGTAACCGACTATCTTAAAGAAGGCCAGGACGTGAAAGTCATCGTGCTCGATGTGGACCGTGGTCGGATCAAGCTTTCGATCAAAGAACTTCCTGAAGAGGAAACGAGCCAGGCAGCAGTGGAAGAAACTGCGGATGCTGACGATTCCGGTAATAGTTCACAGGAAGCTGCAAACTAGTGGCGCCACCCTGTATGTCAGGATAGAAGTCGCTAATAACGCAGGAATTGGAAGGGGACGAGAGTCCCCTTTTATTTGCGCCTGTTTTTTCAATGGCGCAGTTTTTCAGCAACCTGGCTTCCCAGATGCGGTGTCCCGAGAGTGATGACCCTGCCGGTGATATTATCGTCTATCCCGTAACCGGGCTATTTTTTATGAGATCATCGACTACAGTTGGGTCAGCAAGCGTGCTGGTATCACCCAGGTTATGCAATTCATTTTCCGCAATTTTTCGTAATATCCGGCGCATGATTTTCCCGGACCTTGTTTTTGGGAGACCTGGTGCCCATTGCAAGATGTCTGGTTTTGCGATTGCGCCTATCTCTGTTTTAACGAGTTGATTAAGTTCTTCGCGCAGTTCATCCGTTCCTTCAACGTCATGCATCAGGGTCACGTAGGCATATATTCCCTGACCCTTGATTTCATGTGGGTACCCCACCACGGCCGCTTCAGCAACCTTTTCATGTAAGACCAATGCGCTCTCAACTTCAGCTGTACCCATGCGGTGGCCAGAAACATTAAGTACGTCGTCAATTCGCCCGGTTATCCAGTAGTAACCATCTTCGTCACGACGAACGCCATCACCGGTGAGATAATATCCTTTGTAAGCAGAATAGTAGGTTTCGATGCAACGTTCGTGATCTCCAAAGACGGTTCGGAGTTGCCCTGGCCAGGAGCGGTCGATTGCAAGGATGCCAGATCCGGGTCCTTCAATTTCATTGCCGTCAGCATCAAGGACTACCACTTTTACCCCAAAAAAAGGCCGTGTGGCTGAACCTGGCTTCAATGCAGTTGCCCCGGGAAGGGGCGTTATCATAATGCCACCCGTTTCCGTTTGCCACCATGTGTCCACGATAGGGCACCTTTTCTCACCAATAATATGGTAGTACCATTCCCATGCTTCAGGGTTGATCGGTTCTCCAACAGTACCAAGAAGGCGCAGGGATTGTCTTGAGGTGCTGTTAACGAACTCGTCACCCTGCCCCATTAACGCACGAAGTGCGGTTGGCGCCGTATAAAAGATATTGACCTTGTGTTTATCTACCACTTGCCAGCATCTTGATGCGTCGGGATAAGTCGGTACACCCTCAAACATCAATGTAGTGGCTCCGTTGGCCAGGGGGCCATAAACAATATAGGAATGTCCTGTTACCCAGCCCACGTCGGCAGTACACCAGTAGATATCACCATCCTGGTAGTCAAATACGTATTTATGCGTCATGGCAGCGAAAAGCATATAACCGCCTGTCGTGTGTAAAACACCTTTTGGCTTGCCGGTGGAACCGGAGGTATAGAGGATAAACAATGGGTCTTCACTACCCATATGCTCCGGTTCGCAATCAGCGGACGTTTTGTCTGTTGCTTCGTGATACCAGATGTCCCGTGTCTCGTCCCAGTTTATATCGCCGCCGGTTCGGCGAACCACGACGACCGTGTGCACGTCAGGGCACGCTTCCAGTGCCTTATCGGTATTGGCTTTCAGCGGGATTGGACGACCGCCGCGAACGCCTTCGTCGGCAGTAATGATGAGCCGACAATCTGAATCAAGGATTCGGTCCTGTAATGCCTGGGGCGAAAAGCCGCCAAATACCACCGAATGGACAGCGCCGATGCGAGTACAGGCGAGCATGGCATAAGCTGCCTCGGGAATCATCGGCATGTATATGCAAACCCTGTCTCCCTTTTTAACGCCGCGATCCTTTAGAACGTTGGAAAGACGGCAAACCTTTTCGTACAGCTGCCGGTAAGTGATACTGGCATCGTCATCAGGGTCATCTCCTTCCCAGATAATAGCGACCTGGTCACCCCTCGCTTCTAGATGCCGATCGATGCAGTTATAGGAAGCATTTAACTCTGCGCCCATAAACCATTTTACCTCACCCCTGCTGAAGTTCGATTCGGTCACCTTATCCCAGCGCTTGTACCAGGTAAGGAATTCATTGGCCTGCTCACTCCAAAACTCCTCCGGCTGCTCAATTGAAGCCGCGTACATTTTGAGGTATTGATCGTTGGTAATCAGTGCCCGGGATTCAACTTCACTGCTGACGGGATAGACTTTTGATTGGGACATTATGCATTCCTGAATACTTCGCTAGTTCCTACTGTGCCACATTGCCCTGCCCGGGAAAACTTAGCCAGACCTGACCTGCACTTGCTACGCAACCATGAGTAAACTTCTGAGGTGAAACTTTTGTTGTAAAAGGCTCACTGCGAGCCACGCGAGCCAATAATAACTGCTTTAATCGGTCATTCGCTACAAAAGTATGTCTGTTCACGAAACTCGAGGATTCAGAACATCGCCCGCTTCGGATTGTAGTAGTGCCTGCCGTTTTTTACTGTCATCAGGAACTGGAGCAGATCATCAAAGTCAGCGGTACTGTGGGTGAGGTCGATCTCGGTCGCGTTAACAATCAGTAGTGGGGACGCAGTGTAGTCGTGGAAAAGTCGCGTATAGGCATCAACCAGCCGGGTGATATAGGGTTTATCGATATCCTGTTCAATCTTCACCCCTCTCTTGTGGATACGCTCCAACAGAACATCGGCAGGGGCTTGTAGGTAGATGACTAAATCTGGCACCGGCGCTTCAACGACGAGATGCTCATGAATATCTTCATATAACTTTAGTTCATCGGCATCCAGATTGATTTCTGCGAATAACCGGTCCTTCTCGATAATAAAATCTGCAACCCGGGCAGGTTGGAACATGTCTCCCTGCCTGAGTTCCTGAATTTGCCTGGCACGCTCGAACAGGAAAAAGAGTTGCGCAGGAAGTGCAGCCTGTTGCCGATTCTTGTAGAACCGTTCGAGAAATGGATTGGTTTCGGGTGATTCCAAAAGTACTTCGTAGTTGAGCGCCTCCGCCAGGTTTTTGGCTAGCGTGGTTTTCCCGACGCCTATAGGGCCTTCAACCGCTATGTAACGAGGTAATCCTGTGGTGTTGATGTCCAGGGCCAAAATGATGCCTACCTGTTGTAGGAACGGTTGCCCAACCTGTGTTGACTAGTGCCGCTTTGATTCGTGTTACCTTGATTCGTGTTACCTCGATTAGCGTCATTTTGATTAGCGTGGTTCTGTTGGGTACGACGCTTACGTTTTCTTCTGCGCTTCTTCGGGTTATTGCCAGTTGTTTGTTGTTTGAGTTTACTTCTCGCTTCCCCATCTGCCTCCTGGAATTTAGTCCACCATTCACCCAGGCCTTCAAGCTTCTCTCCTGAATCTTCTCTTAGCAGCAAAAAGTCGTAGGCTGCACGAAAGCGTTTGTGGTTGACCAGAATTTCAGGTTTTTTGCCAAAGCGCATCGGCAAGCGGAATTGCAGATTCCAGATGTCCCTCATCGGACCGGAAAACCTCTTTGGGATGGAGGTGAAGAGCTGCTGGTTGGCGATTACATTTGCAGCCGCTTCATGAGAGGCTTCAACATTGGTTAAACCTTCATCCTCCAGGCTCTTTTTTTCTGTGATAAATGGATACCAGAGCAAAGCGGCAAATATGAACGCCGGTGTCACTGGTTTGTCAATTGCGATTCGTTTATCGGTACTCGCCAGAGCAAGGTGGATCAGTTTTTCTGCCCGGCTACCATCCATGGTGCGCCGACTAGCGGGAAATAGCCATCCGAACAGATCGTATTCAAGCATGGCCTCAAGCGATTTTACTCCGTGGCCAGACATGAATATTTTCAAGACTTCTTCAAAGAGGCGTGCAGGTGGAATGTCTTGCAGCAGGTAACCCATATGTTTGATAGAAGAGCCGGTAGCATCGTCAATGGTGAAATCAAGTTTTGCCTTGAAACGGATAGCTCTTAACATCCTTACCGGGTCTTCCCTGTAACGATCCTCTGGTTCTCCGATGGGCCGGATACACTTGTCTTTTATATCGTTCCGCCCGTCAACGAGATCGATCACCTCATTGGTTTTAGCATCGTAGTAGAGTGCGTTCATTGCAAAATCACGCCGGAACACATCTTCTTTAAAAGTGCCGTACACATTGTCATCCAGAATCATGCCAGTCTCAGAATGGCTGTCTTCATCAACTTCCTTGTGTGGTCCCCTGAAAGTAGCGACCTCAATGATATCCCTGCCAAAGCGGACATGAACGATCCGGAATCTTCTGCCGATCATCCGTGAATTTCTAAAGAGTTCGTGAACCTCTTCTGGATGTGCGCTAGTGGCAACATCAAAATCCTTTGGTAACTTACCAAGCAGCAGGTCCCGTACACAGCCACCCACCAGATAGGCCTCATAGCCGCTCTCTGCAAGTCGCTGTACGACTTTTAAGGCATTTACACTGATGTGCTCGCGGGAGAGTGTTGTTGCAGCAACGGTCATTGATTTAACCGGGGAGGGGTGTTTAGCCGCCTCATATCGGGTTTCGGGCAGGCATCAGGTAGGGAAAGTTTGATTGCGGTTTAATTAGCGGTTTCGAATTGTTTTTGGGTAAAGGCAGATACTACCAGACTAGTCTGCCTTGAGCGAACTGCCTTGAGCGAACTGCTCTGAACGAACTGCTCTGAACGAACAAGGAGCAGCGGGAGACTTTTCTGTAAGCGGGAACTTATTGGTAAGAATCGATTAGCGGAAAGAAAAATGGGAAAAGTAAGACTTTTCCCATTCAGCGAGCCAGTTTTATTATTCTTGTTATTTATATTGTTCTTATTTTTGTCAGTCAAAATTGGTTTCGAGAATCTGGTCCCCAATTCCTTAACCGCTTATAGGATTATTATTAGTTTTGCCTACAAGCCAGTTAGGTTATCAGGTGCACTTATTGTGCCAAGTAGGGGAGAGTAATAAAATCAATGACTTACATGAATCGAGTGGCTCGCCTTGTGGGTAAGTGTTACCAAATGTTACAACGGAGTGGGTCCTTTGGTAACACTTGCTATTTATCGCTTCACTATTTTCTGGATTTTTTGCGCGGAATATTGAGTTTCTGCCTTTTCTGCCACAGGCTCTTTCGGCTGATGCCTAACTTCTCGGCGAGCTCCGTTTCAGTCATGTGATCCTGGTTATTCAATACAAACTTCTGGAAGTAGTCTTCGAGTGAAACATTGCTATCGGCTTCGCTATGGTCTTTTTCATCCGTCGTATAGGTTAGTTCTTCGGATTCAATGGCTAACAATTCAGGTGTTATTGATTTTCCCTCACTCAGGATCACTGCCCTCTCAATCGCATTTTCCAGTTCGCGAATATTCCCTGGCCACCGGTATTGCTGCATGACCTCACGTGTTTGTTCGGTAAATGTCAGGCCACTCCTACTGAGCTTTTTGCCGGTTTGGACGAGTACCTGGTCTGCGATGAGCATGATGTCGTTCTGCCTTTCCCTGAGAGGGGGCAGTGTTAGCTTGACAACATTGAGTCGATAATAGAGATCTTCTCGAAATTGTTTCGATTCCACTAGCTTTTTCAGGTTACGGTGAGTCGCAGCGATCAACCGGATTGATACTCTTTTGGTTTCTACTGATCCAATACGTCTGATTTCACCTTCTTGCAGAACCCGCAATAACCTGGCTTGCGCGTCAAGTGGTAGTTCCCCGATTTCATCAAGGAACAGGGTACTGCCATCTGCTGCTTCAACAAGTCCGACACGTGGATTGGTGGCCCCGGTAAAGGCTCCCTTCTCGTGGCCGAAGAGTTCGGATTCGATCAAACTATCGGGAATCGCAGCACAGTTAAGTAGAATCATCTGTTTGGATGATTGTGCGCTGATATGGTGAATCGCCTTTGCAACGAGTTCCTTTCCAGTGCCTGATTCACCAACGATTAAGACATTGGAATTCGTCGGAGCCACTTTTTTTAATCGCCCAAACAGATCGATCATGGCGTCGCAGGTACCCAGCATATCAGCAAATGGTGCGGCTTCCGGTTCTTCGATTAATTCCTGAATGGTTAGTAGAAGGTCAGCGAAATCGAATGGTTTTGCGATGTAATCCACCGCACCCAACTTCATGGTATCAACTGCTGATTTCAGACTGGCGTAGCTGGTCATTACAAGCACAGGTACATTAGGCGCCAACTTGATGATGTCGGTGCCTGCCGGGCCCGGAAGACGCAGATCTGTAATGATCAAAGAGAACCTGTTGAGGTCCTGCTTTACAGCCTCATCTATGGAACCTGCCTCACATATTTTGTAGTTTTTTTTCTCGAGAAATTTTTTGAGTGAGGATCGAATAACGATTTCGTCCTCGACGATAAGAATATTCTTATGGCTCATATTTTTCCGCTATATAGTCATGCGAACTAAACACAGATCACCAGGATAATGTCAACTCTGTTGAACCTTCATGGGTGCGCCCTGGCCATGATCATATTGAGGCAGCATGATGATAATGCGAGTGCCACCCGACTCATCAGCCGGTACAGCACGTATAGAACCATGATGTTCCTCCACAATGGTGGAGACAATGGCGAGACCGAGACCGGTACCCTTACCGGGATCTTTGGTCGTAAAGAAGGGCTCGAATACCTTGTTTAACTTGTCAGATGGAATGCCATGGCCCCGATCTACGATTTCGATAATCACGGATTTTTCATCGAAACGGCTAGTAATTCTAACATCATCATGTTGTTTGGAGGCATCCTGTGAATTTGAGAGCAGATTCACAAATACTTGTGACAGGCGTTGTGGGTCTCCAAGTGTGTACACATCTTTTTCACACTGGTTGATAAGTGGTACTTCAGTTTCTCTTTGACTGAGCGATAGTAAGTTGATCGCTTCATTGATGCACCGGTATAACTCTACAGGAACGCTTCTTCGTTTCATATCTCCTTTGCTGCCATAAGCGAAGTTGACCAGGGTTTGGAGGATGGTTGAAATACGTTCAGTTTGTTCGAGAATCTGCCCCGATAATTCAAGGAGCTCCGGGTCTTGTGAATCTAACTGCATATTCTGGGCAAGGCAGGCGATTCCTGTAACCGGGTTACCAATTTCATGTGCAATACCTGCGACAAGCTGGCCGATGGAAGCGAGCCTTTCATTGTGAATCAATTGTTCTTCGATCAGTTGTGATTCAGAGATATCTTCAATCACGATGACCAGGTCACCCCGTTCCCTGGTGTAATTAGCAACAGAGGCCTTGTGTAGGTTCAGCACCAGTTTCTTTTCACCGGATACGATCTCGATCTTGGGTTTGTGTCTTGAACTGTCGTAGATGAATGTATTCAACAGGTCTTTCCATGGCTCCTTCAAGTCGGTGACCGGGAAACCAACGACGGTTTCCGCTTCAATCCCCGTAACATTCTGCATTGCAAGGTTCCAGGTCCTGATGGTGTATTCCGTATCGATCGAGCATACGGCTGTGGGCAGATCCTGCAGAACCTGTCGGTGATAGCGACGCAGGTCATCAAGTTCTGCTGCGAGTCCGGTCAACTGGGTTTGGTAGTCCTCGAGATAGTTTTCCAGGGCGTGAACAGATCCAGAATTTGCCTTAAAAGGAAGAACGCGATCAACAATTCGATGGGCGATAGTTTGGCCCAGCATGCTTGATAGATTTGTTTCCATCTGGTTTCGGAGTTTACTTAAGGCATGCGGCCGGTTTTCATCCTGGGGGTAACTCAACTCTGACAGTGCCAGAGCGACCTCCCTGCTGGAAGCAGTCCTGCCCAGGGCCATGGCAAGATTATTTTCCATCTCTGTTACGGAACTTGCATACAGTTCACCACGGAATGAGCTTGCAAGTGAATCTGACATGCACTGCGCAGCAGCCAGCTTTTCCTCTGTTGTGGGCTGGGTGAGGACCGAAAAAATGCAAAACATCATCGAGTTGGCAGCCAGTGATAAAGTTGCTGCCACATGCCAGGATCTTTCGCTGATCTCCGGGGCGAAGGGTGAGCCAAACAGGAGATTGTCTGCCAGTGGTAGAAACAGCAATGAAAACCAGACCAGGTAACCCGCTATCAATCCCGCGGCCAGGCCTGTCCGATTCGCTCTTCTCCAGTGAAATACGCCCAGCAAGCCGGGAAGAAATTGCAGCACGGCGACAAATGCCACAATGCCGAGACTCATCAGGCTTTGGTCTTCACCTAACAATTCGTAAATGCCAAAGGAAGCGAGAATAATCAATGCAATCAGAATTCGACGGCTATTCAGGAGTAGTGAATAGATATCCACGCTGCGAGATGGACGATAGAGTGGTAGTAAGACGTGGTTGAGAGTCATGGATGCCAGCGCCAGTGTTGTGACGATAAGAACACCGCTCGCGGCGGACAGACACGCGACAAAAGCAACGATAGTAACTGCCTCGTTTCCCGTGTTAAGGCCAATGGCGATTGGGTAGAATTCTGCGGCTGTCTCGGCATTGAGATTTATCGCTGCCCAGAGGATGGGTGGAATGCAAAGGCTGAACAAGAGCATATACAGCGGAAATCCCCAACGGGCACCGGCCAGCGCACGTTCATCATCATTCTCTGTGATCAACATGTGATAGACATGTGGCATTGCAACGGTTGCTGCGAAAAAAGTCAGCAGTAGTGACCTTGAGGCACCATCACCCAGACGTTGTTCGGTATTTTTAAGCAGTTCCTTGTTTTCGAGTAACCAGGTTTCCATTGCGCCTGCACTACCAAATACGTGATAAATACAAAACCAGGCGATAAACATCAGTGCTGTGAGTTTGATAATGGATTCCAGTGCAATAGCAACAACGAGCCCTTCATGTTTATCACGAGTAGAAAGGTGCCGCGCACCAAATAAGATGGCAAATACTGATATGGTCAGGCAGAACAATATTGCAAGGACATCTTCGCTCAACTCCTGGTTGAGTAGGTGTGTGGTCACGGATACTGCATGAATTTGCAGCGCTAACAGCGGCAGCACGCCCAGAAGCATTAGTATGCTGATGACACCGCCAACCCAGGGCGCCGGATATCGATATGCAAACACATCTGCCAGGGAACCCAACTTGTGCGACAGTGCAATGCGGCTCAAGGGTGCAAGCAAGACCGGTGCGAGAAAAAATGCTGCACCTGCGCCAATGAAATACAGCAGATAACTGGAGCCATACTTGGCCGCAAACCCAATTACGCCGTGAAGGGCTATGGCTCCGGCAAATACGCCCAGGGAAAAGACTCGAGTGGCGGGATGCCGGGAAATGCTCCGTGGGATGATTCCTCGTTCAGTGGCGTAGGCAGAGCCGAATAGAATCATTAAATAGGCCAGGCCGATACCGAATAACTGGGTTAGAGAGAACATTATTACTGCTCAAGTTTGTTGTTGTGTTCGGTCCGCCAATGGAGCCACAAGGCCGCGAGAATTAACAGGAGCCAGGGCAGATAGACGTCATACCACGAAAAAAAGTCCGCCTCCCACCAACTGCTGACAGCCGGCGTGAATACGAAAATTCCCAACACAATGAAAACGATGATTCTCTCGAACATGACCGGATTCTAACCCTAAAAGTCGGTATTTTCTAAGGATGCTGTGGCAGTGCCAGTTGTTTTGGAATTGCGCTCACGTCCCAATTACTGATGGCATCGTCTAACAGCAGTTTACAATCACTTGTTGCTTTCGGTGGCACTTGGCCAAGGAAATCAAGTGCCTGTATAAGATTGGTAATGTTGTTTTCGTTTTTAACCGGCTCAGCGTTGGTTTGTTTGCTCAGCTTGTCACCAGATTTCCCCAATACAATGGGTACGTGACGATAGTTGGGAATAACGAGATTGAGTTTACCGGCGAGATACATCTGCCTGGGCGTTGAATCCAGGAGATCGGCACCCCTCACAACATGAGTGATCTTCTGGAAACCATCATCTACCACCACGGCAAGCTGGTAGGCGAACAAACTGTCTTTGCGCCTGACAATGAAGTCGCCAATTTCAGCCTTTAACTGCCATTTCTGGGGCCCGAGTACGGCATCATTCATACAGATAGTGTTCTGATCTACGAGCAGCCGGATTGCATGGGGGTTTTTTACTTCCTGGCGCTTCTTGTCACGGCAGGTACCCGGATAGACTCGGGGTAGATTTTTTCTTATGCAATCACAAGGATAGACCAGGTTCAGTTGGCGGAGTTCGCTTAATGCTTCTGCATAGGCTTTAAGCTGGGTGCTCTGGTACAAGATGTTGCCATCCCAATGCAAGCCGTGGGCACGTAACTGCTTGATGATGTTGGCCGGGGCGCGAGCAGATTCCCTGGGTGGGTCCAGGTCTTCAATCCGCAGCAACCAGGCACCTTGATTTTTTCGAGCATCAAGAAAACTCGCGATGGCGGCTACCAGTGAGCCAAAATGCAAGGGGCCGGTAGGGGAGGGTGCGAATCTACCGATGTAGTTGCTGGTTGCTATCATAGACTCTCATCGAACCAGACCGAGCAATGTCGATCCATCATCGTTGTTCCTTGAACGATTGCGGCGAGACGCCCAGCCCGGATTTAGCCGTGTAACTGTTTTTCTTTCATTTCATCGAGCGTTTTGCAATCAATGCACTGGGAAGCTGTCGGTCGAGCCTCTAGTCGCTGAACACCGATCTCGATACCGCACGACTCACAATAACCATAGTCATCCTGGTCGATAAGTTCGATTGTATTGTCAATTTTTCGAATCAGTTTCCTTTCGCGATCCCTGGTGCGAAGTTCGAGGCTAAATTCTTCTTCCTGGCTTGCCCTGTCGGAAGGGTCAGGATAGTTTGCAGCCTCTTCTTTCATATGACTAACGGTTCGATCAACTTCTTCCATCAACTGGATCTTCCACACCAGCAATATAGATTTGAAGTGTTCCCGTTGTTCTTCGTTCATATAATCTTCGTTAATCTTACGGGCATAAGGTTTAAAATCAGCAGGCTCAGAAGCGGATTTTTTTA
>Ga0114949_10000480_pt1 | contig 21544 bp, 25 predicted proteins | sample N074metaG_FD_83505 | JGI IMG/M metagenome (GOLD analysis project Ga0114949, IMG submission 83505) | Deep subsurface microbial communities from Kermadec Trench to uncover new lineages of life (NeLLi) - N074 metaG | ecosystem: Environmental > Aquatic > Marine > Ocean trench > Sediment | place...
ATTTGAGCTGCCACCGAAATTGTTTGCCGGTGAGGTGTAAGTTGCACTACCGGCAGACAATTGTGATTGCGGATACTGGTTGCCCTGGGCAATACCCAGTTGCGCGCGGGCTTGCAGAACCCGCAGACCGGCGATCTCAAGAGAATTATTTTGTAGCCATGCGGTTTTCACCAGCTTGTCCAGGACCGGATCTTCAAACACACGCCACCATTGTGGCTGGTCGACGGGTGAAGCCTCGAGACCATGTTCGCCAACATCGGACCAGCCGGGTGGTAACACCACTTCGGGTTTGTCGAAATCCGGGCCAATGGGGGCACAAGCGGTCAGTAGTACTACCAAGGCTGCACAGATTGTGCTTTTGCAATGATTGCTCATGCAGAGCCTTACTGTTTGGCAGGTCTGTGTCGCGCGAACAGGTTTGTCATCACAGCAAGCAAGGTGCCGGCGGACAGACCAAACATCAAAACCCCGTTACTGGCTTCCAATGCACCCAATAAACGCCATTTCTCGCTCATGACAATATCGCCGTAACCCAGCGAGGCAAAATTGACAGTTGAATGATAAAAAGCGGTCAGAAAATCGTTGAATTCGCCAAGGTACATAAACAACGCAGCCCAGATGGCAATCTGCACCAGGTGACCGACAAACAGCATCAACAAGACCAGGCTGATGGCGTAAGTATCCCAGCCAAATCCTTCGGTTTTCCGGTCCTCACGTCTCAAAATACCAAACAGGTAACGAATCATTAATACAACGACAGTGACCTGGATTCCCATTGAAACGAATACCGTTGCGCAACCCAGTAACAGATTAATCAGCATGGTTATTTCCTGTACTAGTTCTGTTCATTTGCCACCGGAGTTTCATCGACCGGGTCATCCCATTCAATCCAGACCTGGAACAGTTTGTAGCCCAGCGCCAGTATCACCGCGCCGATGAAAAGACCGACGATACCGGATGTAATCATGCCGCCAATGGCGCCCAGCAGAATAACCAGCATCGGTGCGTCCACTCCGCGACCCAGCAGCAGTGGTTTCAGTACCGCGTCGCTCATGCTGACAATGACGCTCCAGATCATGAATATCACCGCAACGGCGGTGCTTTCATGTGCAAAAACAAAAAAGATCACCGGCAACAAGACCAGTATCGGTGGTAGCTGTGCGATTGCCAGTACCAGGATAACCATGGCCAGCAGACCTGCCGCCGGTACACCGGCAACCATCATTCCCAATCCGCCCAGCATGGCCTGGATGAATGCAATGCCGATAACACCGACCGCAACGCTGCGGATCGTGGCCGTAGATAGTGTCAACAGCGGTTCTCCGCTGTCACCTGCCAGGCGCCTGGCTAAACGATGCATGGCGGCACCGGCGGCTTCGGCACCGGATAAAAAGGCTGCGGCGATCAACATGGAAATGACAAACTGCAGTATGCTGGCACCTACGCCGGTTGCTGCGCCGAGCATTTTTTTACCGATCACGGATAATTGATCGGGATACTTTTCTAAAAGCGCACCCACGTCAACCGAAGCCTGGTGCCAGAAGGCATAGGTGTTCTCGCCGATCAAAGGCCATTCACGCACGGATTCAGGTGGCGGCCGTATATTTACTTTACCACTGCTGATTTCCTGGCCAATCTGAGTTGCACTTTCTACCAATGAAGAGGAAAGTAAGATAACCGGCACCAGCACTGCCGCGATACTGCCCAACGCCACCAGTGTCACGGCCAGTTTTCTTCTTCCGCCCAGTTTTTCTACCAGTTTCAGAAATGGCTTGTAAATGGCAACCGCGATAATCGCGCCCCAGGCAATCACCGATATGAATGGTGTGATAATTTGCAGACACCAGGCAAAAATAAGGAACAGGACTCCCAGCCGGATAGCGATTTCAATGGCCTGGGTGGTGGCAGAGGATTGGTTTTGACTGGGTAAGTTCATGTCAGCTTGCTCCGAAGGCAGAGTTCCTAGGGAGCAAGCATACACTGATCAGACTTTGTTTAAACAGCCCATTTGTTGGTTTTTCAGGCAGCCTGCTCGGTCATCTCCAGTAACTGGCCTGATTGCACATTTGCCTCGAGAATATCAGCCAGCGTATGGCGGCTTAACTCATCCAGGTAAGCCTGTAATGCCTGGCGCAGATAACCATTTAAACGGCTATCAACAGCCGCTGCTGTCCGGCTGGAAAAGCCTGGTTGATCTGGTGACTGCAGATGTTTTTCGGTATTGCCTATAACCTCGCCGAGGTTGATGTCTGCGGCTGACCGGCTCAGTCGAATCCCGCCACCTGGCCCGCGTTGTGCAACGACAAATTGCTGACGGGTCAGGTTGCTGACAACCTTCATCAAGTGGTTCTTTGATATATCGTAGTCTTCCGAAATTTGGTGAATGGTGACTCTGCGATCCTTGTTTTGCCCGAGGTAAATCAGGACGCGTAAGGAATATTCTGTGAATCGTGTAAGACGCATGGTGGCATAAGCTCCAAGATTGGGCTCCCCCCCAACTTTGTGGATGAATTATACCGGTATAACTGCAGGTCAAAGCCTCCTGATCCGGAAGGTTTGCCGAATTTATGCAGAAAATAAGCCGGAATTAAATCCCGGCTTTTCTGCGCAGCCTTAAACGTACTACTGGGCGGCGTAATAAGCAGCCAGGTCGGCAATGTCATCATCGCTGAGCGCTGCTACCATCGGAGCCATCATTGCGTCTTTGCGTTCGCCGTCACGAAACGCCTTGATCTGCTTGGCCAGGTACATTTCCTGCTGGCCGGCGAGGTTGGGCCACAGCGGGTTGCTGCTGACACCCGCCGGACCATGGCAGGCTGCACAGACGACCGATTTGGCTTTACCTGCAGCGACATCAGCCGCCAACGCGGATGTTGAGGCAAAACTCAGCGCCGTCAGTAACACGAGTAGGATCGATTTCATTAAAGCCCTCCAGGGGGTGTGCATAAAGGATGGCATGCATACTACCGGATTTTCGCAGATTAGTAACTAGCCTGATTAAAGCACCAAAACCGGGCGCAAAAGCACGCCTGGTCTGTTACGCTCGCAACACACCCAAGCACTGGATTTCACGCATGCGACAATTACTTTTATTGATATTTGTTGGTTCACTTAGCGCCTGCGATACCGGCACTGGGCCGGTCGAAGAAACGCAAGCGATTACCGATTGGCGCCTGACCATCCATTTGCCGGATGTGGACCTGCCTGCACAGTTGCACCTTGCCGTCGATGGCAGCGAGGCCTGGTTTGTCAATGGTGCTGAAAAGGTCCGGGTACCGGAAGTGACACAGCGGGCCGGTAGTATCAAATTGTATTTTCCATCGTTCAACAACACGCTCTTACTGCATCGAACCGGTACCCAGCTGAAAGGAAGTTTGACGCTGATCAAGAGGGGCTATGAGCAGGTCATGCAAGTGACAGGCGAGGCCGATAGTGGCTATCGTTTCCAGAAAGACCCGCAGGCCAGCAGTGATTTCACCGGTCGCTGGGAGGTCATATTCGTTAACAATGATGGTGATGAATCCATGGCCATCGGTGAATTTGACCAACAGGGCAGCCAGATCACTGGTACCTTTCTAACACCGACCGGTGATTATCGCTACCTGGCAGGGGAGGTGGATGGAGACATGCTGCACCTTTCGACCTTTGATGGCGCACACGCTTTTGTGTTCACTGCCCATATGCAGGCTGACGGGAGCTTGCAGGGGGATTTCTGGTCCGGTACCCGTTGGCATGAGCGCTGGACGGCACAGCGCAATTTCGACGCACATTTGCCGGATGCATACTCGTTAACCTATCTCAAGCAAGGCTATGACCGGATCGAATTCAGCTTTCCGGATCTGGATGGGCAGCCAGTTTCACTGGCGGATGAGAAATACCGCGACAAGGTCGTGCTGGTGACATTATCCGGCACCTGGTGCCCCAATTGCGCGGACGAAGCTGCGTTTCTTTCCGGCTATTACCGGCAAAACAAGCAACGCGGACTCGAGGTGATTACACTGTTATATGAGCACTTTGAAGAGTTTGAACTGGCTGCGCAGCAGGGCAGGGCCTTACGTTCAGAATTCGGTATCGAATATGATTTGCTGGTTGCCGGCATTTCGAGTAAAACAATGGCTTCAGAAACATTGCCCATGATGAGCCGGGTACTGGCTTTTCCCACCATGATCTTCATCGACCGCAAAGGCAAGGTGCGTAATATACACACGGGCTTTTCCGGCCCTGGAACCGGTCAGCACTACCAACAGTTTGTCAGTGGGTTCAACACCCAAATGGACGAACTACTCGATGAAGACGCCTGAAGACTTAATCAGTCAGCAAGCTCTTCGGGTAGCACCGTCTCATCTGTTACGTGCACAATAACGGTTAATTTCTGATCGGGCTGTTGCAGTTCTGCTGCCATCAAAATCGGTGTTTTGCTGGACACCATAAAGCCAGCCGTTATTTCGGAAATAACCTGGGAATCGGGCGAAGGCGCGCTTGCGAAAAACAACGCGGTGGTCAAAAGAGCGATAGATTTCATGTCGCTACATCCTTGTATAACTAGTTTATAAACAAGCACTTACTTCCTGTAAGTGCAGTTGGCTACGGGCAGAAATCCTTTCTGAACCAATAACCAGTTCGATCAGTATACCGCAAATCTAGATTTGAATCCCAACCGCGTGATTATTTTGGTCTTTTCCGCGTGAAACAATAGGTGCTGCGGCCATATTTGCGAATAGAGGCTTAAAGTTGCTTAATGCCCTCTTCGCTGGCTATCAGGACCAGGTCTGCACCTCGCAACGCAAATAAACCACAGCTCACGACACCGGCGAGGTTGTTGATGGTTTTTTCCATCCTGACCGGATCCAGCAGGTCCAAATTGTGTACATCCAGTATCCAGTTGCCGTTATCGGTGGTAAAACCCTCACGCCATTCCGGCTGGCCACCGAGGGCAACCAGTTTTCGCGCGATCAGGCTGCGTGCCAGTGGAATCACTTCAACGGGTAATGGAAAGTTTCCAAGCACGTTGACCTGCTTACTGGCATCGGCAATACAAACGAACTTTTTGCTCGCAGCAGCGATGATTTTTTCCCGCGTTAATGCACCGCCGCCACCTTTGATCAAACGGCGGTGTGCATCGAACTCGTCAGCACCGTCGATATAGACATCCAGACCGCCGGTCTGATTGAGATCCATTACCAGGATGCCCGCATCCTCTAGCAAGCGCGTGGTGGCCTCGGAACTGGATACCGCAGCCTCGATGCGGATGCGACTATCCACCAGTGCCTGGATAAAGCAGTTTACCGTGCTGCCGGTGCCCACGCCGATGATGCTGTCAGGCTGTACATATTCAACCGCAGCAATTCCAACCTGGCGTTTTAATTCATCCTGGTTCATGCAGCTTTAAGCGACAAGATGTAATCCCATTGTTCCTGAGCGACCGGCATCACGGACAGACGATTACCACGGCGGATCAAAGGCAGGTCACCTAGTGGCTCGATGTGCTGTTTAATTGCTTTGAGCGATATCGGTTCATCCAGCTTGCTAAGCAGACGGATATCAACCAGGAACCAGCGTGGGTTCTCAGGATCACTTTTGGGATCAAAATATTTGGATTTCGGATCGAACGCGGCCGGATCCGGGTAGGCTGCGGATGCAATCTCGGCCAGGCCAACGATGGCGGGCACATCGGTATTGGAGTGATAAAAGAAAACCCGGTCACCCGGCTGCATGTCGTCACGCATAAAGTTGCGTGCCTGGTAATTGCGCACATGTTTCCACCAGCGTGTCTGGTTTGGGCAATCAGCCAGGTCGTCAATACTGAATACGTTGGGTTCGCTTTTTACCAGCCAGTGCTTCATTTAATTCTCCAGGGTTGAATAGGTGATTGTTACTTATTTACTGACCAAAGGTAAACCACCCATTTTCATTTACTACTGCATGCAATGGTATGTCCCAATCATGCTGCTCGATCAATTTAACTTCCTGCAGGCTATAGGCAATGCCGACCCTGAGCGGGGTTGATGAATGCCGCGCCGATTCCAGATAGCGATCGTAATACCCGCCACCGACACCCAGCCGGTTGCCAAATGGGTCGTATGCAACCAGTGGTAATAGTATCAGCGAAAAATCAGCCACGGATTTCTTCGCTGCATTGACGGGTTCGCCTATACCAAACCGGTTGTCTGCAAGTATCTGACCGGGTTGCCAGTCGCGGAATTCCATTCGCTTGCCGCTGCTTGAGATTCTCGGCAAGGCGATGTCAACCCCATCGTCTGATAACTGCGCACACAATGGCATGATGTCCGGTTCACCATCAAATGGCCAGTAGGCCGCCAGCGAGGTAACGACAAGCGACTCGACAAGTTTTGCCAGATGTTTGCGAATTGCCTGATCAAGTTGTACACGTTGTGGGCCGGCGATTTCCCGACGCATGTTGCGCAGATCGTAACGTAATGATTGCATGGATTGCATGATCAGATAACGACTGAGTCTGTGACGGTCGGCAGCGGAGTATGTGGGCTCGCATCTGAATATTCAGACACGGAAAAACCCTCCGTGAATGCCGCTGCAGACCCGATTACCTTGAACCAAAGGTTCAGGTGGGACGGCGCTCCGAGCTTCAGGCTTTTCGCACTTCGGCGAACATGCACACCGGCTTGCGGTTTTGCCATCCCTGATTTACAAATTAGGGACAAGGCACCTATCAGGCCAGCTGGCTAACACCACAGAGGGCATCTGCATTCTAGCCCAATTGATCTTTGAGTGCATCTTCCAGTTCATCTGCAAGCATTCGGATGCGGCTGTCGACGTGTTTTTTGCGATGTGATTCGTGCTTTTGCATCTTGAGCAACTCATCGGAAAGATTCAGAGCGGTCATGACTGCAATGCGCTCAAGCGCCATCAGTCTGCCTTCTCCCTTGATGGAAAGCATGCGCTCATCCAGATACGCGGCCGCTTCCCGCAAGGCTTCGCGTTCTTCCGGCTCACAAGCGAATTGATATTCCTGGTTCAGGATGGTGACCGAGATCGGCTCAGGTACTGTTGCCATGTTTATTCAGAACTGCTCCAGGCCCTTGAGACGATTAATCATCGCTTCAACCTTGGTGCGTGCTTCATCGTTCTTGGCCACCAACGAGGCACGTTCCGCGACCAGTGACTCCTGGCGGGTGTGTAATGACCGGTTTTCTTCACGAAGTTTCTGAATCTGACCGATCAGGGTACGAAGCTGATCTTCGAGCCGTTGTAGATCTTTATCTGTCTGTTCTAAGGAATCCATAGCAACACTATAATTTGACAGGTGTATGAGGGTCAATCAGCAAAGTGATATCAAACAAAAAGAATGTCACAAGCTGTGCAGCTAACGGTCCACCTGATAACATCGCAGTCAGCATTCCAAGGATACTGAGAATCACCTAATGACCAACACCCGCTTGCCCGATTTTGAACACACACTGGCCATCGCCCAGGGCAATCTCGAGGCACCGGAGCTGGCCGAGTGCCATGGTGTTGTCTGTGGGTTGCTTTGCCGTCTTCCGGAAAGTAGTTTGGACGTCTATGTTGGCCTGTTGGACATGCTTGAACTGGTCAATGCCCCGGGCACCGGCCTGAGAATGTCACTGGCAGAATTACTCGACTCGACCCGCGTACAACTGGCGGATGAAAATATGGGCTTGACCCTGTGGTTGCCCGATGACAACGAGATTCTGGAAGAGCGAACCATGGCGCTTTCACAATGGTGCAGTGGATTTCTCGCCGGGCTGGGCAGTGGCGGTGATGACAGTCTCAAAGCCATGTCCGATGACGCCAATGATGCGCTTGAGGATCTGCGGAAAATCGCTAAAGCAGACGTGCCCGACACGACAGAAAGCGAAGAAGATGAAAATGCCTTTGCCGAAATTGTTGAGTACATCCGGGTCGTTACGCTGATGATAAGGGAAGACTTTCGTGGTCCCGACGGACAGGATCTTATTCATTGAATATGTATTTAGGGTTTCGGTAATAGATCATGATCAAACAGAAGGAATTCGCGAAACGTCGTCAGCAGCTGATGGAAATCGCCGGTGAGGGTTGCGTGGTCATCGTGCGCGCAGCCGCACCAAAAATCCGCAACAACGACGCGCATTACCCGTATCGCCAGGACAGTGATTTTCTTTATTTGAGTGGTTTTTCAGAGCCTGAAGCGATGATGGTGCTGTTACCGGCAGAGAAAGGCGGGCGTTGCATCATGTTTTGTCGACCAAAGGATCGTCACCGTGAGATGTGGGACGGGGCAATGGCGGGTACCGAAGGTGCTGTTGAGCAATTTGGCTTTGACCAGGCTTATCCGATCGCGGAGATGGAAAAACGCCTGCCTGCGCTGTTACATGGCCGGGAAAGAATTTATTACGATCTGGGTAAAGACCCTGACTTTGACCAGTTACTGATTGGCTGGCTGAATGATTTCCGACACAAAACCCGCAAAAAATTCATGGCGCCGGATGAGATCACAGCGTTGGATCACAGCCTGCATGAAATGCGTTTGTTCAAGAGCCGCACGGAAATAACCGCGATGCGCAAATCGGCAAACGTGGCGGTGCTAGCGCACCAGCGTGCCATGCAGGTATGTAAACCCGGTATGAACGAGGCGGAAATACACGCTGAACTGCTACATACGTTCACCTCAAAGCAATGCGAAGCGTCATATGTTCCCATTGTTGGCGGTGGCGCCAATGCCTGTATTTTGCATTACATCAGCAATCGCGACCCACTCGAGGACGGCGATTTACTGTTGATCGACGCGGGCGCGGAATACGATGGTTATGCATCAGATGTTACCCGCACGTTCCCGGTTGGCGGAAAATTCAGTGCGGCACAGCGGGATCTGTACGAGGTGGTGCTGGCAGCGCAGCTGATGGCCATCGACGAGGTTCGTTGCGGCAATCCCTGGGATCACGTGCATGAAACAGCGGTTCGGGTTGCGACCCAGGGGATGCTGGATCTCGGCATATTGAAGGGCAGTCTGGATGAGGCACTGGAAGAGGAATACTTCAAAGACTATTACGTGCACAACACCGGCCACTGGCTGGGTCTGGATGTGCATGATGTCGGTGAATATGAAATTGATGGCCATTCGAGGGTGCTGGAACCCGGGATGGTGCTGACGGTGGAACCGGGAATCTACATCCCGCCATCAGCCAACGCAGTGGATGAAACCTGGCGTGGCATGGGTATTCGTATTGAAGATGATGTCGCGGTTACCAAAGATGCTGCCGATGTCCTGTCTTCCGATCTGTGCAAAAGCATGGATGATATCGAGGCACTGATGGCAGTATGAGTCAGACCTGCGACATCGCCATTGTTGGCGGCGGTCTGGCAGGTGCAAGCCTGGCCATTGCCCTGGCGCCTTTGGGTTATGACATCAAGCTGATCGAAGCGGTTGTGTTCAAGGCCGCCGATCAACCCAGTTATGACGACCGGACACTGGCTCTCAGCCATAGTTCATGCCGCATCCTGTCCGCTATAGGGTTATGGAAAGCGCTCGAAACCGAGGCCACAGCCATCCGAAAAATACTGGTCACAGAGCTGGATCGGCCGGGCAGGGTAGAACTGGACCCGGCAGAACTGGGTCTGGAGGAATTTGGCCACGTCGTTGCAGCACGCAGCTTTGGCGCTGTCGTTACCGGCCAGTTGGAGCAGATGGAAAATATTGAAGTCATTTGCCCCGCCCGTGTTACCGGCATCGAGGCAGGTACATCACAGCGCACGTTAAAGCTCGATACCGGAGACAGCAGCAGGACATTATCGGCCCGCCTGGTGGTTGCCGCCGATGGCGCCAATTCGTTTATACGCAATCATTTGCGCATCCCTACCAGCACACGGGACTACGGCCAGACCGCGATTATTTGCAATATCACACCGTCTTTGCCGCATCAGGGACAGGCATTTGAATGCCTGACCGCGACCGGCCCGTTTGCGCTGCTGCCGCACACAGGCAAACGCTGCGGATTGGTCTGGTCGGTGGCCGTTGATGATGCAGCGGCACTGCTGGAAATGGACGAGAGTACATTTCTCGCCCGTGCTGAACAGCGATTTGGAACGCAATTGGGCAGCTTCCTGAAAATGGGTAAGCGCACGGCCTATCCGTTGAAACTGGTACGGGCTGAACAGGACATAGATGACCGCCTGGTGATTCTTGGCAACGCCGCTCACGCCATTCACCCGGTCGGTGCACAGGGCTTTAACCTGGCTCTGCGCGATGTTGCCGTGCTCGCTGAATTACTCGCCGATGATGATCAGGGTGATCCGGGCGACAGCAACCTTTTACAACAGTACAGTCGTTGGCGTGAGACCGATCAGCGCAGCACGATTGGCTGGTCGGATGGCATCACCCGTCTGTTCGCACATCCATCCATGCTGGCTGCCGGCTTGCGTACTGCGGGATTTATGGCGCATGCATTGTTGCCTGGTCTGAGAAGACGGATGGCCAACAAGGCCATGGGTTACCGTGGCAAAGTTCCGCGATTGGCGCTGGGAGAACCGCTGAGATTCCGATGAAAGACGGACACTACGACGTTGCCATCATCGGTGCCGGCATGGTCGGTGCGACCCTGGCCAGTCTGCTTTCAAGAAGTGGTTTCTCGGTGGCACTGGTGGAGGCGCATGAGCCTGCAGCATTTGATGGCGAAGCCGATGTGGGCCTGCGGGTGTCAGCCGTTTCGCCGGGCTCGGCTGCCATTCTGAACGAGGCCGGTGCATGGAAATCGATCAACTCGGAACGCTGCAGAGCCTACCGGCGTATGCAGGTAGAGGATGGTGCCGAGCTTGATCCGCTGTTATTTGATGCACCGCTTTTCAACCTGGAAAGGCTCGGTACCATCATCGAGAATTCACTGGTGCGATGGAGTTTGTGGCAGGTGGTCAGCTCGGCTGGCCGGGTGGATATTTTTTGCCCGGACAAGTTGGCTGGCATTGAGACGGGTGCGGAGCAAAATCGCGTATCTCTCAAAAGCGGCACACGGATCAGTGCCGACCTGGTGGTGGGTGCGGACGGTGCCACCTCTCCATTGCGTAAGGCGCTCGGCATTCGCCAGGACTATTGGGCCTATAACCAGCATGGGCTGGTGGCGGTGGTCGGCAAGCAAAAGCCCAATCCAGGCGTGGCCTGGCAAAGGTTCATGCCACGCGGTCCGTTGGCTTTCCTGCCGCTGCTGGATGGTCGCTCATCGATCGTCTGGACGCGACCGTCGCTTGAAGCAGAACGCTTGCTGGCACTGGATAATGAAGCCTTCATGACCGAGCTGGATACTGCCAGCAGTGGTTGGCTGGGCAGGGTAGAAAATTGTGGTCCACGGGCAATATTTCCGCTTAGTATGCGCTTGAGCGAATCCTACGCGGCACCAAGAACCGTGCTGTTGGGTGATGCTGCGCACGTCGTCCACCCACTGGCCGGGCAAGGGGTCAACCTGGGGTTTGCGGATGCAGCAGCCTTGACCGAGACGCTGATACAGGCGCGGTTTAGTGGTGCCGATATTGGTTCTGCCAGTGTGCTTCGTGGCTATGATCGATGGCGCCGAGCCGAGTCAGAAGCGATGGCATTTGGCATGCATGGGATACGCAGCCTGTTCAGTGCTGATGCATTGTCCCCGTTGCGGCGTGTTGGCCTGGCGCTGGTCAAAAGAAGCTGGACGCTAAAAGACATGTTTTTACAAAGAGCGGCAGGATTGGGTCGCAATGCGCCCAGATTGGCGAGAGGGTCGACGCTTAGCGACCTGATGGGGCAGCAATCTTTTCCGAATTGACTTATATTAATATTATCCCAGCCAACAACATTAAGGATTTCAACGTGATTTATAACAACATTCTGGACACCATCGGCAGCACGCCTGTGGTACGCATCAACCATCTCGCACCGCAAGGCATTGACATGTATGTCAAGGTCGAGGCCTTTAACCCAATGGGTTCGGTCAAGGATCGCCTGGCTATCGGTGTGATTGAAGATGCAGAACGCAAGGGCTTGTTAAAACCTGGTCAGACCGTGGTTGAGGCCACATCCGGTAATACCGGTATTTCCCTGGCGATGGTTTGCGCGGTGAAAGGCTATCCTTTTGTGGCCGTCATGGCCGAGTCATTTTCCATTGAACGACGCAAGTTAATGCGGGCGCTTGGTGCGCGCCTGGTACTGACCCCGGCGGCCGAGCGTGCAACCGGGATGCTGCGTGTGACCGAAGCATTGGCAAAAAAGCATGGCTGGTTCATGCCCGAGCAGTTTGACAACCCTGCCAATCCGGCATATCACTGCATGACCACCGGACCTGAAATCGTCCAGGATTTTGTCGGCCGGCGGCTGGATTACTATGTCAGTGGCTGGGGTACCGGCGGTACCATTACCGGCGTTGGGAACATTCTCAAACTGGCGCGGCCTGATTGCCGCATCATTGCAACGGAACCGGCAGGTGCTTCAATGCTGGCTGGTAATGAGTGGGCACCGCATAAAATTCAGGGCTGGACTCCCGACTTCATTCCATCCATCCTGGATCGGGACATCTACGATGAATTGGTCACCGTCACTGATGATGAAGCGATTGAAATGGCCAAAGCGCTGTCAACCGATGAAGGCATCTTTTGCGGAATATCATCGGGCGGTACTTTTGCAGCTGCATTAAAAGTGGCCGCAAACGCGGAGCCAGGTTCTGCCATATTGGCCATGTTGCCGGATACGGGCGAACGTTATCTTTCCACACCGTTGTTTGAAGGCGTAAAAGAAGGCGGTGACGACGAATTGCTTGAGGATCTGTAGCGTCCTGCAGCGCCGCTGCCCGCCACGGTTAAAAATCAGGCTCAAGCAACGAAGCAGGCTTAACCGTGAGGCTTTTCGACAGCTCACGCAGGAAATCCCCCAGCGGTGAGCTGCTACGCCAAACCAGCGCGATGGTGCGGCTGGGGGCAGGCTCTGCAAATGGTCGCAGCGTGATATTGGGAGTGGGTGCAATCGGCGGTTTAACCGCCAGCACCGGCATCAGTGTGACACCGGCGTTGGCTGCAACCATTTGCCGCAGTGTTTCCATACTGGTGGCGTGAAAATCGACACGCTCGTGCGCACCCGCCAGTTTACACACGGCCAGCGCGTGTTGCCGCAGGCAATGGCCTTCCTCCAATAACAACAATTCCTCACCTTCCAGATCCTTTAAACGGATTACTTTTTTGTCGCTTAAAGGGTGAGAGGATGGCATGGCAGTGACAAACGGCTCTTCAAACAGGACTTCAATTTCCAATCCATGATCGTCGACAGGTAAGGCGAGCAAGCCGGCGTCCAGCCGGCCCTGATCCAGCATTTTCAGGATCTCCTCGGTTTTTTCCTCGGTAAGCTGCAGACCCAACTCGGGGAAACGTTTGCGAATGCCGGGTATGACATGCGGTAGCAGGTACGGTGCAAGGGTAGGAAATATTCCCAGGCGGATGGTGCCGGTTGCAGGGTCCTTGCTGCGTCGCGCGGCAGTTTTAATGTGCTCGATATCTCGCAGAATATGTCTTGCCCGATGGGCGATATCTTCACCAATCGGCGTCAGCATGATTTTGCGTGGTGCCCGTTCTACCAGCGAGACACCCAGTTCGTCTTCCAGTTTGCGGATCTGGGTGCTTAGTGTAGGCTGGCTGACAAAACAGGCCTCGGCGGCCCTGCTGAAATGTTTCAGTTCAGCGAGTTTTACAAAATATTGCAATGCACGAAAGTTCATGGCTTTATTATAGTTCTCATCTATACCTTTGTGCTAATTGATATGTGGAAATAATCAACGTGAACCAGGCAACCGACAGAATTCGCGTTCATGCCCTGCTTAACCTGTTCATTACGCTGATTGTAGTGGTTGTGTCTATCAGCCCGGCTTTAGCCGCAACCACTCCGGCGCAAACAGAGCAGTGGTCGGAACACGATCTGCAGCGTATGAAAGCGGGTGAAGTGCTGTTGCAAATCCTGCATGAAAACAAACCTGGTGGCGCAGCACGGGTCACAGCTTATTTTCATACCGAAGCCGACGACGTTTGGAATGTTATCGGTGCTTGTAAATTCGGCTTTATTTATCTGCGCGGTCTGAAGCTGTGCGAGGTTCTTGAAGCGGGGGAAAACCAGATGTTGATTCACCATCGAGTGCGTAACAGTTGGTACACACCCACACTGGACTTTACCTTTAAGGCCAACAGGGCTGCCGGCGATGTTGGCGCGGCACATTTGCTTGAAGGCGATCTGTTGGTTTTTGATGCCGACTGGCGGATGGTTTCCTTGCCGGGTGACAGCGGGATTATCGTCAGCCACGAGATCAGGATTCAACCCAGGATGTTGGCACCCCGATGGCTGGTACGACGCAATTTACGCCGGGACCTGCCGGATATGCTGGCCTGCGTGCGTGGTCTGGCAAATGCTTCGGGTGATAATCGTCGTATCGGCGCCGACCTCAATCGTTGCCCGGGGGATATTTCCACGCTAGCGAAATAATGCAACTATTAGGCGGTCGATTCGCTTAATATAACGCATCCGGATTTAACACAGGCGATTGACCAGTTCATGAGTAAATTCACCGTTCTGACCGGTATTACCACCACCGGCAGACCTCACCTGGGCAACTACGTGGGGGCGATCAGGCCCGCCATTGAAGCCAGTCGAAATGATGACGTCGCCTCGTTCTATTTCCTGGCCGATTATCACGCCCTGATTAAATGCCGCGATCCGCAAATCATCCGGCAATCCACGCTGGAAATTGCCGCCAGTTGGCTGGCCCTGGGTCTGGATACCGATAAGGCGATTTTCTATCGACAGTCAGATATTCCAGAAATCAGCGAGTTGACCTGGCTGTTGACCTGCATCACGGCCAAAGGCCTGATGAATCGTGCACATGCCTACAAGGCAGCTGTGCAGGAAAATGTGGCAGCCGGCGAAGACCCTGATTTCGCCATTAGCATGGGTTTGTTCAGTTACCCGATCCTGATGGCGGCCGACATCCTGATGTTTAACGCGCACCGGGTACCGGTCGGTCGGGACCAGGTGCAGCATCTGGAAATGGCACGCGATATTGCCCAGCGTTTCAATCATCATTTTGGTGAACATTTTATTCTGCCCGCAGCAGTCGTAGATGATGATGTAGCGGTGTTGCCGGGTCGTGACGGTCGCAAAATGTCCAAAAGTTATAACAACACCATCCCGCTGTGGCTGCCGGAAAAGCAACTACGCAAGTCGATCATGAAGATCGTCACCAACTCACTTGAGCCCGGTGAACCAAAGCAGACCACGGATTCTGCCCTGTACTCAATTTATGCGGCTTTCGCCAGTGACGAGCAGCGTGCGGAAATGAAGCAGGCCTATGCTGACGGGATTGGCTGGGGTGATGCCAAACAGCAATGTTATGAATTGATCAATGCTGAAATTTCTGAGGCCAGGGAAAAATATGAAGCATTGATTGCTGACCCCGCCCTAATTGAAACCCGCTTACGCGAAGGTGCCGCACGTGCACGCGAAGTGGCAACACCGTTCATGCGTCAAATACGCGACGCAGTGGGAATCAGGAGCCTGGAGTAACTGCAATGCAAGACACCGAAGTAGTCAACGCTGAAGTCGTAAAGCCGGTTATAAAACCTGATCTGGATGTACTGCAGTACGTACCGGACTGGTTGCAGCCGACCTGGGATTTTCTCTCGCCTTACCCCGGTCTGTTGACCCTGCTTTTAATCGTTCTGTCCTATGGCTTTGGCAGGTTACTGAGGGCGGTTATCACCAATGCCCTGATGCGGGTTGCCATCAGGACTGAAACCAAGGCAGATGATCGCCTGGTCGAATACCTGACCCGACCGTTGGTGCTGACGATCGTGACACTGGCGTTGATGCTGGCCGTGTCGGCTTTCAGTTTGCCGCAAGGACTGCAGGAAGCATGTTTGTCCTTGCTCGCAACCATCGTTTTATTCTCGTGGCTGAAGGCCGGCTTGAGCACAGCGCGAATTGTGCTGGAGCTGATTGGCGACAACCGCCACCGCTTTGAAATCATCCAGGAAAAAACCATACCGCTATTCGATATGGGTCTCAAGATGCTGTTGATCGGTCTTGGCGCCTATGTCTTTTTGATGATCTGGGGCATTGACCCGACTGCCTGGCTGGCCTCGGCGGGTGTGATTGGCATCGTCGTCGGTTTTGCTGCGCGCGATTCGCTGGCAAATCTTTTTTCCGGTATTTTTATCGTTGCCGATGCACCGTTCAAGATTGGTGACTTTATCGTGCTGGACACCGGTGAAAGGGGTGAGGTGACGCACCTGGGTATGCGTTCAACCCGCTTATTGACCCGCGACGATGTGGAAGTGACCATTCCGAATGCTGTCATGGCCAACTCAAAAATTGTCAACGAAAGCGGTGGGCCCTGGGAAAAGCAACGTATCCGTGTGCCCGTGGGGGTCGCCTACGGCAGTGATGTGGACGAGGTTTGCCGGGTGCTTGAGCAGGTCGCACTGGACCATCCCGAAGTCGTCAGGCAGCCGGCGCCGAGGGTGCGGATGCGCGCATTCGGCAGCAGCTCGCTGGATTTCGAATTACTGGCATGGATTGACCGGCCGGTGCTACGGGGCCGGATACGGCATGATCTGCTGAAGGGTGTCTACTATGCCTTTATTGAAAACGGCATCGAGATTCCTTTCCCGCAAACCGATATCCACGTACGCACAATGCCGGAAGGAAGCACAGATAAACCGTAGGGTGGGCAACAACTTGCCCACCATTTCTAATGAGGAAAACCTGCATCGGTGGGCAATGAAGTTGCCCACCCTACCCATTAACCAAGTTTTTCCAGGATGGCTTGCACAGCACCTTGCAGTGGAATCTCGGAGTTTTCGCTGTCGTTTCGCTGACGGTATTCCAATACGCCGTTGTCGAGACCGCGTTCGCCGATGACCACACGATGCGGGATACCGATCAGTTCGATGTCATTGAACATGACACCCGGGCGCAGATTCCGGTCGTCATAAAAGACCTCAACACCGGCCTCTAGCAACTCCGCATAAAGTTCATCGGCGGCTGCCTGCACCCGGTAGGATTTTTTGGCGTTCATCGGTAGCAACGCCAGTTGGAAAGGTGCGATCGGCGCAGGCCAGGATATGCCGCTTTCATCATGGTTTTGTTCGATAGCAGCAGCAACGATGCGCGAAACGCCGATGCCGTAACTACCGGTATGCATCACATGCGCCTTGCCATCTTCGCCCAGCACCACTGCATTCATGGATTCCGAATACTTGGTACCCAGTTGGAATATGTGTCCGACTTCAATGCCACGGGCCAGTTGCAGTTTGCCCTTGCCATCCGGGCTGTCATCACCCTCAACGGCATTACGAATATCGGCGGTGACGGGTAATTTCGCATCGCGAGACCAGTTGATACCAAAAAAATGCTGGTCATCACGATTGGCACCCGCAATAAAATCTGACATCAGCGCGACTTCATGGTCTGCAATAACCGGTAGCTCCAGACCGACAGGTCCAAGAGAACCAGGTCCCGCCCCGATGGCTTGGCGAATATCTTCATTGCTGGCAAAGGTCAGCGGACTCGCTACCTGCTCCAGTCTTTCAGCCTTGAGTTCATTGAGAACCCGGTCGCCGCGAACCAGCAAAGCGATGAAATCAGCCTCGCACTCATCGCTGGCGTGCACCACCAGTGTCTTGATGGTTTTCTCAATGGCAACGTCATAGCCACTGACCAGTTCATTAATGGTATGCGCGTCCGGTGTGTCCACCGTTCGCATTTCTTCGCTGGGTTCTGCCAAACTACCCTGTGGTTTTGCAACCGCCGCCAACTCAAGATTGGACGCATAATCCGATTGGTCCGAAAAGACGATCACATCCTCACCTGAATCAGCCAGTACGTGAAACTCGCAGGACTGACTACCGCCAATCGCACCTGAATCGGCCTCAACCGCCCGGAAACGAAGGCCGGTGCGGGTGAATATGCGTGAATATACCTCGTACATCTTCCAATAGGTCTTATCCAGGCCGGCCTGGTCGGAATCAAAGGAGTAGGCGTCCTTCATCAGGAATTCACGTGCCCGCATCACACCGAAGCGCGGTCGGATTTCATCTCGGAACTTGGTTTGAATCTGGTAAAAAACAATCGGCAATTGCTTATAGCTGCGGATTTCCTGGCGGACAAAATCCGTCATCACTTCTTCATGTGTCGGGCCAAAGCAATAATCCCGACCGGCACGGTCCTGCATTTTCAGTAACTGCCCGCCAAACTTTTCCCAGCGGCCTGTTTCCTGCCAAAGCTCAGCAGGTTGCACGGCCGGCATCAGCATTTCCAGATAGCCCGCCTTGTCCATTTCATCACGGACAATATCTTCGACCTTACGCAGAACCCGAAGACCCAGTGGGCTCCATGTGTAGATACCCGCTGCCAGTTTACGGATCATGCCGCAGCGCAGCATCAGTCGATGGCTGGCGATTTCCGCTTCAGCCGGGGTTTCCCGTGTTGTGAACAGGTGGAATGCACTGGCTTTCATTGTAATTTCACTAGTGCTCCTTCAATGTGATAACTGCGAGTTCAGCGAGTTGGGAAGTGGTTGACCGCAAGGCGCACCTCGCGGGTAATGGCCTGGTCCTTGCCAAGAGGTGCTACGCCACGGGCGAGCGCTTCCCAGCTCGCCCGCAGGGAGGTTCCCAGATGCTCCAGCACTGCGTCGCAGCCCTTGAAAAGGACATGCCATTCTCTGCGGTCCGCGACTTGTTCTGGAACATCTGGGTACCTCTGAATCCGTAGTTATCACATTGAAGGAGCACTTGTTTATCAGCTTGCTGAAAGGGCAGTATTTTAGCCTGCAATGCAGGCCAGTACACGATCTTATAAGACCTATTTACACTTCTTCGCAATATAGGCTTTTGCCTCGGCCAGCATTTCCAATCGGTCATTATCATCCATGCGGATCACGTTGCCGTCTTCGTCCTGGGTCATCACCCGTGTTGAAGGTTCCATCTGTGCCACGATCTGGCGTCGTTGCTCACAGCCGGCATCAACTGCCTGCTGGACCGCCGCGGCCTCCTCGCGACTCTTTTTGCGCCTGTCACGCTGCTGTTGAGCGTATGAAGGCTCCTCGATGGGCTGGATCGCCGAGGTTTCTACAGGTTCAGGAGCAGCGGAAACCTTATGTGTGGGTATCTCCACGATTTCCGTGTCGGAAGCACCGGTCGGCTTATCGCCAAAATGGACGACCCCCTGGTCATCGACCCAACGGTAAACAGTGTCTTTCGCCATGGCGTCCATTGCCATCAGTGCAAAAGCAGCGATAAAAACGGTCATCAGAAATTTTGCAATACGCATCTTCGTGTCCTTTTTCGAAGCAATTCCCTGTGGTTTATATCACAACGGAGCCGTTCCCCGAAAGGCTGCACACATTGCATGCTATTATTTGCCTGAATATTTTGGCCTGGAAATTCCGATGAATTCAGACAAATCAATGCGACGCAGAGGGGTTTACCTGTTGCCAAACCTGCTGACTTCAGCGGCGTTATTTGCCGGATTTTATTCCATCATTTCCGGCATCAATGGCAAATTCGAAGCTGCTGCCATTGCCATTGTGGTTGCCGGTTTGCTGGACGGACTGGATGGTCGCGTGGCACGTCTGACCAATACGCAAAGCGATTTTGGCGAACAATACGATAGCCTTGCGGATTTAATCTCATTCGGTCTCGCGCCGGCATTGCTGGCCTTCAACTGGTCACTGGCGAGCCTGAGCGATATCAGTGTGCTGGCCGGCAAGCTCGGCTGGCTGGCATCCTTCCTGTTCGCAGCCTGCGCGGCATTACGCCTGGCGCGTTTCAACACCCAGGTCGGTATTGCTGACAAACGATATTTCCAGGGTCTGGCCAGCCCGGCAGCTGCCGGTACGCTGGTTTTTACCATCTGGTTCTTTGTTGACAATGGCGTCGCTGGGGAAACAGTACGCTGGTTGATATTTCTGGAAACCATCGTGCTGGCGATATTGATGTTTTCCCGTATCCGTTATTTCAGTTTCAAGGTGGGCCCGAGCGGTGACAAAGTGACCACCACCTGGATCCTGCTTGCCATACTCATCATCGTTTTACTGGCACTGGATCCGCCGATCATGGGTATGATTTTTGGCACTGCGTATGTGCTGTCCGGCCTGATCATCACCATCGCCGGACGACGCAACTGGAAGCTGAAACGGGAGCAACGATCACCGAAACCGCCGAGAAAAGAACCGGTAATATCCAATGACTATCCAACTGCAGGGCAAGCGGGTAGTGACCGTGATGATGCCGATTCCGATCAGGACGAGATTGTATGATTGAGAGCAGGAAACAGGCCTACCTGGACGCCATGGGTATTCCTGTCTGGACCTTGCGCCAGAGTACTGAACCCAAACCCGTGCCAGTGGCAAGTGACTTGTCGCTAAAGCTGGGGCCGGGCAACGGCGGGATATTGTTGATTTGCGCGACCGATACGGAATCTGCCAGCAAACTGGCCAATGACATCGGTCGCTCTTTGGGCAGCGTTCCTGTCTGGTCGTGGCCCGATAGCGGTGCTGACAGTGTCAAACCCGCCGTGGCGGTGGATCAAAACCTGTTCACCACCGTTGCCGTATTTGGCACAGCGCTGGCTGAACAGTTTTTTGGCCGCGACTTGCCTGAAAGTGTAAACTCCGCCAGCCTCGTTTTGCTGCCGTCAATGCATGAACTGGTAACCAAACCGACAGCACGTCGAGCCTTGTGGGCTGACTTGTGCCGCAACAGTATGGTCAGGGCAAATTGAGCGCGGTTCCTGACAGGCCACACCCTTTGATCCGACGTCTATCGATGTCGGATCTGGACCGGATCTGTGCCATCGAACAAGTCACATACCCGTTTCCGTGGACACGCGGGATTTTCGAGGATTGCCTGCGGGTTGGCTATGCCTGTTTTGGTTTGCAGTTTGGGTCGGAGTTGGCCGGTTACGCCATTTTTAACTGGGCAGCCGGCGAGGCGCACCTGCTGAACCTGTGCGTGCATCCCAACTGGCAGCGCAGGGGTTATGGCAGTCTGTTGCTGGAATACACCATCAGCCATGTCGCCAGGCTTGAGAGTGAATCGATCTTCCTGGAAGTCAGGGAAAGCAATCCTGAGGCTGCGATGCTGTACAAAAACCGGGGATTCAAGGTGATTGGCAGGCGACCATCTTATTACCAGGCTGGGGATAAGCGTGAGGATGCTATCGTGATGCGGCTGGAGTTACGGCCTGGGATGTAGGTTGGGGTTTCAGATACGGGAGCACCATTCGAAGCGTGGGAGGGTGGTCATACCTTCTGAGACACGCCGTAAACCCGTCCATGGGGGCTCGGAGCCAGCCTGGCCCAGGCCAGCCTCTCGACCGGCGGACCCCGGTCTCACCTCCTCCCTGCTGGCTACGGTCTCCGAAGGTATAACCACCCTCCTCGCTCTAGTTCTGTAGATCCTTAATGAACCGACCAGCTACGCTGGTGACAAGAGGGCGTTTCCCAGAATCCTCTTCACTGAGCGGGGATATGGGGTACCAGCTCTCTGAGACCTTCACAAACAGGGAGGAGGTGAG
>Ga0114949_10000485_pt1 | contig 21438 bp, 19 predicted proteins | sample N074metaG_FD_83505 | JGI IMG/M metagenome (GOLD analysis project Ga0114949, IMG submission 83505) | Deep subsurface microbial communities from Kermadec Trench to uncover new lineages of life (NeLLi) - N074 metaG | ecosystem: Environmental > Aquatic > Marine > Ocean trench > Sediment | place...
TCGGGCTGTTACATCCTCTTATAGTTGAAACGGTCAACAAAGCACTCACAAACGGTCCTGCTGAGTCACAGACAGGTCCTGCACAACGGGGAGATAACCGTACCATTCAAAAGCACCTGAAATTTCTTCTTGATGAACCGAAATACCATAAAATATACAAATTGTTAAGTGATCAGCTTAAAGAAAGTTATTCTTGATCATGGATGGCTCAGGTATACACTATTCTAAACCCTCCAATTTTTCCCTAAAGGGGATTCTCAAACTAATTCGATGGCCAAATCTGTTAATTATTGCTGTTTCTCAATATCTCAGCGCCATCTTTCTGGTAGGTCCTCCAAAACTCTTCACCCAATATTTAGGTGATTTTAAACTCTTCCTTATCTGTGTTAGTACTGTAATGATCGCAGCTGCCGGGTATATAATTAATGACTACTACGATGTAAAGATTGACTATATTAATAAACCCGAGAAGGTGGTGGTGGAAAATATTCTTAAGCGTCGTGTGGCTATGTTAATCCATACTGGTTTAAATGTACTTGGATTGATAGCTGGACTATTGGTGTCCCTAAAGATAGCATTGATTAACCTTGGAGCTTCAATTTGGTTATGGGGGTATTCCAATCAACTAAAACGCATGCCATTTGTAGGAAATCTAAGCGTGGCATTACTCAGCGGGTTGGCCATTGCAATAATAGGAATACATTATAAACCTGGGAATACGGTTGTTTATATCTATGCCATATTCGCTTTTTTTGTTTCATTGATTCGAGAGATTGTCAAAGATATTGAAGACCTCAAGGGAGACGCTACTTTTGGCTGTAGAACTTTGCCTGTGATTTGGGGTATTAGATCCACCAAGTCGCTGATTCTTGTTTTGATTTTATTGTTTAGCCTGATATTTATTCAAATGACCACAGAAATAGAAAGTCGCAATATATACTATTTCTTTACCGCCCTGTCTGTCCCGGCGGTGGTTTTTGTTTACAAATTATGGATGGCTGATACCACCAAACACTTTAAACAATTAAGTAATTACCTCAAATTATTCATGCTATTGGGTATTTTCAGCATGACACTGGTTTAAAAATAGAAGTCTTGAAACAACTATATCTTGCAGTTTTAGCTTCCGGAAATGGCACTAACGCAGAAGAAATTTTTAAATACTTCAAAGACCATTCTTCATTTTCTGTCCAAGGACTACTTACCAATAATCCCAAGGCCCATGTGATAAAGCGTGCGACCAGAAATAATATTCCATGCCGCATTTTTAACCGGGAAGAATTCACTAATGGAGGCAAAATACTGAGGACACTGCAGCAGTGGAATATTGATGCCATCATCCTGGCCGGTTTTCTTTGGTTAATTCCCGAGTACCTGATAGACCAATACCAAAACCGTATTTTGAATATTCATCCTGCGCTTTTACCTCAATTTGGCGGAAAAGGTATGTACGGAATGTATGTACACCAGGCAGTATTGGATTCAGGTCAAAAAGAAAGCGGAATCACCATCCATTTAGTAAATAAACATTACGATAAAGGAACAATAATTTTCCAGGAGCGATGTACTATTGATGCCCAGGATACCCCTGAAACATTGGCTGGGAAGATCCATATTTTAGAACATCGGTTTTACCCCCAGGTGATCGAGCAATGGTTATCCCAAGAATAATGTCCTGCAAAAGGACGTACGTATAGCTATTCCAGGAGAATTTTAATTAGCTTTACACAGGATTAACTTAAAGTATTAGAAATGAGTCAAAAACCCATCGGGTCCGCTCTGATATCAGTGTACCATAAAGAACAACTTGCACCGGTTGTTACTAAATTGAACGAGTTGGGTATTACTATTTACAGTACCGGGGGAACTCAAAAATTCATAGAAAACCTGGGGCATCCGGTATTGACAGTAGAAGAGCTAACTGGCTATCCATCAATTCTGGGAGGCCGGGTTAAAACGCTGCACCCAAAAGTTTTTGGAGGTATTTTGGGAAGGCGCGACCAAAGTAAAGATGTTGATCAGTTAGAGTCCTACTCAATCCCCCCTATTGACCTGGTCATTGTTGATCTTTACCCGTTTGAGGAAACTGTGGCATCCGGTGCCGACGATCAAAGTATTATTGAAAAGATAGATATCGGGGGGATATCACTCATTAGGGCTGCTGCCAAGAATTTCAAGGATGTTCTGACTATCAGCTCCCGTGACCAATACCAGTCACTTATGGAACTTTTGGATGCTGGACAGGGGTACTCTACTCTTGAAGAACGAAAGCATTTTGCAGCATGTGCCTTTGATATTTCCTCTCATTATGACACTCAAATTTTTAACTACTTCAATCAGGGCACAGGCACTCCAAGATTAAAGATCAGTGAACGAAACCACCGAAAGTTAAGATATGGAGAAAATCCCCATCAAGAGGGTTACTTTTTCGGGGATTTAGCTGATATGTTTGACCAGTTAAATGGAAAAGAATTGTCCTACAACAACCTGGTAGATATTGAGGCAGCTGTGACGCTTATAGCGGAGTTTACTGATAAGCCTACCTTTGCCATTTTAAAGCATACCAATGCCTGTGGCATTGCATCTGCAGAAAATTTAGTTCTTGCCTACGAAAAGGCCTTCGAGGCAGACACAGTTTCAGCCTTTGGTGGTGTTCTAATAGCCAATAGCGAAATTAGCGAGGCTGCGGCCGAAGCAATGAAGGACTTGTTCTTTGAAGTCTTAATAGCACCTTCTTTTTCAGCGGCCGCACTTAAAATACTAACACAGAAGAAAAACAGAATACTGCTCCTACAGAAATCTTCGATTAATGAAAAGACTCAGATAAAATCATTATTAAATGGGTATATACTGCAGGAACGTGATTTAAAAACTGATTCAATCGATGATTTCCAACAGGCGTGTACCCGGCAGGCAACCAAGGAAGAGTTGGAAGCATTGGTCTTTGCCAGTAAAGTATCGAAGCACACAAAATCCAATACTATTGTACTTTCCAAAGGACAACAGCTGCTAGCCAGTGGGGTTGGACAAACTTCCCGAGTTGACGCCTTAAAACAGGCCATAGAAAAAGCAAGGCGATTTGGTATTGACCTGAAAGGGGCGGTAATGGCCTCTGATGCTTTTTTCCCATTCCCTGATTGTGTTGAAATTGCCAATAAAGTGGGAATTGTAGCGGTGGTGCAACCTGGAGGATCGATAAGAGATCAAGCAACAATTGATTATTGTAACAGTAAAAATATGAGTATGGTATTAACCGGAGTGAGACATTTCAAACATTAAAATTGAATCAATAATTGTATTTTAAATAAACAAATTTGTAAATTCTAGTGATTTGCGGAACTTTTTTAGGATTATACTAACATATGGGATTTCTGGATTTTTTCACCAGTGACATAGCTATTGACCTGGGAACTGCCAATACACTGATCATCCAAAAAGAGAAAATTGTTTTGGACGAGCCTTCCATTATTGCTATTGACAAAACCTCCAACAAAGTTATAGCCATCGGACGTGAGGCCATGCAGATGCATGAGAAAACCCATGACAACATTAAAACCATTCATCCACTAAAGGATGGGGTGATAGCAGATTTCCACGCTGCTGAACATATGATCCGGGGGATGATCAAAATGAGTGATAATAACAAAAAGCGTCTATTCCCGGTTTCTCACCGCATGGTAATTTGTATTCCTTCGGGTATCACTGAGGTGGAGAAAAGAGCGGTAAGGGATTCAGCTGAACATGCCGGTGGTAAAGAAGTGTACATGATACAGGAACCTTTGGCCGCTGCAATTGGGATAGGCATTGATATTGAGCAGCCAATAGGGTCAATGATTGTCGATGTCGGAGGTGGAACTTCAGAAATTGCCATAATAGCATTATCCGGTATAGTGGCCAATCAATCAATAAGGATCGCCGGACATACCTTCAATAAGGACATTTTAGACTACATGCGTCGGCAGCATAATTTGCTCATAGGAGAAAGGTCTGCAGAACAAATCAAAATAGAGGTTGGGTCTGCCCTTACCGAACTAGATGACGCGCCAGCCGATTATGAAATACGGGGGAGGGACCTTATGACGGGTATACCTAAAGTTATTAAAATATCTTATTCAGAAATTGCCTTTGCAATCGATAAATCTGTTTCGAAAATAGAAGAAGCGGTGCTTCGCGCCTTGGAATTATCTCCACCTGAACTCTCAGCTGATATCTATGACAACGGAATCCATCTTACCGGAGGTGGAGCATTATTGCGTGGCTTTGATAAACGACTGGCATTAAAGACAAAATTACCCATACATGTAGCGGAAGATCCTCTGAGAGCTGTTGTCCGGGGAACAGGAATTGCCTTGAAAAATCTGAGTACTTTTAAGGCAGTGCTTATGACCTAAGGTTATTAAATGCTCAGATTATTTCAGTTTATAGTAAGATATCAGGCTTTTCTCTTTTTTATCTTGTTAGAGGCCCTAAGTGGTTGGCTGGTAATTCGAAACAACTACTACCAAAATGCTGCCTTTTTAAACTCGTCAAATAAAGTTGCCGGCAGCATCCACAATTTCAACAATAATATCACTAGCTATTTAGACCTTCGGAAGGTAAACAATCACCTGGCACTTGACAATGCCCGGCTACAAACGGAACTCTCCCGTTTGCGAAACCAGTTGGGGCAAGTAAACCAAAACATCGCTACTAACAGGGTCAGAATAAATAACTACAACTTTATACCCGCCGGCGTAATCAATAATTCCACCAGAAGATTCAATAATTACCTAACCATCGACAAAGGCCGGACGGACCATGTACAACCAAATATGGCAGTTATAAATAACCTAGGGATAGTAGGTAAAGTAAAGTCCGCATCCGCAAACTTTGCCACAGTAACTTCAATTTTGCACCCGGATGTCCTAACATCGGCCTTATTGAAAAGCACCAATACGCTCTGCACGGTTAAATGGAACGGACTTGACCCTGAAAAAGCCGAAATATTGTATGTGCCCAGACACGTAGCTGTCAAAGTGGGAGATAGTGTGGTTTGCTCGGGGTATAATGCTGTATACCCTGCTGGAGTACCGATTGGAGTGGTATCGAAGGTCCACATCAGGCAAGAAAGCACCTTTTATGACTTGGAGATTACATTTGCCGCCAAGTTCGACCAGCTATCTTTTGTCTTCGTAGTGTCCAATACTTTAAAGGCTGAAAAGGACTCATTGGAAAATGTCATTAGGTAACATATGAACAATCAACACATTCCCGGGCTGATCATTTCGTTTGTATTGTACCTGTTGTTACAAGTAACCATAGTGCGGAACATGGTTCTCTTTGATGTGGCTTTTTGCTATGTATATGTGGCTTTCCTTTTACTATTTCCCTTTGAAACAAGACCTGCACTGTTACTGATTATCGGATTCATTTGTGGTTTATTAATAGATATTTTTTATGACACCTTGGGTATGCACGCCGCTGGTTGTGTGCTTATTGCCTTCTTAAGGCCCTACTGGGCCAAGGCTGTCCCGCCGAGAGGAGGCTATGAAATGGGAATGAAACCCACTATTAAAGTTATGGGGTTTATTTGGTTTCTAATATTTACTTTACCGCTGATTTTCATTCATCATTTTGTATTATTTTTTGTTGAGGTTGGGGGATTACACTTATTGGGTTTTACCATCGTTAAAGTAATATCCAGTACTATGTTGACTTTTCTGGTAATAGTCATCCTGCAATATTTATTTTACCGATCATCCAGGCGGTTATGAAAGACAATCGGTCCAATATTATTAGATTCACTTTTATAGTAATAGGGGCTATTTTTATAATCAAGTTATTCTTTATTCAGGTTTTGGATAAGAGTTATCAGCTGGCCGCTGAAAATAACGTGATGCGACGACTGATAGAATATCCCTACAGAGGCATCATCTATGACAGGAATAATCGACTGATCGTATACAACAAGCCGGTTTATGATCTGATGGTAGTACCCCGGGAAGTGGCAATTCATGACACGGTGGACTTTTGCCGACAACTGGGAATTAGCAAGGATGAGTTTAAGGAAAAAATATCCCGGGCTAAATCATATAGCTGGTATAGGCCCTCTATTTTTCTAAAACAATTCTCCAATGAAGATTTTGCTTCCATGCAGGACCTGTTGGTGGATTACTCCGGATTTTACATCGTTCCCAGAACTGTACGCGCGTACCCTTACCATGGAATGGCCAATGCCTTCGGTTATATTGGAGAGATTAGTAAATATCGATTAGATCGGGATACTTCCAGATACTATCGCCAGGGAGACTATATTGGGATCAGTGGTTTGGAATCAAACTACGAGGTATCTCTCAGGGGAAAAAGGGGAGTAAGGTATAGCATGGTAAATGTAAGAGGTCTTGAGAAAGGTGCGTTTAAGAACGGGCGACTGGATACTTTACCCCAAATTGGTGAAAACCTGATCAGTACCATTGATATTGAACTTCAGGAATACGGCGAAACGCTTATGGAAGGTAAGGTAGGCAGCGTTATTGCCATCGAGCCATCAACCGGTGAGATCCTCAGCTTTGTGTCAGCTCCTACCTACAACCCTAATTTACTCACAGGACGTGGCTATAGCGAGTACTTCAATGTATTATCTAAGGACAGTTTAAAACCCCTGTACAATCGTCCACTGATGGCTCAGTATCGGCCAGGTTCGATATTTAAAATCATACAGGCGCTGGTAGCATTGCAGGAGGGTGTCATTACCGAAGGTACCAGGTTGCGTTGCAACAGGGCCATTATTGCCTGTCACGGGTCTCATAGCTATGAAAATCTTCAAGGCGCCATTACCAATTCATGCAACCCTTATTTTGTACAGGTTTCAAGAAAAATGATCAATCAGGGAATATCAGAAGACACTTACGAAGATACCAGGATTGGGTTAGAAAAATGGCGGGCCCATGTTGCTAGTTTTGGTTTTGGTTCGCCTATAGGTATTGATCTGCCTAATGAGAAGGGCGGTATGATTCCCAATGTATCTTACTATGACAATGCCTATCAGAGTAAAAACTGGAAATTCTCAAATATACAGTCTATTTCAATCGGGGAAGGGGAAAACCTTGTGGTTCCATTGCAAATGGCTAATCTTGCCGCTATCGTGGCCAATCGCGGATTCTATATTAAGCCCCACCTTATTAAGGCAATCGGGGAACATGATGGACCGTTACCTGAATACCAGGTGAAGCACTATACCACGGTAAATTCTAAATTTTTTGATGTAGCCGTTGAGGCGATGGCCGAGGTAGTAAGGAGCGGGACCGGCCAATACAGGGCCAAACTTTCAGACATTGAAGTCTGTGGAAAAACCGGTACTGTACAAAATAAAAATACTCCCGACCACTCTGTATTTATAGCATTTGCTCCTAAGGATAACCCTAAGATTGCTCTATCAGTTTATGTGGAACACGGCGGTCAAGGGGCTAGAGCAGGCGCAGCCATTGCGGGGCTAATGATAGAACGATATCTTAAAGGGTGTACTGACCGCTCCCACATGGAGGAGTATGTATTAAATGGTGAATTTTTATATTGAAGCGCGCTGATGACATAAAAGCCAGTAAACTTGATTGGCTGACTATTCTTATAGTCGTTGCCCTGGCCCTGGCTGGATGGCTGAACATTTACGCGGTGGTGTACGATAGCCAGTTGGACCAAAATATTTTCGACCTGTCTCTGAACTCCGGGAAACAATTGCTGTGGTTTGGCTTCTCGATCATGGTGGTTTCACTGATCATGATATTGGATATTCGTTTTTTCGACTCATTCTCCTATGCAATCTACGGATTAGTGGTCCTTCTGCTCATTTCTGTATTGGTATTTGGAACTGTAGTAAGTGGATCAAAGTCCTGGTTCGAACTGGGTTTTGTACGTTTTCAACCGGCGGAATTTGCCAAATTCGCCACCGCCCTGGCAGTTGCAAAATTCTTAAGTAAACCCCAAATCAAACTAGACAACTTTAAGGTCTGGGGAATCCTCGGTTTTATCGTAAGCATCCCAGCAACACTTATAATCCTGCAAGGCGACACCGGATCGGCTCTTGTATTCGGTGCTTTTATACTTGTTTTCTATCGTGAAGGACTTTCTCCTCTGTTGGTGCTTACTGGTATAATTGCTGTGGCGCTATTTGTACTTACTTTGCTTTTCGGTCAACTATATTTAATTGTAGGAATATCAGCGGTGGCATTGATCTTAATTATTATAGGTAAACGTACCAAAAAAAGGATATCCGCAATCTTGGCAATTGCTGGACTTACCCTGGGAGTGGTAATGAGCGTAGGCTATGTGGTAAACAATGTATTACAACCTCATCAGCAAAACCGGGTAAAAGCGTTTATAAACCCCGAAGCAGATCCTTTGGGATATGGTTATAACGTAACCCAATCTAAAATCGCCATCGGTTCAGGCGGGCTTTTTGGGAAGGGGTTTCTTGAGGGTACTCAAACGAAATTTGATTTCGTCCCCGAACAAAGCACAGATTTCATTTTTTGCACCATTGGAGAGGAACACGGTTGGCTTGGCAGTTTAATATTAATTTCACTATTTGTGATACTGCTACTGAGAATAATATTTATCGCGGAAAGACAAAAATCAAACTTCTCCCGGGTATATGGTTACTGTGTGGCTGGCATATTATTCTTTCACTTTACAGTAAACATAGGAATGACCATTGGTTTGTTCCCGGTAATCGGTATTCCGCTGCCATTTTTCAGCTATGGGGGCTCTTCGCTGCTGGCATTTAGTATTCTAATCTTTATTTTATTGAAAATGGACGCCCACCGAATGCAGGTCCTGATTCACTGAACCTTTTTGAAACCAGATCAAGCAACTCCTTGACTGCCGGGTTTTCCATATTCCATTCGGATCGGAGACTGGAGTTGTTGTCCAATATTTGAATGGCTTCCCGATAATTCTTGCATTGGTCCATCTTCTCAAGAACCTGGTTGAACTCATCGGAATTACCACCGTATAACTCATTGACAAATCTAAATTTTTGGTTGATATTGAGGCTTTTCTTGATGTTGTCGACTTGCTGAATATTTTTATTCAACTGATCTGCCAGTGTTGTGTGCTCCTTTTGAAGGGTGTCATTTAGCGACACAATTTCCCGGGCAAATTGCTGGTTCACATTATTTTGGATCTGCGTATATTCTTTTGATTCGGACTGGATCTTCTGCTTCCAAATGGTTTGAGGATGCAAGGCTACTACTTTAGAAAAGGCCACCTCATAATCTTCTGTAGATTCCCATTTCTGATCCCACTGGCTACTTAACTGTTGCACCCCGTTATTGTACTCCGATAATTTGATCTCTGTTTTGTTTTCTGCTTCCCACTGCCCTATTAACTCCTTGAAGAACGCCTGATTGATTCTTACAAACTTCCTGAGTTTGGCGATTTCAACAAGCATTAAGCTGCCAATTTCAGGAGGCCACAAGAAATTTTCGAAAAAATATAATGGGCAGAATACTTGATAAAGTGTCTCCTCCACAGCTTGTTGTAACAATGGCCTTAAGCTACCCTTGTCCAGATTGATATGCCTGGACAATACATCCAGGTAGGTCTTCAGGGCATTTTGCACTGCAGGGGCAGAATGATCAAAATAAGGATTTTGCAGTTTACTAACCTCTGCTTCCCATTGCAGAAATACTGCCTTAAGCAAATTGTAGTTGATCTGCTCGGGGTTGCATAATTTCTTTAGGGCATTTCCTTGTAAATACGGACCTTCCTTAAATGCTGTGTCCAGAATGTTATTGGTATAGGATGCGCTATATGATTTAATATAGTCCCTGTTGATTGTACCTTTCTTGCTCATAACAGAATGAATGGATTAAAATTATTCTTTTTGAATAAGAGGGAGAGAAACTTTTTTTTTGTAAAATTAAAAATTATCATCAGAATCATAAATTAAAAATCTAAATTATCAATACGCACAACTCTTTATAATAACTCTTTAAGTGTTTTAAATATTATATAAATCCACTATATAGATGGGATGAAAAGCAGAAATATTTTCGGTCTTATAATTCTCAGTACTACGCTGGTTGCACAAAATGATCTTCCATTAGAATCCTGGAGAACACATTTTAGTTACCGGGATGCCAAGAGCATTGGATTAACGGAAACCGGTGCATTCTGCGCAGGTTCAAATAGTCTGTTCTTTCTAGACCTACCAGACCAAAGCTTAAATCGAATCAGTAAGATCGATGGACTTAGTGATACCGAAATATCAACCATAGCCTATTATGATCCTTTGAAAATGCTGGTTATCGCCTACTGGAATGGGAACATTGATTTATTGACAGATAATCTGATTACGAATATTAACACCATTAAGATAACTCCAGTTAACCGGTCCAAAACTATATCACATATTACTTTCAACAACAACATCGCTTACCTTTCCACTGATTTTGGTATGGTGGTACTGGATCTGATAAAAAATGAGGTAATGGAAGCCTATACGAATATAGGAGAAAATGGAGAAGTAATCAGCATCAATTTTGGGACCGTCTTTCTCGATACCTTGTTTTTAGCCACTGAACAAGGGGTCATCGGCGGAAGTCTGGATCTATCGGTAAATTTACAGGATTATAAAAACTGGAAACGTTTTAATTCATTGGCTGGGATCCCAAAACTGCCGGTTTCAACCATTGGGTCTATTGAAAGTCAACTGTTGGCTACCGTAGGTACGGAAGGCATCTACTTTTACCAGGACGGTTTTTGGGATAGAATAGATTATAACCTTGAAAGCCCGGTATTGCATATGGATTCAGGTTCAGGCCCGTTATTATTAACCACAGAATCGAAGATACTGTCAGTCAGTAACCTGGAGGTGGAAGAACTGACAAATCCTGTCTATCCGAAGCCTCAGTCAAGTGCCATGAATTCTGATGGACTTTGGGTGGCGGATAGCGTAAACGGTCTGGTATTTCCAGGATCCGGTGAATTGATTAACCAATTTCCTTCAGGGCCATTTTCTGATAGTGTTTTTCTGGTTTTCAATCAAGGAAATATCATAATCGCCTTACCTCCAGGTTATGATGCGGTGCGAAACCCACTCCGTACAACTTTGGGATTTTATTTATTTGAAGAAGGAGAATGGACCAGTTATAACTCTTCAAACTACTCAAAAATCGAATTTTTCCCGGCGGTTGCTGATCTTGTTGATGTTGCCTATAACCGGCAAAATAAAAAATATTATTTTGCCTCATTTGGTGAAGGCATTGTTGAATGGGAGCCAGGGGGTGATGTAAGGATCCTGAATGAATCTACGCCTGGTAGTACCCTGATCAACATCATACCTGGTGGTCGTAATGTTTTTGTAAGTAGCATTTATTCAGACCACCCGGATGCTGTATGGGCTACGAACTATGGAAATCCAGCTTCAATTCATAAGTTTAATCCAAATGATGAAACCTGGATGGCCTATGACGCTTCCTTTCAAGCCGGGAGATTTCCACTTGACCTGCTAATAGCAGAAAATGACGATTTATGGCTGCGCCTTGATGCAAACAACGGAGGCGGTATCATGGTTTTCAACCCGGAGTCATCCCTACAAAAACATCTTACTGATATTGAAGATCAAGGTGGACTTCCAAGCCGCAACGTAAATGATCTGGCTATTGACAAAAACGGTCAGGTGTGGGTGGGAACTGATAAGGGGATCTCTCATTATCCATTCCCATTTGATATCTTGGAAAACCCGGCAGTTAATGCCAGCCCAGTATTGATAGATGGACGCCCATTGCTACGGGATGAACCTATAAACTGTATTTCAGTGGACGGAGGCAATCAGAAATGGATTGGCACCGACAATGGCATCTGGTTGTTTACCGCGCAGGGCGATAGGGTGTTATATCACTTTACCTTAGACAATAGCCCCTTGCCATCGAACAAGATTCTCGATATTGAAGTAAATGACCTGAGTGGTGAGGTATTTATAGTAACTGATCTGGGAACAGTCTCTTTTCGCGGAACTTCTACTGAAGGTCTACCCGAGCATTCACAGGTAAGGATCTTCCCAAACCCCGTTACCCGTGATTTTAGTGGTCTGGTAGGGATTTCAGGACTGGTAAACAATGCGATTGTAAAAGTAGCTGACATAACCGGCAAATTAGTTAATGAATTTAAAGCTGCCGGAGGTACTGCAGTTTGGGATATTAGTGATTTTCAAGGACGCCGGGTTCAATCCGGAGTTTATTTGGTATTCAGTAGTAGTCCCGACGGAAATGAAACATTTATAGGGAAAATTGCCGTAATTAACTAATATGCTGGTTAAAACCAGGGGTGTGGTGTTGAAGTTTATAAAGTACCGTGAAACCTCTATTATCGTAAATATTTATACAGAATGCCTGGGATTGCAAGGCTATATTATAAACGGAATTCGTTCCTTCAGGACCAAAAGAAATAAAATCGCTTTATACCAACCATTGACCTTATTAGACCTGGTAGTCTACTATCGTGAAGAAAAACAATTACAGCGTCTTTCTGAAGCTAAATGTCCACACCCCTTTTATTCGATTACCCTGAAGCCCAAGAAATCGGCCATTGCCCTGTTCATTCTGGAGATCTTATCCAAAACACTTAAAGAACAGACGGAAAACAAAGAGCTGTTCAATTTTTTATGGGATTCTATATTGAAATTTGATTCTGGAGAATTTCCCACAGAAAATTTTCATCTGGTGTTTCTTGTTCAGTTAAGTAGATTTTTGGGATTCAGCCCTCAAAGTGCTAAAGAAATACATGAGGAATTAAGAAGTGAGTTGAATGAAGTTTGGTTACATAGCCCTGAAAGCCAACTGATGGACCAAATGCTGACCTGCAGTTACACAAACTCACCTGCTTTAAGCAATAGTCAAAGAGCTAACTTGTTGAAGATCCTGTTATCCTTTTACCGATGGAATATAGAACAATTTGGCACCGTAAAATCCCTGGATGTGTTGAATCAGGTTTTCAAATAGCACCTTCGGAAACCAAAGAAATGGTTCTTTCAACACTGTTAAACGGGCCATCGATAATATTACCTGTATGGTCCACTAATTCAAGCTTGATGGTGCTCTCTCCCATTGGCAATCCTTCCATGAAATATGGGGCCCATTTGTCAATCAAAAATTGCTCTCCGTTGATGGTGGCACGTACCTTGTTCCCATCAAGTGACAGATCGGTATTCACCAGATAAAAGTCCAGGATTACTTTTTCTGTATCAAGTCCTTTGTATTCTCCTTTTGGGCGGCTGTAAAACATATGTGGTGCTGTCAGATCGACTGGTTCTGACTTGGTATCACCAACCGAAAACTGACTAATTACATAAGCACCGTAGTGTTTTAAACTTTCATGATATGACCTCGAAAGAAATGACAGCACCACGTAATTTCCAACATCCAACTCAGCCTTATATGCAGGTTTGTAAAGAGCTTTATAAGGACTACCGTTTAGAATAAAATGAATATGCTGGCCTTTGCCCGAATTGGCACATTGCTTGGTATCAGCATCCAATGTCTGACTGGTCAATTGATAATTCTTGACATTGAACTGAAACTCAATTGTCCCCGGATCATAGCTATTACTTTCCAGAGGTTGGTTCATTTCCAAAACAGCATCTGGAAATTGAGGTGAAATCACCTCTGACAAGGATACCTGCTGGTCAGATTCAACTATGTCAGTAGTATCACTTTCATTAACAATTTCCTTTTCAGATGATTGATTTCCTCCGCAGTTTAGAAAAAAAGTTGCAATAGAGAGGGCTGGCATATAGATGAAGAACTTCCTTATCATTACGGTTTTAATTTTGATGTGACTAAAGTTATTATAAATTTAGATAATTAAATCATGACAGATTCACATGTTAGTAGATAACGGACATTTTAACCCAGTTTAAAGATAACTCTTCCCAGACCTGATATCAACATTATATTCAGATGATTCGTGCCAAAAAAATCCGTTATTATATATTCCTAAGAGATGTATTTATACTCTCTGTTACCGCTTTTGGTGGACCACAGGCGCACCTGGCAATGTTGTTTGAAACCATGGTCAACAAAAGGAAATACCTGACAGAAGACGAATTGATTGATCTGCATGCATTGTGCCAGATACTTCCAGGTCCTACTTCCACTCAAACTATTACCGCCCTCGGATTTAAGATTGGTGGTCCTAATCTGGCTTATCTGACACTGCTAATCTGGATGTTTCCAGCAGTTACCATCATGATCACCGCCGCTATAGGGATTGCCACCCTTCAAGAAAGATCCATCTCCATTGATTTCACCAAGTACATTCAACCCATGGCGGTTGGATTTGTAACTTATGCAGCTTATAAAATAAGTTTAAAAGTTGTTCATACCAAGGTGGCCATGAGCCTGATGATCATTGCAGCGGTGATTTCCTATTTTGTAAAGAATCCATTGATTTTTCCAGTTATTCTATTAATCAGTGGCTCAGTCACAGCAATGAAATTTAAGGCCCATCCTGAGGAAGTAGACAAGCAGATTAAAATTGACTGGCGAAACTTTATATTGTGGGCCGCCGTTCTCGCATTTTTTGCTATCCTCGGAGGAATTACCCGCGAGCGTACCGTGTTGCTATTTGAGAATTTCTATAGGAATGGCAGTTTAATTTTTGGTGGAGGGCAAGTTCTAATTCCACTTTTTCATACCGAATTTGTTGAGTTTAAAAGTTATCTTACTTCAGAAGAATTCCTATCAGGCTTTGGCGTTGTCCAGGCTATACCAGGGCCAGTGTTTTCTTTTTCGGCTTACATCGGAGCCTTAGCAATGCGTCACGAAGGCATACTATGGGAGGTTTTTGGCGGATTAATTGCTGCGGCCGGCATATTTCTTCCAGGCACATTTCTGATCTTCTTTGTGATTCGTTTTTGGGAGCAACTAAAAAAATACCGGGTGGTAAAAGCATCACTTGAAGGAATTAATGCTGCCAGTTCCGGCCTGGTAATTGCTGCTGCATTTTTACTTTTTCAGCCTATTGAAAATAACGTAAATGTAGTCAGTATTACCACCCTGTTAGTAACTTTCATACTGCTAATGTTCACAAAGACACCAGCTCCGTTTATAATTATTGGCGGATTGATTGCCGGGTTTATATTTTAAGGGAAGGTAAGTTTACTTCCATGCTCTGTCACTTCCAAATGGCCATTCATTCCCAGAGGAACCACTAAATTAGGTGAATGATGACCGAATGGAAATCCAAACCCAATAGGTATATCTTCATCTTGCAGGTGACTCCGGATCACCCCGGCAGCACTCATTCCAAATTTTAAATCTCCTTCCTTCATTTTGGTTAAATGTCCCACTATCAGCCCTGCCAATTGCTGGAGTTTGCCAGTTCTTTTTAATTGCACCATCATGCGGTCCAGATGATATAAATATTCATCCACTTCCTCGATTATGAGAATTTTTCCCTTTGTATCCACTTCAGATCTTGTACCGAACAGGTGAGCCAATAATGATAGGTTTCCACCAACCAGCAGACCATCACAAACACCAATACTATTTTCAGGATATGCTGCCGCTTCTAATTTCACCTCCAGATCAAACAGTGCAGCCCTGAGACTTTCATGGTCATGAACAGCATTATCTCCGTTGAAGAGCTGAGGCATAGTACTGTGTAAGCAAGCGTAGCCTAAGGAATGAATATGACACAATAATGCGGTAATATCACTGAAACCACAGACCCATTTTGGGTACCGGGTGAATAATTTCCAACTTATTGTGTCCAAGATCCGTGTGGTTCCATAACCACCACGGGCACAAAAAATAGCTTTGATCCTAGGATTGTCAAGGGCTCTTTGCAGGTCCTCAAGACGTTCTTGATCAGTTCCTGCGAATAATTGATGACGGTGATATAGGGCTTTCCCGAGCTCCACTTCTAATCCCCACCCAATTAATATCTTGACACCGGCTTCCACAGATTCATAGTCAACAGCCCGGGCCGTAGCCACAACTGCTACGGTATCTCCAACTTTCAATCTGGAAGGTATTGCTAGCGACATGCCTTTAAGTTATTAAATAGCACGGCTAAACAAAAAAGTCACATGGCAGTGCCAGTGGTTTTTTTAAAAAATGACTAATAATTATTCGGCAGTTGTTACACCCAGATTGGCCAGCACCAAATTTGAAATATCATCTTGCTCAGTTGCAAAAAGAATAATGGGCATTCCGCCTGCATCCTTACTGAATATATGGGTGTAACCATTTTCTTTGGCCACCACTTCGATAGAGTTCTGGATCTTCTCATACGCCGGTTGCAATAATTCAAGCTGCTTTTGTTGCAGTGACTTTTCCGCTTCCTGCTGAAACTTTTGGATGTTTGTTTGAAGGGTCTGCAACTCTGTTTGCTTATCGTCGCGGATCACTGGAGCCAAGGACTCCTGAGTTTCCATAAAAGACTTATACTTCTCTTCAAATTCCTTCATCTTAGATTGGAGTTGTGCACCCAACTGTTCCTCATGGGTTTTCAACTCTGACTCAATTTGCTGTGCTTCAGGAAGTTTACCCAGAATAAAGTCAACGTTGGTATAACCGATTTTTTGTGTTACTGTTTGGGCATTTACTGAAAAAAGTGTCAGACAGAAAATGCTCAAGGTTAATATTAGTTTGATAAATTTCATTGCTCTATGATTTAATGGTTTCAATCTCCTTAATTGTTGCTAGTTTCTACACCTAACTTCGCCAATACCAATTCTGAGATATCATTATCCTGAGTCGCAAATAATAGTACGCCTTTGGCAAACACATGACTGAATCCCTCCTCCTCAGCTACGGTCTTGATGCCTCCTTCAATTTTCTCATATACCGGTGCCAGAAGTTGCATTTGCTTGTTTTGTAACGATTTTTCCGCTTCAGCAGCAAATGTCTGAATAGACCCCTGCATGGTCTGTAATTCAGACTGCACATCATTTTTAACCACATCAGTCATGGTTGCTTGTCCATCAATAAATGATTGGTACTTTCTTTCAAACTCGTCTTGCTTTGATTTTAGCTGGGCCCCTAGTTGATCTCTATGAGTTTTCAGCTCAGATTCAATTCGTTTCGCTTCTGGCAACTTGCTTAGGATATACTCCGTATTGGTATACCCAATTCTTAAAACCTGAGCCTGAACGGCAAATGACCCCATCACCATCATGGTGAGCGAGAGTAATATGGTATTAGCTTTCATATTCTTATGGTTAATGAAATTTTATTCTATAATATCAGTTTTGTCTCCAAGGCCCAATTCATCAAGCACGAAATCCGTGTAGTCATGAACCGGATTGGAATATATAATTGCATAATCACCAGATTTGTCGAAAACCAGTTCCAACCTTTTGGCTTTAGCAATTTTTTCAACGGCATCAAACAATTTATCCTGTACTGGTTTCAATAGTTCCTTCTTCTTCAAAAAAAACAAACCTTCATACCCAAACATCTTTCTATGAAATACCTGGCCGGTTTCCTCCTTTTGCTTTATGGCAGCCATACGCTCTTCCTTCATCTCATCAGTTAGTAAAACCTCTTCTGCCTGGTAAGCATCGTACAAACTTTGAACTTCTAATCTCATACTGGCAATCTCTTCCTGCCATTGTTGTGACACTTTGTCCAATTCTTGCTGAACCTCGTCATATTCAGGCATCATCTGCAAAATGTAGGCAGCGTCTATATAACCCCATTTTTGTGCATATATGCCCTGGGATATCAACAACACAACAACTATTATACCAAGTTTTTTCATTTTTCTAACGAATAGGTTGTCCGATTGAGAAATGGAACTGTGCCCCACTAGGCTCAAATTGCCCTGGAACCGTATCAAATCCATAGGCCCAATCAATGCCGATTAGACCAAATGCAGGCATGAAGATCCGTGCACCCACCCCTACTGACCTGAACAAACTAAATGGATCATAGTCATTGTAGGTGTAAAAGTTATTACCTGCCTCAGCAAATGCTAAGACATAAATGGTTGCACTTGGATTTAAAGACACCGGATAACGCAATTCCACCACATATTTTGTAAACGCTACCCCTCCGTCTACTTCGTTCGAGCTCAACCCTCGGTTATCAATGGAATATCTAGGGGGGGTGATGGCTTGATTTTCATATCCCCTAAGCCCTATCTGGTCGGTTCCGATAATTCCAAAGTTTTGATTCCCCAGGCCGTCGCCACCCAAGAAGAATCTTTCAAAGGGAGCAATGCCGGTCTTGTCATTATACGACCCTAGAAATCCAAGATGTACCCGTGCATTGATTACCAGATCTCCAACTACTCTGGTGAAGAACGAAGCATCAAACATTACTTTGTGGTATTCAACCCACTTATATTTAACCTCATTGGGTGCGTTTTCATAGTCTATGTCCCTCCAATTCGAATAAGGTGGAGTTAAGTCAACACTTAAGGACAAGGAAGAACCCTCCCTGGGAAACATAGGATTATCTATACTGTTTCTGGCAAGGGTGGTGTTGAAAACAATACTATTGGCATCACCGGTGCTAAATCCTAGCCTACTGATGGAAAAGTCCGTAAGTTCATATTTCTGAAAGCGCAATGAATTTGTCAATGTGAAAAAATCATCAGGCCATCTCACCCGCCTGCCCAATCCAACAGTGGCACTGGTCAGCTTAAGTTCACCGAATGTCTCATTGGTAAATATATTTACGTTTCTTTGAATGGCCCGACTTAAACTTACTGACAGGCTGTTGGGTTTCTTGCCACCCAGCCATGGCTCAGAAAAGGTGATGCTATAGTTTTGAAATTGCTTGCCATTTGCCTGTATCCTAAGGGCCAGTCTTTGACCATCTCCTACCGGCAAAGGTCTCCAATTCTCCATATGTGGAATATTTCGAAGGGAGAAATTGTTGAAAATAAGTCCTACGGTTCCTACAAAACCGAAATTACCACCCCACCCTCCGGATAGTTCTATTTGGTCACTTGGTTTTTCCACCAGCGTATATTCAATATCAACCGTCCCTTCTGCAGGATTTGGAATTGGATTCAATCCAATTTGTTCAGGGTCAAAATACCCCATCTGAGAAAGCTCTCTCTGCGTTCTAATTAGCAGTGAGCGATTGAATTTTTGCCCGGGTAACGTCCTTATTTCGCGTCTTATTACGTGATCACTGGTTCTGTCATTCCCTCTTATAATAATCTTATTGACGGTGGCCTGGGTTCCTTCAAATACCCGCATCTCCACATCAATCGAATCTCCTTCTATACGTACTTCCACAGGAGTTACACTAAAGAACAAATACCCATCGTCCATATAAAGTGAACTGATATCCGGACCATTTGGATTAAAATTCAATCTTTCATTGACTTTCTCAATATCATATGGGTCGCCCCTTTTTATACCCAATACCGCGGTAAGCGTTTTGTCGTCATAAATATAGTTTCCTACCCAGTCAATTTCCCTAAAATAATACCTCTTCCCCTCTTCGATTTCCAATACTATATCAACATTATCAGCATCGAATCGATAAACGGAATCAGTTACAACATTAGCGTCACGGTAGCCTTTGGTGTTATAGTATTGGACCAAACCTTCTTTGTCTTTCTCATATTCAGACTGTACAAACTTGGAGCTATTGAAAAAATTCAACTTCACATGATCATTTATATACTGCTTTACTTGTTGTCTGCTTACTTCATGAGAGGAGTCAACCATTTGCTTTAAGGTACGAGGACTAGCTGCGAATAGTCGCTTAGCCCAGTCTTCCAATATATTAAATCGAATATGCTCGTTGGTGGACTTCATTTTCTTTTTTAACTTGGAGTTCGCGATATTCTCATTTCCCTTAATATATATCTTATTAATATTCACCTTACTTTTTCTGTCCACATCGATCAACAGGCTTACGCTGTTCCTGAGTATTGTATCCTTCTGCTGTTTAACTGACACTTCGGTATTCAAATAGCCTTTTTCTACAAAATGGGTGCGAATACCCATTTCAATATTTTTAACAAGTGCGTCAGTAACGACTTTACCTCGGATTGGGTCGATCAAGTCGGATAGTTCACCCTGCTGGGTATTATTTATACCCGAAAAATGCACTGATCTCATTCGGGGCCTTTCTTTTACTTCAATATTGAGATATGCCTTTCCATCTTCAACCTTGGTGAGATATATTTTTATATCTTCTATGATACCTTGGCCGTACAACTTTTTTAGTGCATTAGTTACGTCATCTCCAGGTACTTTAATTCGGTCACCAATCTTAAGACCTGAAAGTGAAATCAGCGCATTGTTATCCAAAAACTCCGTCCCGGATACTTCGATTTCTGCCAGCTCATATTCCTTTGGGCTGGAATAACTGATAGTTGGTTTTGGGTCCACTCCCAGATTTAATCCGATTTGTGCGTAGGCATTGACGCTCCACATCAAATACAAAACAACTGCTAGTTTCCAACTCATTTACTTAATCTTCAAGAATTTATCTGCTCACTGATTCTTCCAAATCTTCGTTCACGAGATTGATAAGCAATAAGTGCCTGATACAGATGTTCTTTTCGGAAATCGGGCCACAATACGTCCGTTATGAATAATTCGGTATAGGCGATTTGCCACAGTAAAAAATTACTTATACGCATTTCACCACTTGTCCGGATCAATAGCTCCGGATCTGGTATACCTCTGGTTTCCAGATTGGAAGCCAGTAGCTGCTCATCGATATCAGCAACAGCGATTTTCCCCATTTTAACGTCCAATGCCAGTTTTCTGACCGCCTTAATCAATTCCCATCTCCCACTGTAACTTAAAGCCAGAATCAATCGCATGCTGGAGTTATCTTTGGTACTTTCCATCGCTTCTCTGAGTTCCTTCTGGCAAACCTTTGGCAAATTTTTAAGGTCTCCGATTGCGGATAGATTTACGTCATTTTTTTGTAGCGTATCAAGTTCCTTGCGCAAGGAGGATACCAATATTCGCATCAACCCATCTACTTCAATTTTAGGGCGTTTCCAGTTTTCCGTAGAAAATGTATACAGTGTTAAATACTCAATACCTAATTCAACACATCCTTCTGTGATTTCTTTAACAGATTTGATGGCGCTTTTGTGCCCGAAAATTCTTTTTGCACCCTGCTTTTTGGCCCAACGTCCATTGCCATCCATTATTACCGCAATGTGGCGAGGCAAATTATTAGGATCCAATTTTCCCTTTATATCCAAAATAGTGCTAAAATTAATGCGTAAGGTACGAAAATGGATATTGTTAAAGAATTTATATCCTATTCTTTAACAATATTTAACAAGAAAACCTCAGTTATAATTGAAGGGACAAGGGACCGAGTAAAATGTGTAACTGATAGACACTCCGGTAAAATAATACCAATCATTATCAAGTTCGTTACCGTACTTTGGGTTTAGTTTATTGGGATTTACAACGCTTGATACTTTATCCAGGTGGTCGAAAAAAGTTTTCCTAGCACCAAA
>Ga0114949_10000488_pt1 | contig 21407 bp, 19 predicted proteins | sample N074metaG_FD_83505 | JGI IMG/M metagenome (GOLD analysis project Ga0114949, IMG submission 83505) | Deep subsurface microbial communities from Kermadec Trench to uncover new lineages of life (NeLLi) - N074 metaG | ecosystem: Environmental > Aquatic > Marine > Ocean trench > Sediment | place...
CATCGTGCTGTTCGTAACCGAGGCGATCCTGTTGTCCGGTTTCGGGGCGGCCGCCGGGCTTGCTCTCGGGCAACTGGGGAGCTGGGCAATCGGACAGCTATATCCGGAACTCCCGGTGGGTGCGCCGCTTTGGGCCGTCATCGCCGCGACGGTGACGGCGTTGGCGAGCGGGTTGGTTTTTGGCATCATGCCCGCCCGGCGCGCTGCTGATCTGGATCCGGTGGAGGCTTTGGCCAGACGGTAGCAGCAATTGCAGGAGCGGCTTTTTTCAGGAGCGAAGTTTTGCAGGAGCGGCTTTCCAGCCGCGAATCGAATAGAAAATGATCTGGAAAGACTTTCTCAAACTGACGATTGGTTCCGTTATCGCTCATCGCCTGCGGTCCTTTCTGACGGCGTTGGGGATCGCCATCGGCATCGCGGCGGTGGTGCTGCTCACCTCCATCGGCGAGGGAATACATCGTTACGTGCTGGATGAGTTCACTCAGTTCGGCACCACGCTCATTGCCATCAACCCCGGCAAGGCCACGACCTTTGGCGCTTCCATCGGCGTGTTCGGCAGCGTACGCCCCTTGTCCATCGAAGATTCCGAAGCCCTGAGGCGGCTCCCGTACATAAAAGAGTCCGTTGCCTTTACTCAGGGAAACGCGCAGGTAAAGGGAAACGGTCGGCAGCGTCGCACTACCGTGTATGGGACCTCCCCCGGGTTCCCGGAGGCTTTCAGTTTTGACGTCGCCATCGGTGGTTTCCTGCCCGATGACGATCCCCGTGCACCGCGCGCTTTTGCGGTGCTGGGCAGCAAGATGCGTGATGAGCTGTTCGGAACCCGGAATCCCCTGGGTGCGCGTATTCGCGTTGGTGGGGACCGGTACCGTGTGATCGGTGTCATGGAGTCCAAGGGCAACATACTCGGTTTCGACATGGACGACACGGTCTATATTCCCGTGGCGCGCGCACTGGGCCTGTTCAATCGCGAAGGTCTGATGGAGATTGACCTGTTGTATGAGCAGGGCGCGCCGGTGGATGAAATCATCGCCAGCATAAAACGCCTGCTCAGCGCGCGGCATGGCGGCGAAGACGTCACCATCACCAGTCAGGATCAGATGCTGGATGTGTTGGGTTCCATTCTGGACGTTCTGACTTTCGCCGTGGGTGCGCTCGGCGGGATCTCGCTGCTGGTGGGCGGGGTTGGTATCTTCACCATCATGACCATCTCCGTGCGGGAGCGCACCAGCGAGATCGGCCTGCTCCGGGCACTGGGCGCCGAGTATGAACAGGTGCTGGGACTGTTTCTCGGCGAAGCGGTAGTACTCGCCGCGATCGGTGGTCTGGGTGGGCTGGTGATCGGCGGCGGACTGGCTTTGCTGATCAAGCTGACGGTTCCCGCGTTGCCGATCCATACGTCCTTTCAATTCGTGTTCCTGGCCCTGGGCGTGGCCATTGTCATCGGGCTCATCGCCGGCGTCCTGCCGGCCCGGCGCGCCGCCTCCCTGGAGCCCGTGGATGCCCTCCGCACCGAATAAACGGGACAGGTTCGTTTTTCAGCTCGGTTTGCCGGTATGCTAGCTACCCGGAAGGGCAGAAAAAAAACGAACCTGTCCCGTTTGTTGTTCCACATCCACCAACCGCCACCTTCTCGGCTCGCCGATGAATCTTGATCTGGAGTTCGTCCGTTCCCACTTCCCCGCGCTGGAATCGGGGTTCGTCTTTCTCGACAACGCCGGCGGGTCCCAGACCCTGCGCAATGTTCCTGAATTGATCGAGGATTATCTGCTCAACTGCAACGTGCAGCACGGCGCCACTTATGCGGTGTCAGAAGAAGCCGCCACCCATCTGAAGCACGCCCAGGCTGCCATGGCGGTATTCATGAACTCCTCGCGGGTTGAAGAAATCGTATTCGGTTCCTCGGCGACCATGCTTACACGCCTGCTGGCGGAAGCGATGGCCAGCCGTTTTGAGGAGGGCGATGAGATCATCGTCTGCCGGCATGATCATGAAGCCAATATCGGGCCCTGGGTGGCCATGGAAAAACACGGAGTGGAAGTGCGCTGGTGGAAACACAACCCGGATACCTGGCGGTTGGAGCCCGATGATCTCAGAGGGTTATTGACGGAACGCACCCGTTTTATCGCTTTCAACCATGTGTCCAACATTCTCGGCACCATCAACCCGGTGACGGAGTTGACGGACATTGCCCACGACGCGGGCGTGAGGGTTTGTGTTGATGGTGTCGCATGGGCGTCGCACCGACGCATGGATATGCAGGCCCTGCGTCCGGACTTCTATATCTGGAGTACTTACAAGGTTTTCGGCCCCCACTGCGCCATCATGTACGGAGATTACGACGCGTTGCTGGATCTCGACAACGTCAATCACTATGTCATTCCGCGGGATTCGATCCCGAACAAACTGCAACCCGGAAACCCCAATTATGAACTGGCGTGGGGTTGCACGGCGATTCGTGACTATATCGAAAGCCTTGCCCGGCGGCACGACGTGATCGAGCCCTTTGATCTTATTGCGGCCTACGAGCAGCAACTGGCGGACCGGCTTTTGACCTTTCTCGCCGGCAAGCCGGGTGTAAAAGTGTTCGGGGCGCCGTCATCGGGATCCGCTGAGCGCGTATCCACGATCAGTTTCGTGGTGGTGGGGCGTGATTCGAAAGCCATCGTGGAAGCGGTTGACCCCCATGGCATTGGCATACGTTACGGCCACTTCTACTCGGTGCGACTCATCGAGGATCTGGGCCTGGCGCCTCAAAACGGTGTAGTGCGTGTTTCCATGATTCATTACAACACCGAAGCCGAGGTGGATCGCCTGATTCAGGTGTTCTATACCATTCTGTGATCGACGATTCGTGATGAGCCCGGCAGACAGTGACAGCACCCCACAAGCCTTTTCCCAGGCGCAGGGACGCTTCCAGGCGCAACAGTACGCCGAGGCAGAAAAGTTATGCCGGAACATTCTGGAAGACAACCCCGACCACGCGCCCACGGTGCACCTGCTGGGAACCATCGCGCGCGCCCTGGGTTTCGCTGAAGAGGGGGTGCGCCTGATGGCCCAGGCCTGTGACCTGGATCCCGCCAATACCGGCTGGCTGAGTGATCTGGCCCAGTGCCAGCGGGAAGTTGGTGACCACGAGGCGGCCATCGCTTCCGCCAAGCGGTTGTTGCAACGCGAACCCGGCAATGCCCAGGTCTGGGCAGATCTTGGAACGCTCTACACCGAGGCGGGAGACCTGGACGCGGCGCGGGAAGCGCTGAACGAAGCGGTGCGCCTGGTGCCGGGTTTTGGCGACGCCTGGAACTCGCTGGCAAGACTGAAACGTTTCGACAGCGGTGATCCCACGATTGAGATCATGACGGCGGAGGTGGCTCGGCCCGGCATCGCCACCAACGAGGTGATCTCCTTCAACTACGCCCTGGGCAAAGCCCACGAAGATCTGGGCGACGACGAAGGGGCCATGGAACACTACCGCGCCGGCGCGGCGGCGAAGCGCAAACTCATCGACTACGACTTTGACGCGTATCGCAATCTGATTGAATCAACCATCAATGCTTTCGCGTCGTTTCCTGACCAGGCCAACCCGCTTTTCTCTGAACCTCGGCCGGTGTTCATCGTCGGCATGCCGCGCTCCGGCTCGACCCTGGTGGAGCAGATCATCTCCCGTCACGGGGAGGTCACCAGTGCCGGTGAGTTGACGGCCTTTCCACAACTGGTGGGGAAGCTGGATCAGCTACTGACTTCGCGCGGAGGCTATCCCGCGGGTGTCGCGCAGATGACCAGCGGCGAGCTGGAGCAGATGTCCAAAGCGTATTTGGAGTATCTGCGCGGCAAAGCATCGGGGAGTCCGGTGGCGACGGACAAAATGCTGCTCAATTACCTGTGTTGCGGACTCATCGCGATGGCCCTGCCGGATGCCCGTATCATTCATTGTGAGCGCGATCCGCTGGATAACTGTTTTTCCTGTTATACGACCCTGTTCGGCACGGGGCAGGAGTACAGCTACGAGTTGTCCGAACTCGGAAGGCACTACCGCTGGTACCGCAAGCTGATGCAACACTGGCAGACGCTGCTTGGTGAACGGATGCTCACGGTTCGATACGAGCAGTTAGTGGAGAATCCGGAGCTGGTAGTGCGCGCGTTGCTGGAGTTCCTGGGGTTGGAGTGGGACGCGGCCTGTCTCAACCCTGCGGTGGATCGCCGCCCGGTGCGTACCGCCAGCATGGCTCAGGTGCGACGACCCTTGTACGCCTCGTCCGTGGGGCGGGGGCGGCGCTTTGCACCGTATCTGCAGGCTTTGATCGAGGCGCTGGAAAACGAAAACTAACCCGGGGGGGGCGATGGGCCCGCGTTGCCCCGTTCCTCACGCAGCACGATCGAATCGATGTTGTTGTCGAACAGCCGTCGTCGTGCGAACTCCGTGTCCCGCGCCCGCTCAAAGGGGCCGATTCGGACCCGGTACCAAACACGCGCATCGATGCGAACCCGGACGATCCGCGGCTCGAAGCCCAGCAGCGTGCAACGCGCCTTGAGTTCGTCGGCATCTTTCCTCGACGCGAAGGAACCTACCTGCAACTGGTACTGAAAACTTGTCTGGCGCTCATCCACGGTTTCCAGTTCTGCGGGCGGAATCACGACTTCCATTTTGCTAAGAATTTCGTAAAACTCGAACTCCGGGGCACTTTCGTCGGGAGGATCCAGCACCACCGCTTCTCGTTGTGGTGTCGATTTGTCAGGAACCGGCGCAAGAACGGCATTCAGCTTGCTGAGAGTGTCGCCTACCAGATCGTGGAAAGGCGTGGCGAGGGCGAGCACGCTACCGATCACGACCCCCAGCACTATCCAGATCGACAGAGGAAACCTTTTCTTGTTTTGCGTTTTCTTGCGTCGTGTGCCACGCGACGATTGTCCGGGTACACGGCCTGCGTTCTTGTAGTCGCGGTTACTCATGACTCGGATTGGCCGGCAGCGGGATGTTCTTACATGCTTTCCGGCGCGGAAACGCCCAGCAGGTCGAGTCCGTTGGCGATCACCTGTTTGACGGCAAGAATCAGGTTGAGGCGGGCATCGCGCAGGCCCGCTTCGTCCACCAGGAATTTGTGCGCGTTGTAATAGGTGTGCAGGTCGTTGGCCAGGTCACGAAGGTAATGCGCGATCATATGAGGCGTCCGGTTGTGCGTGGCGGTGAGTACCAGTTCCGGGTATCGGGCCAGCGAGGTGAACAGGGCTTCCTCGTGACTCTCGCCAAGGAGTTCCAGGTTCGCCATGCCCGCGTCCGCATCGCGCGACCAACCTTTCTCAGCCAACTCCCGGAACACGCTGCAAATCCGCGCATGGGCATATTGAATGTAATAAACCGGGTTGTCGTTGCTCTGGGATTTCGCCAGGTCAAGGTCAAACTCCAAATGCTGCTCGTGCCCGCGCATGATATAGAAAAACCTCGCGGCATCGTTACCCACATCGTTACGGAGTTCTCTTAACGTTACGAACTGACCTGAGCGGGTGGACATCTGCACCTTCTTCCCGCCCCGGTACAGGGTGGCGAATTGAACCAGCGGGATTTCCATGTCATCCGGGTTGATGCCCAGGGCGCGACCGGCGAAACGCAGGCGTGTCACATAACCGTGGTGGTCAGCTCCGAATACATAAATCAGCGTATCGGCGCCGCGTTCGCGCTTGTTCAGCATGTACGCGCAGTCGGAAGCGAAATAGGTGCTCTGGCCGTTGGCGCGCACGAGTACCCGGTCCTTGTCGTCACCGAAGTCTGTGGCGCGGAACCACAAGGCACCGTCTTTTTCATAGGTTTGATCCGCTTCGCGCAGTCTGTCAATCGCGTGTTTGATGCCGTCAGCTTCTTCCAGGCTGCGTTCCGAGAACCAGCAATTCACTTCCACGCGGAATTCACGGAGGTCGTCCTTGATGTCATCGAGGATGATGTTCAGTGCCAGATCGAACACGTTCATGTAGTCGGTGTCACCGAGGAGAGTTTTTGCGCGGCCGATGAGGGCGTCGATGTGCACCTCTTTGTCCCCGTCGGGCGCATCCGCGGGTACCCCTTCGGTGACAAGGTCCCAGGGATGTTGCAGTTCGTCACCGAAGCGCGCGGTGATCGCATCGGCAATGTCGTAAATGTAGTCCCCGCGATAACCGTTGCTCGGAAATACGACGGGTTCGCCGTTGCGTTCCAGATAGCGCAACCAGACACTGGTTGCGAGGATATTCATCTGCCGTCCGTAATCGTTGACGTAATACTCGCGCTGTACCTTGTAACCCGTGGCATCCAGCAGGTTGGCGAGCGTTGCCCCGTAAGCGGCGCCCCTGCCGTGGCCCACATGCAAAGGGCCCGTGGGGTTGGCCGACACGAATTCCACGTTGACAGTCTGTCCGCCACCCTGGGTGCTGCGCCCGTACGGGTTTCCCTGTTCCAGGACTCGTTCAACGACGGAGCGTCTTTCAATGCCCGCCAGGAAGAAGTTGATAAACCCGGGACCGGCGACTTCGACCTTCTCCACTGCCGCGTCTTCGGGCAGGGCGTCGATGATGGCCTCAGCCAACTCACGTGGGTTGCGCTTCGTGACTTTGGCCAGGGTGAGCGCCACGTTGGTGGCGAAGTCACCGTGTTCCTTGCTTCGGGTGCGCTCGATTTGAATATTGGGCGAAAGGTCCCCGGGCAGGACACCATCGCCCTGCATCGCGTCCAGCGCCCGCTTCACCAGATCCTGCAGCAAATCCTTCACCAACACAGGCCCCTATGGTCAAACTTGGGATCAAACCCGGAACAGTTTACGAGTTAGGCGCAAAAAGGCTACCGGCGGCGGCAACAACGCGGCCCACCAGCGAAGCGACGTCCGCCGATCTGCCCCCGGCACCTGTCCACCGGGTCCACATCGAGGGACCCACGGGGCAACGACGCCGTCAGTACCTGTCCACCGGGTCCACATCCAGGGACCCACGGGGCAACGACGCCATCAGTACCTGTCCACCGGGTCCACATCGAGGGACCCACGGGGCAACGATGCCATCAGTACATGTCCACCGGGTCCACATCGAGGGACCAACGGACTTTTCTGGCCGAATCCAGGGTTTCCAGCTTCTGGACCCAGGGGTCGAGGAAGGTGTGCAGCGCTTCTCGCCAGGCCGAGTGCACCAGCAACTGGCTCCGGAAACGGCCGGCGCGCCTTTCCATGGGTGCGGGAACCGGGCCCATGAGCTGTACACCTTCTGTCAGCCATGGGCTGGCAACCCCGGCGGCTTCGGCCAGGAAACGCTCCCCCGCCGCCTGTTGCGGGGATTCTGCCCGGAGCAACGCCAGAAAGGCGTAGGGAGGAAGGGCCGCGGCCTTGCGTTCGGCGAGCGCCGCGTCGGCAAAAGCAGAATAGCCGTCGGCCAGCAGCGTCTGCAGGAGCGGGTGGTCGGGTTGGTGGGTCTGCAACAGGACTTCGCCCTCGCGCTCACCGCGCCCGGCGCGTCCCGAGACTTGTGTGATGAGTTGACCCATCCGCTCGGGTCCGCGGAAATCCGTGGAAAAAAGGCCCTGGTCCATGTCCACGATCCCCACCAGGGTGATATTGGGAAAGTCATGCCCCTTGGCCAGCATCTGCGTGCCCACCAGGACGGCCGGATCGCCGGCGCGGGCCTGGTCCAGCAGCGCTTTCAGTTGTCCCTTTCGGCGGGTGGTGTCCCGGTCCACGCGCAAAACCGGCGTGTCGCTGAATACTTTGCGCAGAAAACCCTCCAGCCTTTCCGTGCCATGTCCCATGTGGAGGAACTCTTGCCCCCCGCAACCCGGACATTGCATCGGGACGGACGTTTCAGCGCCGCAATGATGGCAGCGCAGCTTCTCTGCCGCCGCGTGCAGGGTCATGTGGGCATCGCAGCGGGGGCAATCGGCTGTCCAGCCGCATTCGTGGCAGACCAGCACCGGCGCAAAACCCCTCCGGTTGAGAAACAACAGCACCTGGCCCCGTTCGCGCAGATGCTTGCGCACAGCGTTGATGAGCGTGTCAGACAGACCCTCGCTCATGGGCCGGGTACGTACATCCAGGATCCGTGGTGTGGGCGCGCGATGTCCGGTAGCTCTGTCGGGTAGCTGCAGCAGGGTATAGCGCCCCCGTTCGGCGTTGTTAAGACTTTCCAGAGACGGGGTGGCCGAACCCAGCACTACGGGCACATCGAGCAGGCGGGCGCGCATCACCGCCAGGTCCCGGGCCGAATAGCGAAAACCGTCCTGCTGTTTGAGAGAGAGATCATGTTCCTCATCCACGACGAACAGTCCCGGCCGTGCCAGGGGCGTAAACACCGCCGAACGCGTCCCGATCAGGACTGACAGGTCCCCGTCTCTGGCCGCGCACCAGGCATCCAGACGTTCCCGGTCCGTCAGCCCCGAATGCAAGACTCCGGTTCGTCCCGGGAACCGCGCTTCGAAACGGTCACAGAGTTGGGGTGTGAGCCCGATTTCCGGGACCATCACCAGGGCTTGTTGGCCCCGTTCCACTACCCGCGCGATAGCCTGGAGATAGACCTCAGTCTTGCCGCTGCCGGTCACGCCATGGAGCAGATAAGCCCCGAAACCGTCCAGGGCGCCGGTGATGGTCTCCACCGCGCTTTGCTGCGATTCGTTGAGGGGCCGGGCGGGTTCAACCGGGCCACCCGCCGGCGCCTGGATCTCGACCTGAGCAACCCAGCCGCGCCGGCCCAGACCCGCCAGGCCGCCGCGCCAATTGCCCAGGGTCTTGTTCAGGGTCTCGGCGCTCACCGCCTGATCATGCTCGAGAAGAAACTCCATGACCGCCCGCTGGCGTGGCGCCCGGGCCAGCGCCGTGGCAATCGTCGTCGGGTCCGCGCACCGGCCGGCGGTTGTCACCGTCCAGCCGCGGGGCCTGGTGCGTTGTGCGGGCGATCCTCGTCGCAGCAGCACGGGCAGCGCCGTGCTCAGCGTCTCGCCGGGTGGGTGGTGGTAGTAGGTCCACGCCCAGCGCAGCAACTCCAGCAAATCCGCAGGCAGGAGCGGCGAGGTATCCAGCAAGGCTTCCATTTCTTTCAGCCGGTCCCGCGGGACATGGGTGCGCTGACTGGTTCCCACGAGTACGCCGGTCAGCCGGCGCGACCCAAAGGGCACGCGCACGCGTATCCCCGGCGCCAGCGCGTCTTCAGGCGTGCGGGGCGGGGGCAGGTAGTCGAACAGGCGGCGGAGGGGCGTGGGCAGAGCCACCTGGCAGATCAAGGGCATCGCAGTATTGTGCGTCAAAACTGCGCGTCAGGAGGGTCCACCAGGCCGCCGTTTCCGACAAACGATGCAACCCGGACTCTTCGTCAAATCTGTCGCCCGCGGGACCCGGGTCCCGCTCCCAAGTACTTGTTCCTGGCGATGTTTCCGGGATATCCACAAAGTCTGTGGATAAGTTTGTGGATAGATCGACACGAAAGCTTGCTAAGTCGTGGATGGCGTTGCAGTTGTTCCGGCGTGGCGGTTTTTTCGACGACGACTCGAACCCCTTGACCCGCGCGGAATCAGACCGCATCCGGGGCCCGGTCCTGATGGTCGCCAGGGAGTGATTGAACTGATCACCAGGCTGACCCGTCGCCTGTGAATAACCGTTCCCTTCGCCGCGGGCCGCTGGCTAAGTGGCGGAATTGAAAGCAGTTTTGCCTTATCCACACAAGCTGTGGATAAGGTCGTGGATAACTTGCCCGTGACTGACCCCCGACCGTTACGAATTGCACATTGGCTCCGCTTTGCTGACATTTTGAGCAATCTGCAAAATCATTCTGAAACAATGACTTACAACGCCTGCCAGGTTTGAGCGTGGGAACGAGGCTTTTCATGGGGCAACCACGTGACAATGGGCGCGGCCTTGTGCATAACAGCATTGCGGCGGGCGAAGTTGTGGGCTGATGTTCCCTAGAAACGCGATGCTCACCGGGTCGGGCAAGGCCCCGATGTTGAGGCAAGGTCCTGCGGCGGCTCGCCATCCGGCTGGCTGTGGGCCCCTGTGGCCCCTTGTGGCCCCATCGTGGGCATGGAGAGCCGTGCGGGGGCCCGGCCCGGGTTGAGCGCGGATCAGCCTTCAGGCTTGGAGAAGCGGAAGGCGAACTTGTCGGTGTTCCCCCGGATCGACGGATCGAAGCTGGATACGCCGTGGTCATCTTCCGGGTTGCGCAGGGCCTCCGAGGCCTCCACGAACACGAAACCGATGCGCTCGAAATCCTGTCTGGCGAATTCCGGGTCGATGCGATGGAAATCCTGGGTCACCGCGTGTCCGGTGCCGGCATTGGCGGCGTGGTCGATGACCACCAGCGTGCCGCCTGGTTTGATGGCGTCGTAGATCTGGGAGAGAAAGTCCTTCGCGTCGATGGCGGGCCAGTCGGAATCCGTGTAGTAGACGTCGTGATAACTCATGATCATCAAAGCCAGGTCAAAGCTGTCATCTTCGAGCTTCAGGTCCTTCGTTTCGGCGAGATGCGTGACAACATTGGGCAGGCGATTGTCAGCGAAACGCGCGTCATATTGTGTCCCGATCCAACCCTGGTAAGCGTTGTTGGTATGGGCATAAACCTGGCCGTCTTCACCCACCACATAGGAAAGCAGCTCGGAGTAATAGCCTCCCCCGGAAAACACATCCAGCACGATCATTCCCGGGGACGCGCCCATGAATGCCATCATCTGCCCCGGCTTGCTTCGCTCGTCACGTTGCCGGTCGGCGTCTGAACGGGCAGGGTTGTTGACCGCCTCCGCGAGGGGATCGGTTTGCGTGGCCTGGACAATCCCCGGCAGGAACATGCTCAGAACAAGAGTGGTTGACAGGTTGAGCCGATTCATGGATTTCCCTCGCTGCGTCATGGCCATGATCTTTCGACAATGATCCTCGACAATGATCCTCGGCAATGGTCCTTGGCAATGGTAGGCTCAGACTGGTTGCTGGAGCCCGTACCTATAAGTACCGACAGTCACGGTCCGGCAGACACTATACACACACGTGAAGGGCCGGCGATGCAGGACGAATCCGTGACACCGGAAAAACAGCTCGATGTTGCCTCATTGTGGCGCCTACTGAATATCACCCGTCAACTGGCGCGACCGATGGAACTCGAGGCAGCTCTCAGCAACGTTGTTGAGGTTGCCCGAGACGTTCTGGCCGCGGACCGCGGCACGGTTTTCTTGTATGACCAGGACAGGGATGAACTCTATCTCAAGGTGGCAACCGCCGAAGAGGAAATCCGTTTCGCAGCCGACAAGGGTATTGCAGGTGAATGCGCTCAAAGCCGTCTGTGCATCAACGTGTCTGATTGTTATAACGATTCCCGGTTCAATCGTGAGATCGACCAGCAAACCGGTTACAAGACGCGTTGCCTGTTGTCCGTGCCCTTGATTGGAATTGATGAAGAGCTGGTCGGCGTATTACAGGTGCTGAATAAGCAGGACGACCAGGTTTTTGGCTCCGTAGATGAAGAGATTGCGATGGCGCTCGGCGCGCAGTGTGCCGTGACGATTCAACGGGCCAATCTCATCGAAGAATACCGGGAAAAGGAACGCATGGAGCGCGATCTCGCTATCGCCCGCGATATTCAACAAGGTGTGTTTCCTGACGCCATGCCGTCGATGAATGGTTATGAGCTGGCCGGCTGGTCGCAACCCGCGGAAGAGACCGGCGGTGATATATACGACGCCATTGCTCTGGACGAACACAGAGTACTGATTCTGCTCGGGGATGCGACGGGTCACGGGATCGGCCCGGCTTTGTGCGTTACACAGGTCAGAAGCATGTGCCGTATGGCGGCGCGGCTGCAAACCGGGCTGGAAGCAACCATGATGCACATCAACGACCAACTTGAAGCCGATCTTTCGGCCGGTCGGTTCGTCACAGCTTTTCTCGGCGTGCTCGACGCGCGTGACAACCGTGTCAGGTACTGCGCGGCGGGGCAGGCGCCGATGCTGTACCTCAAGGCCGGCGATGATACGGTCACGTTGCTGAACTCGACCTTGATGCCTCTGGGTATCATGCCCGGTCTGGAGGTGGACAACACCGAATCACTGCAACTGGAACCTGGTGATCTGTTCGTCATCATGAGCGACGGAATCTTCGAGGCCCATCGTGGGTCTGAGCTGTTTGGCGTCGAGCGTGTTTGTGATTTTTTTTTGGAACATCGCGAGTTGGGTGCGGCGGAGCTTATTGGAGGTCTCGACGGAGTTCTGCGCAAATTCATGGACGGCACGCCGCAGGCCGATGATATGACGGTTGTAGTCGTCAAACGCATCGCCGGATAATAAGGGGAGCGAAGTGTACGGGAGAACCAACAATGCCTGAGAAACGACTGAAGGAACTGGTTCGTCGCTTGGACGACGAGCTTGAAAGCACGGAATCAGTAAGCACCGAGGATCGGGCCTTGCTGGGCGAACTGATGGAGGATATCGGCCGGGTCGTGGGTGAAGCCGAACACCCACCGACGCTTCGCCAGAAACTGAACGAGGCGGTTAAGCGTTTGGAAGATCGTCACTCCACCATTACTCTCCTTCTCAAACAGACGCTTGATACGCTTGAACGTATCGGGATCTGAAGGTGTGTTGCATGAAAAATTATTATTGGATTCTCTGTGCCATGATTCTCGCGCCGGGATTTGTGGGCGCCGAAGAGACCGAGCTGGTCCCGGCGAAGCAGCTCGTGGATCAGGCGAAAACGCGCATCCAGGTGATTGAGGTTGACGAGTTGGCGGGGATGCGGGACAAAGGCGCGATTATCATTGATGTGCGCGAACCCGACGAGACAAAGAAAGGCATCATCCCGGACGCCGAGATCATTCCCCGCGGCATGCTGGAGTTCCGGGTGGGGCGCATCACCGGGGACCCGGACCAGCTTATCGTGGTGTACTGCCGTTCCGGGAACCGGTCGGCGCTGGCGGCGCTCGCCCTTCAGAACATGGGTTACCGGCAGGTGTACTCGTTGGAAGGGGGCTGGAAGGCGTGGGACGAAGTCAGGAAACTCGAAGCTCTGAGCCCCCGGGACCCGGATAACCGCTGAAGCCGGTCAACCTCCGCGCCCGGTGCGCGTTTTACTCCATGCGGCCGGTTCCGGGGCCGGGGTGGGCCGCGCAGGTGATGCAAAGGGATGGATCCCGACCCCCGGCCCCTTTCGAGCGGGGTGGTTGAGGTAGCGGAGCGTGGCAACAGCGCTGAACATGGCGGCGAATGCAGGCGATATCGAGCCAGCGGCGGGAATCCAGGCTATTACACAAGAAAGGGCGTCGGACCAACTGAAGCCGCTGGATCATTTTCTGAAAGACGTGGAACGTCGTGCTTTTCGCATGGCGCAGGTTGCCGTCGGCAGCCCCGACGATGCGCTGGATATAGTCCAGGACACCATGTTGGGCTTCGCCACACGTTATGCGAACAAGCCCGAGGGTGATTGGCCGCCCCTGTTTTTTCGTGTGCTTCGCAGCAGGATCACCGATTTCTACCGACGCACCGCGGTTCGCCGCCGCTGGACGGTCATGTTCGGCAATCAGGACGGCGAGGACTTCGTCCAGACGGCCCCGGACCCGGCCGGGATAGACCCTTCCCGGGCATTGAGCAGCGCCCAGGCGGGTAAAGCCCTGAACCGGGCTTTGCAGGAATTGCCGCGGCGCCAGCAGGAGGTGTTCATGTTGCGCGTCTGGGAAGGTTTGAGCGTTCGACACACGGCCGTGGCCATGGGTTGTTCCGATGGCTCCGTCAAGACGCATTTATCTCGCGCCATGCACACTTTGCGTGTGGTGCTGGAGGATTACCGGGATGAACCCAGGTGACGAAAAACGGGTCGAGCTGGCCCGCCGCCTTCTTGATGAAAGCATCGAGCATCTCGATGCGGCGACGCTTTCGCGTCTGAACCAGGCTCGCCAACTGGCGCTGGAGGCAGCGAGTCGTGAGAGACATGCGGGTGTCCGCTGGTGGACTTTGCCCGTGGGCACCGTGGCGGCGGCATTTCTTGTCGCGGTAATTTGGTGGCCGCGATCGGCGTTGGACGGGGCGCCGGAGCTGCCCCTCGAAGATATGGAAATTCTGGTGTCGGCCGACAGTCTGGAAATGCTGGAGGAACTGGAATTTTTCATGTGGCTGGAAGAGGCGGACGTGGATGCGGGTTAAGGCGATGCTGCTGGGGATCATGATCTCCGGGGGCGCCTGGTCGGAACAGGAACTTTCGCAGATGCCCGAGAACATCGAATTGACGCCAAGCATGGAGTTGCTGGAGTTTCTTGGGACCTTTCAGGATCGCAGCGGGCACTGGTTTGATCCGTTATTGCTGCTCCCGGTTGATGACGACAAACGCGCGTTGACCCAACATGACGACGAACAGGGCGAGGCACAGACCGGCGAGACACAGGATGATGAATATTAGTCGCACAACCACACTGCTCATACTGTTGTTTGCGGTGACGGTGTCGGCGCAGGAACTCAACGCGGGAACAACCTGGAGCGAACTCAGCCGCGAGCAGCAAGCGATTCTTGCGCCCTACCACGATGGGTGGGACAGTCTGCCGGCAGACAAACAGGCCCGCCTGGCCGATGGGGCGGCGAGTTGGGTGGCGATGGCGCCGGACGAACGGCAGACGCTGACCAGGCGTTTCACGGAATGGCAGGAACTGCCGGGGCTGCAGCGGGCAGAGATCCGGAAGCGTTTCCACGAATTCCAGGGCCTGCCCGTGGACGAACAGATGCGGGTGCGTCGACGTTACGAACTGTTCAAGACGCTGTCGCCCGCGAAACGGCGTGAGCTACGGCAACGTTGGGAACATCTGACGCCCAACGAACGCCATCGTGTGCGCGAACGCCTCAACCGTGCGACCGCCGACCGGCACAAGAAGGAAGGCATGCGGTATTGGGGCGCGCTGGCCGAAGCGCAGAAACTACAACTGCGTGGACTTTGGGTGGAGCTCAGCCCGGAGGAACGTGGCGCCATGAACAACAAGGCGGCTGCCATGAGCATCATGGAGCGGGAACAGTTTCTGAACGAGTTGTTGTATCTGCGCCCGACGGAACGACGGGCCTTCCTGCTCCAGGGGGAGCCGCCACCGCCACCCCTCGACTAGCCCGGCATCCGGCTGCAGGAGCGGCTTTGCAGGAGCGGCTTTCCGGCCGCGATATTGCAGGAGGCGGCATTGCAGGAGCGGCTTTGTAGGAGCGGCTTTCCAGCCGCGATTCCTTAAACCGGCACGAGAATCCGTCGCCAGGCCTTCAGCCCGGGAAACCGGGTCAGACCTTCCTGGCGCATGCGCAAGGCGTGCTCGGTGAGATAGTTGTCCAGCGCCGAGCGGTCCTGGACCCGGTAAAGAACCGTCCAGTACTCTTTTTCCGGCTCGGCCTCCGTCATGTCTTCGGGCCCCTGTTTCAGGATCTCGGCGTTTGCGAAACCGTCAAATCGGAGCATTTCCTCCACATGGTCACGCAACCAGGGCTCGAACGCGTTGGCGATGTCCTCGTCAACAGCGAGATTGACTTCGTAGATGATCATGTCGTTGCGAAACCGATCAACGCCGCCGCAAAGATAGCGAACGTCAGCAAAGTCAAGTAAACGATCCCGATCAGGCCAAACTTGACGAAGGTCAGGAACCAGCCTTGTTTGTAAACGCGTTTTTGCATCAGAAACAGGTAGACCGGTATCCATAGGCCGATGATGATCGCGGTCCATTTAGCAACCGTTCGGACCGTGTCGGCGCCACCGCTCCAGACAGCTGCCAGTGCAGCGCTCGATACGGAGACGAGCAACAGGATCAAAAACGCGAGGAACAGAAAAGAATGGGACTGTAGCGCAACGATCAAATGTTCGGTATAGAAGCGCTTGCTGAAGGCGTAGAACAATTTCAGCAGCAGCGCGAACACCGGCAGCAATAAAAACATCATCTGGGGCAAAGCGCCGAACAGCTTGTCGATAAAGCGTTCCGGGTTGTCGGCTACCCGTTGTCCATGGGTGCGACCATAACGCTCGAATTGCTCTTTGTCCCAGCTGAATATTGACCACAGGCCCAGCTCCTCCTCGTCCGCTTTCTCCTCTCCAGCTTCATTTTCTGCAACATGCTGGCGCGCCGTTTCGAGTTCACTGCGTAACGCGTCGATCGTGGCCTGAGTGCCTTCGCTTGACTCCTCATCCTGGTTGTCCAGGTTCCGCTCGAGTTGTAACATTGCTTTTGCGAGCACATCGACGGTCTGCGTGGCGTTGTCTTCTTCAACGATATTCACGTTGACATCCTGGAACTGTCCTTCGTCGATCGCCAGAAAAGCCAAGGCCAGAAAGAACACGATGCTGACGAGCAGATAAAGCCGCAGGGGTGAGACGTAACGGGCCCGGCGGCCGGCGATGTACTCGTTGGTCAGGAAACCCGGGCGCAGGAGCAGCGGCGGAAAGGTGTTGAACGCCCGGGAGTCAAAACTGAAAAACTCATCAAGCATTTCATAGACGAGCCCCCAGACAGCGCGCATGAAAGTTTTGACTGGCTGGCCGCAACTTGGACAAAAGGGGCCGCTCAGTTCGTATCCGCAGTTGCGGCACTGCATGGCATGCCGATGCAACGCATCGCTTGAGGCCGTGTGATGTTCTTTGTCGCTCACCGCTGCTCTTCAGGCCCACTCTTCAGTCTCTCGGGTGGTTGCGTATACTGCGGGCTTTGTCGCCGCTGCCGGTTTTGCATTCGGGGAACAGGGATCCGTCCACATGCATCTTCTGGGGATCAATCTGAGTTGGCACCAGTTGCGCGTCGAGACGGTTGCGTACCTGCGCCTTGCGGCGCCCATCGTGGTAGGCCAACTCGCCGCGGTGGGCATGAGTTTTGTCGATACCGTGATGGCGGGCAATCTCAATGCCACGGCCCTGGCCTCGGTGGCTGTCGGCAGTGCCGCGTGGATCGGTCCCCTCATTCTCATTATCGGCATTCTGACGTCGGTCACGGCACCGGTAGCACAGGATTATGGCGCCGGGCGCCACGGACGGATAGGCATGACCGTGCGCCAGGCTTTCTGGTTGAGCCAGATGATCGGCATTGTCATGTTCTTTGCCACGCGCCACCTGGACCTCTTGATGGCGTGGTTGGACATCGAGGCCGAGATCGTGGCGTTGGCGGGCGGCTATCTGCGCGCGCTGTCCTGGGGAATCCCCCCCTTGTGCCTGTTTTTCGTGTTGCGTTATTTCAGTGAAGGTCTTGGCCTAACCCGCCCGACGATGTACTTCGGCATTCTGGGCCTGGCGTTCAACGTCCTGGGCAACTGGGTATTCATGTATGGCAAGCTCGGGTTCCCCGCAATGGGTGTCATCGGTTGTGGGGTAGCGACGGCGCTGGTGTTCTGGGCACAGTGCATCGGTTTCGTTCTCTATGTGGCGCTCGGCAGGCGCTACCGGCACGCGGGGGTGTTCCGGCAGTTCGAGTGGCCGAACGGGAAAATCCTCGGGGAATTGTTGCGTCTGGGCGGACCTGTCGGGATCACCTTGTTTGTGGAAGCCAGCCTGTTCATGACGGTGAGCCTGCTCATGGGATCCCTGGGCGTGAATATCGTGGCGGGCCACCAGGTGGCGCTCAACTTTGCGTCCATCACTTTCATGTTGCCGCTCGGTATCGGCATGGCCGCCACGGTGCGTGTCGGCCAGGCCATGGGGGCGAAAGATTACCTGTCTGCGCGCTTTTTCGGGGTGCTGGCGCTGGCCCTGACCATGTGTACCCAGTTCACGTCGGCCTTCGTCATGCTGGTTTTCCCGGAATGGATTGTGGCCATCTACACCCGCGATCCGGTCGTCACCGCCGTTGCGGTCAAGCTGCTGTTTCTTGCCGCCATCTTTCAGATTTCCGATGGTGTGCAGGCCTGCATCGCGGGTGCATTGCGCGGCCTCAAGGACACCACGGTACCCATGATCATCACGGTGCTGGCGTACTGGGGGATCGGTCTGCCGTTGAGTTACTACCTGGGGATAGAGACTGGTAACGGTCCGGCGGGTTTGTGGATCGGGTTTATTGCGGGTTTGTCGGTGGCGGCACTCTTGATGACGTTTCGCTTTTTTCGGCTTTCCACCTTGCTGGTCGGCCAGGATGGCAGAGCGCAAAGCGCCAGCGACCCCTGATCAACGGGACGGTTCAGTCCGAAAAATCCCGCATCTCAGCATCCATACAGCGTATTGCCAAAGCAAGAAAAAGCAGCGGGCGCTTTTGCATCCGCTGCTCGAGTTCACGAAACTGCGATACGAATCAGAGGTTGCGGAACTCTTTCTCCAGATCGAATTCGCTGGCGGTGACGCGTGCCTCGATATCCTGGATGCGGCGATCCAGGTTGCGCAGGCGATCACCTGCATTGGAACGAACTTCACGCCACTCTCGTTGTGCGGCCCCGCCGCGATGACGCCGATATTCCGGGGGTTTGTCCAGGATCATCCAGGCGATGCCGTAAACGATCATGGTTGGCACGGTCACGACAAACAGACACACGAGTGCGATCAGGCGCACGCAGAAACGACTCACATCGAAGAATTTCGCAATGCCTGCACATACGCCGGCGATCCAGGCGTGCCCGGGATCGCGATACAGGCGGTTGGGTCTGTTGCGGTATTCGTTTGCCATCGACTATCTCCAATCAGTACGTTTCGGTGGGAGCGGCATCCTTGCCCTGTAGGAGCGGCTTTGTAGGAGCGGCTTTCCAGCCGCGATTCCTTCCGCATCCGGGGCCGGGATTTGAGGTCCCGGCCCGCGGCCATTGCTCAAGCAGATGCTCGCCCCGAACCTTTGCCCGAACCTTTACCCGGTTCCGCTTTTTGAGAACGACGAGATTTCAGATCGGCGAGTTCCTTCTCGACCTCTTCGCTCACACCCAGGTCCATGAAATCCTCTTCCAGTGAACCGTGGTAACCGAGATCATAAGCTTCGATACGGGACTCGATCTGGTCCATCTTGATCTCCAGTTCCTCGAACTTGCCCAGCACGTCCGTGATTTTTTCCGAGCTTTTCGCGGGCTGCGCATTGCGCACCTGTTCCACGATTTTCTGGCGCTGAACGATCTCACGATGCCGTTTGCGTGCCGTGGCCAGGCGGAACTGAAGCTTGCTGATGTCGTCGTCCACCTTGTGGACGCGTTCATCCAGGGCTTGCTGTTCCTTGTGTAGTGCTCTGACCTCATCGGCGATGCGCACTCGCTCGCCCAATGCCCGCTTGGCCAGGTCGTCACGGTCCTTATCGACGGCCATCTCGGCTTTGCGTTCCCAGTCCAATTCGCGCATTTCGAGCCATTCCACGCGGCGTGTGACGCGCTTTTTCTCGGCCAGACACTGTGCCGCGACGCTACGGGCTTCAGTCAATGTGTCTTCCATGTCGCGCACCACGACCCGCAGCAGTTTCTCCGGGTCTTCGGCCTTCTCAATCATGCTGTTGAGGTTGGCGCTGACGACGTTCCTGAATCGAGTGACAGTTCCCATTCCTTACTCCTTGCGTGCTAAGCCGTTGTGCGAAGCCACGCTCTCAGACGAGCCCAACCGTTGCGGTGGCCGCTGCCACCAGCGTCACGCAGGCGCTTAGCAGCAGGCGCCAAAGGGTGCCTGTGAGGGGGTGCGCTGAATGCGTGTTTTGCATGGCTTCGTTGTTCCGATGTCGAAAACTCGACAGTCTCGAGGGACATGCTTCAGGTTTCGTGCCAGAAACCCGCCACGGGCAGTAACGGGTTGTTCTGAAAGGGGTTTTACGAACAAAGAGGCCCTTGGGCAAATCGCCCGGGGTCCCCGGGGATGGCGGAATTCACCATTTCTTGGGTTTTCAGGCGACAGCAGCGCCGATGCTAAACTGCCGACAGCAGGCCATTGCCTCCGGCACAGGTGCGACCAGGCGGGGCAGGCTAATCTGTGGTGGGGACACTCTGCGCGGGTCCGGGACCCGCGAAACTCGAGGATTCATGGCGCAAAAAAGTCTGGTGGGCAGGTTTTTCAGGGCAATCTGGAATTTGTTCAATGTCATCCGCAAGGTCGTTTTCGGCCTGGCGGCGCTTGGGCTGGTGCTGGTCATGCTCGCGGGGATCATGAGCGGTGGGGATCAGGCCATCGTGCATCGTGGCGCCGCCCTGGTCCTGATGCCCGAGGGCAACGTGGTGGAGCAATACGCTGGTGATCCGGTGGACCTGGCGCTGGCCCGCATGCTGGACCGGCAGATCCCCGAAACGCGCCAACGCGATCTACTCGAGGCCATTCGGCGCGCGACGAATGACCAGCGCATCGGCGCGTTGGTAATCGTGACCAATGAAATGCGGGGCATCGGCCTCAGCAAGCTCCAGGAACTGCGACATGCCATCGAGGCGTTCAAGGCAACGGATCGTCCTGTCATCGCCTATGGCGACAGCTTCATGCAGCACCACTACTACCTGGCCGCCGCCGCCGACGAGGTTTACATGAACCCCCAGGGACTGGTGTTCATGCAGGGCTACTCCGTGTACCCGACTTACTACAAGGAAGGCATGGATAAACTGGAACTGGATGTCCACGTTTTTCGGGTGGGGGAGTACAAGAGCGCTGTAGAACCTTTCCTGCGCAACTCCATGTCCGAGGAAGCGAAGGAAGCGAGCATGCAGTGGTTGGAGTCGCTCTGGACCGCGTACCGGGACGATATCGCCGAAGCCCGGGACCTGGACCCTGACGCCATCGATGATTACGTCTGGCGTTACGCGGAACATCTGCGGGCCAACGGTGGCAGCGGCGCAAAAACCGCTCTCCAGGCAGGCCTGATCGATCACATATCCAGCCGGGACGAAGTCGAAGCTGATCTCATCGAACTCGTAGGCAAAGACTCGAACGGGTCGTTCCTGCAGATCGATTTCCAGAGTTATTTGCAGATCACCGATGCAGAGTCCATATTGCGCCGCTCCGCCAATCGGGTCGGCGTCGTGGTGGCGCGTGGAATCATCCAGGACGGGGACCAGCCCCAGGGGGTCATCGGCGCCACTTCCATAATACGTCTGATTCGCCGCGCCAGGGAAGACGACGACATCAAGGCAGTCGTGCTGCGCGTGGATTCGCCTGGGGGCAGCATCTTTGCGTCTGACGTCATTCGCCGGGAGATCGAACTGACTCGTGACTCAGGTAAGCCTGTGGTTGTTTCGATGAGTTCGCTGGCGACGTCCGGCGGTTACTGGATTTCCATGGATGCGGACGAGATCTGGGCGAACCCGACTACGCTAACCGGTTCCATCGGCATCTTTGGGTTATTTCCGAGTTATTCGCGCACTATTGCCAAAATCGGAATTCATGTGGATGGGGTGGGCACATCGCCGTTGGCGGGTTCCTTGCGCGCGGATCGGCCCCTGCAACCCGAACTGGGTGACGCCATCCAGACAATCGTGGAGCACGGTTATCACGATTTCATCAACAAGGTAGCGGCAGCCCGGGGCAAGACACCAGAAGAAATCGACGCCATCGCGCGAGGCC
>Ga0114949_10000489_pt1 | contig 21394 bp, 18 predicted proteins | sample N074metaG_FD_83505 | JGI IMG/M metagenome (GOLD analysis project Ga0114949, IMG submission 83505) | Deep subsurface microbial communities from Kermadec Trench to uncover new lineages of life (NeLLi) - N074 metaG | ecosystem: Environmental > Aquatic > Marine > Ocean trench > Sediment | place...
AAAGGCAGTAGTTCTGGTCTTTGAATTCGGACTAACCATCGGCGCAATAGCTCTCCCTTATCTCTCTTTAAACCTTGTTCAGACAAAACCATTTCAATTTTTCGAAAAGGTGAGTCACTGCCGGGTAGCGACACATCAGATTCTTCACGTTTGCTGCTGGAGATGATAACTTGCTCACTGGTAGAAATACGCCAGATAAGAATTAATGTAAGGATGCCACCAATCACCCAGAGATGGATCTCATAGTCTTCAAGTTTCTGGTCATTCCACCAGAGTTGAAACAGGAAGTTGTAATTGCCAATGAAATCCAGAACTGGTTGGAACAGACTGGAATGAGCGTTTTCTTCTTCGAACCAGACGCTGGGTGTGGTATCTATGACCAGCCATTCGTCATTGACGTAGGCAATCGTCCAGGCATGTGCGTGACGCTGCCTGACTATATACATACCCAGGGCCTCATTATATTCCTGCACTGCAAAGCCGACGACATATCGAGCGGGGATTCCCATCTGCCTCAGCAATAGTGTGGTTGCTGTCGCAAAATACTCGCAGTGACCTGCTTTTCGTGTCAGAAGAAAGTGTGACAGGGGATCACTAGTTGGACCGGGGTCATCCTGATACAGGCTGTATTTAAATTCTGCAAAATATTGACGGACGAACTTGATTGCTTCCTGGGCGGGATAGTCAGACTTTTGTACTATTTTCGACAGTAGTTCTTCATGGTCATTACCGATAATGAGATCAATATCGTTTGGTGGTTTAAACAACGTACCCCTGGTACCGTACTTGATTTTGTAGGCAGGGCTTGGAACCAGACCCGTTCCCTGTATGGTCCCGTATCTGTTTGACTTGACGTCCAGTGCCGGTAAGTCATTGATCTCAGTCAGGCTTGCGGGTACGGGTATCAGTGCATGCTTTCTGTCGAATTCGATATAAAGTTTCGCAGATCCTTCCACTTCCTTGCGGTCATCACCAAAGCGCCAGATAAAGTCGCCTGCATGTTCAATGGTGTTGAACTTTGGATCCCAAATAGCCCATTCCAGGGAACCTTCCTGGCCAGGGTAGTTATAACTCGCTTCATGTAGCAGGCTGGGGAAGGGAAGTTCACCAGATGCATCTATTCTAAATCGTATCGCGTCAGATAGTTTCATTTGACCGACTTTTCCGAGCGCTGTTCTTGTCCTGAGTGGGTCGGTACGATGTGACAGCCAGTTTGCAATCCACTGGTCTGTTTTTGCCTTTAGTGCGAGATGAGAAGCCCTAAGCCCCTGGTGCGTGAAACTGGCTGTCACAATGACGATAGTGGTCGCCAGGATCCAGATGTTCTTTTTGTAGCGAGTCGACCGCAGCGGGTACAGACACCAGATCAGAGCAATCGCTGCAAGTGGATAAAAAAGTGAGTTGTCTTCCGTGTTTATACCCGCTGCGAGAAGGCACGCCCCAAGGAGGAAGTAATCCATATCCCAGGATTGCTGCACTGGTTCTTTTTGACGCCGCAGTGAGTAAAAGAGGATATCAAGAGACATCTTGTTGGTTGTACTATATGCCAGTACGGCCGTTAGGGGGAAAAATACGATTGGCAGCCAGAGGAGCAGTGTGGTGATGAAATGATAAGTCCTGGCATTCACAAATAGAAAAATAATCATGCCAATTGCCGCCAGTGTGGTCATGTCGGCGACACGATAGAAGTCCTGTTGAGTGAGCGCCCATCGCCGGTTTAGAAAATATCGCGCTTCAAGAATAGTCGCCATCGGAATGGCGAACCAGATTAGGTCTGCCTGGATTCCCCAGCCCAGTACAACAAGTCCCTGGATATATCTGGGTTTGAAATAGGTTCTCACAGGTTTGCCAGCTGATCTGAAATTTGACCAGGGATAAGAATATTGGCGTCAGGCGGTACTTCTTCAAGCGCTTCTTCGTTTCTGGTAACAATAAACAGGACGATCGGAATTCCGGCAGTAGACAATCGTCGCATCAGTTCCTGTCGCTGCTCATCCCAACCTTGCAAAACAACGAGGCATCCACTCATGACTTTTGATTGACTGCTAACGACTTCTATAAGCCTCTGGATAGGTGAGTTACATTTTTCAACGGTAGCAAGTGCTTCCAGTTGGTGATTGGTCTGGGCAAACCCACGACCTGCAGTGATAATTTGTGGCGTATCACTGAGGAATATCAAGTCCATGAGACCATCTGTGTTTTCCATTTGTAACAATAAGCTTGCGGCCACGGACACACTTTCCTCAAATACCACGCTATCGTTTGCGGTAGTATCCAGTATCAGCGCCTGGCGAACAAAAAACTCATCCTGAAATTCTTTGACGATGGGTTTGTCCCGTCTGGCCGTACTCGCCCAGTGGATCTTCCGCATCGAGTCTCCATCTCGATATTCCCTTAAGGAAACAAATTCATCTGATTCGCCAATAGACCAGGTGGAATTAACTCCGCCCGGCTGGAAATGCCGCCCCCCTGGCAGCTCGAAAGACTTGTTAATCTGGTACCGTTTTGGGAGCACGATGAGTTGTTCATGGTGGTCAAAGTTCTGTATTGAATAGTTCAGGCCGAAGGGATCAGGGCAAAGCAGGGTTGTGGAAGTAAAGTAAATGATTCCCCTGCGCAGAGGTGTCGCCACTATTTTAGTGTCAACTGTCGCCTTTAGATTTATCTCAGGAACCATTGCCTGTTTTACGGTAATTCCCGTGTTCAGGCGTTGCAACCACATGAAACGATGGAAGCCAATCCATCGGTCATAGGCGTTTCGTGTTTCTTCACCAGGCTCTCTTGCTACTTTGAATTGTTCCAGACCGGGTGGTACAACCAGGGGGTTGTCGTTCAGCCTCAGCTCATCTTCGATGTGATCACCCTGGTTAGTCACCCTGATAAAATATTCGAACTCCTGGCCTTCGGTAGCGTATTTCGGTAGATGTCGCTCGAGGGTGACTTCAGGCTTCTGGATTCGCAGGGATAGGCGCGACACAATAATCAGACATAGAAGCAAAGCGAACAGTTGATAAACCAGGGTCAGACCAGTATCGATACCCACCGCAGCACAGATAATTGCGCTGGTAATAATCAAGGTGCCTCTATCAGAATTTCGGCGCGAGGCTCTCCTGCTGGCTCTGGATAGTCTTGCATAAGCTGGAAAAATTGAGTCCTTAAACACGGTCTGGAATCCTAGGCTGGCACGGGTATTTCCTGGAGAACTTCTACAACCAGGCTGCTGGCATCCGTTCCGGAGTACTGTGATTCTGGGTCCAGAATCAGGCGATGGGCAATGATTGGCACCGCAAGTTCCTGTATTAGATCTGGGGTCACAAAATCAAAACCTTCAATAAGCGCTAACGCCTGGGAACATTTCATCAGGGTAAGGCTTGCCCTTGGGCTTGCGCCTAGTTGAACGCCGGGATGGGAGCGCGTTGCAGCAATGAGATCGACTATGTAGTGCTTCAATTCATCTGATATGCGTATATTGCTCACCGCTTCCTTGATGGATATTACATCTTTAAGATTAGTACAGGCTTTAAGCTTATCGAGAGGGTGTCCGAATCGTTGTGAATCCAGGATTTGGACTTCATCTTCCCGGGAGACGTATCCAAGATCGAAGCGCATGGCGAAGCGGTCCATCTGTGCTTCAGGCAAGGGGTAGGTTCCGTGGAATTCCACTGGATTTTGGGTGGCAATGACGAAGAACAATTCATCCATTAAAATCCGTTTTCCCTCCACACTTACCTGACCCTCACCCATTGCTTCAAGTAGTGCTGATTGCGTACGTGGAGATGCACGGTTGATTTCGTCTGCCAGCAGTATCTGGGTGAATATGGGTCCTCGCCGAAATTCGAATTCCTTTGATTGCTGATCAAAAATTGAAACGCCAAGAATATCAGAAGGGAGAAGATCAGGCGTGAACTGGATTCGTTTGAACTCTCCATTGATGCTTCCAGCAAGGGATTTGGCCAGGGTAGTTTTCCCGGTACCAGGCACATCCTCAAGGAGAACATGACCACCAGCAAAGAAAGCCGTTAACAACCATTTAATACTGTCATTGCTGCTGCGAATGACTTTCTCAATGTTGTCTTTCAACTGGTTTACCAGGGTACTTTCCCTGGATGGATAAATATCCGGTTGATCTGAAGACATGGGTGACCTTCTGCTCATTCAGTTAACTAACACATCATCACAAGCGAGATTAGATTCGTCAACAGATGCAATTGTAACGCTCTGGAAGTCTAATTGTTATCGTGTTTACCGGCTTCCCAGCCACTGTCTGCCAGACGATTGGTAGCGAAAGACTTTGGTTTGTCTTCAAGGGTTGTTGCCATGGTGTCATTCCACCGGTTCAAAAAACCAAAAAGGGCGATGACAGAAACGATTTCGACTATTTGCTTTTCAGTATAGTGGGAAGCCAGATCTTCCATGTGTGATGCCTCAACGCCATTGGGCGTAATGGCACCGTACAGGGCTACTCGTAGAGCCGCCCTTTCTGCCTCGACAAATTTCGAACTGGTTTCAAACTCAAACGCCTCACTAATTTTTTCTACGGAAATACCGCGTTTTTCAGCACTGTGAGAAGTATGTGCCTGGCAGTATCGGCATCCAGAGGCATTGCTGGCGACGTAGGCAATGAGTTGCTTGAGACCAGGGTCCAATTCGCCAGAACCGAGAACGGTACCTGCAAACGGAGCAAATGCCTGTAGCATTTCAGGCCAGTGGGCCATCGTAAAGAAACTGTTGGGAATGAAACCCATGGATGCTTCAACCATGTTAAACATTGGTTCAAGCTCAGGTAGTTCTGCTCGCTTTTTTTGATTGATATGTGTCATTTTTGCCTCGCTTCATTTAGGTTGCCGGGCGGCGTTGAGCCTAAGATACTCCAATCAGGATACTCAAAATAAGATATCCAGAATTAGAATGCTCAGGCTAAGATATTTGAGCCAAGATACCTGATCTAAGATATTTGATCTCAGATATTTGAGCTAAGAAACTTGATGGCAGGCAACGAGATGATTGTCCGTATGGGATCTTAACTCTGGCGCCTCGTGTTTGCATCTGTCCATCACCACCGGGCATCGGGGATGGAATGGACACCCTGAAGGCGGATCGATGGGAGAGGGGACGTCTCCGGTGAGAACCTGCCGCTGGGCTTTATGATGTGGATCAGGAACTGGAATCGCGGAAATCAGCGATTTCGTGTAAGGGTGTAATGGCTGTCTGTAGACAGACTCACCATCAGTGCTCTCCACGATTTTCCCGAGATACATAATAGCGATGCGATCGGAGATATGTTTGACCACAGCCAGGTCGTGGGCAATGAACAGGTATGACAGGTTAAATTCTTTCTGTAATTCGATCAGCAAGTTCAGGATCTGGCTCTGGATTGATACATCCAGGGCTGAAACCGGTTCATCACAGATAATCAGTTTTGGATTCAAGGCAATTGATCGCGCGATTCCGATTCTCTGCCTCTGTCCCCCGGAAAATTCAAAAGGGTAACGAGTAACAGAGCGTGCAGGTAACCCGACAATCTCAAGTAACTCCGCCACTCGTTTCCTTCTTGATTCCTTGTCGCCAATTTTATGGATGATAAACGGCTCTTCGATAATGTCGCCAACGGTATGTCGTGCATTAAGTGACTCCATTGGATCCTGGAAAATCATCTGGATATTCTGCCTGAACGGTAATAAAGCCTTGCCTTTGAGCCGGGTTAGATCCTGGCCCTCAAAAATAACAGAGCCGGAGGTTGGATTGTACAAACGAGTGATGCATCGCCCCAGAGTAGATTTTCCACAACCTGATTCACCTACCAGGCCCAGTGTTTCGCCTGGTTTAATTGTCAGTGAAACGCCATCGACTGCCTTATTGAATTTACTGGTTCGCAGCAGAATGCCTTCCTTGACCGGGAAGTGCATCTTCAAGTCTTTAACTTCCAGGATTGGAGTGTCTGTCATGCTCAAATTTCCTGCCATCGAAAGCAACTCACTTCATGGTGTGCCTCGATCAGGTGAGTTGGAGGAGAAGATTGTGTGCAGGCGCTGGTTGAGTGAGGACAGCGATTTTCGAATCGACAGCCATCCGGTAGATCCCTGAGACCTGGCACCATACCCTCGATGGTGCTAAGGATAGATTTCGGCACTGTTTCCAGGGTTGGAATGGAAGCAAGCAGGCCACGCGTGTAGGGGTGTGCCGGATGATCAAAAATGTCGTAGACACTGCCTTTCTCTGCCACCTTTCCCGCGTACATGACGACAACCTGCTCACATGTTTCTGCTATCACACCAAGATCATGGGTGATTAGAACGACAGACATACCCATTTCAGATTGTAATTCTTTGATGAGTTCAAGAATTTGAGCCTGTATCGTTACGTCAAGCGCCGTCGTTGGCTCGTCGGCGATAAGCAGTGATGGTTTACAGGCAAGCGCAATGGCAATGACTATCCTTTGTCGCATGCCTCCTGACAGTTGGTGCGGATACTCTCCCATCCTGACTTCTGGAGACGGTATTCCAACGCGGTCGAGAATATCGATGGCTTCCCTTATGGCGAATTGAGACTTGTAGTCGTTGTGCAGGAGCAGTCCCTCTGTTAGCTGCTTACCAATCGTGTGAACAGGATTCAGGGCCGTCATCGGTTCCTGGAATACCATGCCGATATCGTTACCCCTTATTTTTTCCATCTGATTCAGGGGGAGATGTATCAGATCCTGACCTTTAAAGACAATGGAACCCCCGACAATCTGACCCATTGGTTGGGGCAAGAGACGCATGATGGACAAGGCTGTTACGCTCTTGCCGCAACCAGATTCACCGACGATACCGAGAGTCTCTCCTTCATTAACGGAGAAGCTCACCTGATCAACAGCCCGGACCCGACCCTCGTCAGTATCGAATTCAGTGATCAGATCGGTGACTTCGAGTAGTGGCATCTGGGGCTAATCTCAGGGGCTAATCTTTATTGTCATTAAAGACACGAATTTGAGGCTCAAACGTTCGGTCTTCTTTACGAGCAGCCAGAGTATCTGCTTTCATTTCGGTATCAATCCAGTGCACGAAAAGCTGGCCAGCTCCACGGGCATGTTTATAGCTGAATCCTTCAGGATATTGAATCCAACGCCAGTGGCCAAGACGGAAAAATCCCTGGTAGAAACCGGGAACAAATGAAGCATGTTCATGATGTATTTCTGCCATTTCATGAGCCAGCCTGATCATTTCTTCCCTGTTATCGGAGTCTCGATAACTTTCAATCAAACCATCCATCTCTAAAATTGAGAGAGCTTCAAGATTATTAGTCTGGGTTTTCAGCTTGCGGTCTGGATTGACAGAACCATCTTCAAGGAAAGCATCGTCATAAGCATTGTCTGAATGGTAGGTCTCCCAGAACCTGGGATACAGCTCTAGTCCAACGCCGAAGGCTGAAAAATGAATGTCGTGTTTCTTCTCCTGCACCTTTTTCCAGCCAGATGTACCGTCAAGTACTTCAACTCTGAATTCCAGCCCGGCTTTGGCAGCTTCTTGCTTCAGGATTGTGAGCACATCCTTCATATTTTCATAGCCACTGGATAGTGTAAAAGCCAGCTTCTGGCCGCTTTCTTTGACCAGGATTCCGTCCGGGCCGCGTTTATCGAAACCGGCTTTAGAAAAGTGTTCCAGCGCCTTGTTAATATCAAACGGTCTGGATTTCAGGGTTGGATGGGTAAACTCACCATATCCGTCAGATGAGGTCTGCATGCGCGTGTAATCAGCACGGAAAAATTTCTCGATTACCAGATCCCAGTTAGTGGCGTAGTTGATACCAACGCGAATGTCACGATTTTCCAGTAGTGGCTGTGAAGTGTTGATCCAGAGGCCATAGGTTGGTCTTGGTCTTTTGTTGTAGAAAACAGACTTGTGTATGTAACCTGCGGCAACATCAGGATCTTCATCAGGAAGCTTTTCGTACCAGTATTCAGCAAGGTTCAGGCGGAACTGATCAATATCACCACGTTTGAATGCTTCGAACACCTTGGGTGTATCTCGAATAACAGAGAGACGAATACGGTCGGCATTGAAGCGATATCTCCAGCTCCTCTTGTCCTTCGCCCACCAGTCTTTGTTGCGAGTCAGTGTCACAGAACGGCCCTTTTTAACGTCCTCCTCCCTGATAATGTATGCACCAGTGGTTGGTGCAGATCGCCACTGGTAGCGCTCAACAAAGTCATCACCGACTTCTTTAAAAAAATGTTGTGGCATTGCGTTGAGAGAAAGCACTCGTGAATCCATATCCGGTTTAGCATTGGGGAGGGAAATCGACAATGTGTGTGTGTCGTACTTTGTGATATTTGTATACTGGGTTCCATACCAGTTTTTATACCAGGGGGCGACAATATAATCAGACTGGAAAAACCAGAACATGAACATGAAATCATCGGCAGTTAGAGGAATACCATCTGACCAGGTTGCATTTGGGTCGAGCTTCACATAAACCGTTTTCGCATCTCGATCGACGGCCCATGAATCGGCGACGCCTGGATAGTAAACGAATTCTTGCGGATGCCGATGGGCGATTGAAATGGCCGTGTCGTCCAGAATCCAGGGTCTGAAGGATCCGTTGGAATCGGGGCCGACGGTCCGAAACGTCCTCGGGAAATCCTGGAGACGAACATATTCCGTACCGCCTTTCTTGGCATTAGGTGAGCCGATCTCTGGTAGATCAGAACCGTTCTCCCATGTGAGATCAGCAGGCAGGTCCGCCAGTGTTTTAAAACTGAAAAAATCCGGGTGTTCTGCGTAGTAGTCGAGTACTTCCTGGGTATTGTCTATTGTTATTAGATCAGCAGCATCGGCTTCCTGGGACTCATGCGGGGAATCACCACAGGCTGATAGAAAGATGGCCAGAATTACTGAAAGCAGTAACTGGATTGAATTAATTTTTTTCATCTTCAGTTAAATCTCTTAATCTCACGTTCGTGTTGGTCTATTTGTAGACCGTGAATTTTTTTGGATCGAATGACTCTCTTATTGCTTCACCAATAAATGTCACAAGAGTCAACAGAACCACAAGGGTGCCAAAGGCAGAGGTCACTATCCAGGGTGCCGTGCGTAGATTCGCAGTCCCCTGCTTGAGTAGCTCACCGAGACTTGGTGTGGGCGGAGGTAACCCGAAGCCCAGAAAATCGAGTGAGGTTATCGCCGAAATCGCAGAGACAATGATAAATGGCATGAATGTCACCAGGGTGGATAATACGTTGGGCAGGATATGGATAAAAATGATTCGCGTATCAGTGGCACCGATAATCCTAGCGGCGGCAATATAGTCTCTGGATTTTTCTTTGTAGGTTTCCGTTCGCATGTAATAAGTCATAGTAGGCCATGAAAAAAGCACCATCACCGTTAGCAGGATTCCGATCCTGGTCGGAATTGAAAAATTCGAAGGTATGACCGAAAAAACGATAATCACCATATATAGAAACGGTATATTCGACCAGATCTCGATGAGCCTTTGAAACATCAGGTCGAATATGCCGCCGAAATAACCCATTGCGCAGCCGATCGAGATACCGATGACGTAGACGCAGACCATAAATGCCAGTGAAAACATCATCGCAATTCTAGTCCCATAAACCAGACGGGCGAGAATATCTCTACTGGTGGTATCGGTACCTAAATAGTGCTGACTTTCCATAGAAGGCGCTTCCGGCTTGTAAAAACCACTGACTGAATGATTTTCAAATGGGTTGTATGGCACAGGCGGCATGACCAGCCAGTTCCCGGAATCTGCCTCAATGAACTTCTGCTTCAGGTGACGGTAATTAACCTCATAACTGTAGTCCAGACCGAAGTCAGAGCCTGCATGGAAGCGTGTATAGGTTGGGAAATAAAGGTCTCCCTCGTAGCTCACGACCAGGGCGCGACTGTTTACTAGCAGCTCCCCAAAACCCATAAGAACAAGCATTCCGGTAAGAATGAGGAAGCTGTAGTAGCCACGTTTAATGTCGCGGAAACGACGAAGTTTCTTCAGGGTTTGTGGGTCGAAACTGAACATACTGCGTTACTGGAACCTTATTCTCGGGTCGACCAGAGCAACCAGGAAGTCGGAAATGATGTTGCCAACGAGCAACAGGAAGCTCGCGAGAAGTATGACGCCCATGACCACCGGATAGTCTCGGTCTAGTATCGCTGTGAGTCCGAGCAGGCCAAAACCGTCAATATCGAAAATGCTCTCAATGAGGAACGATCCACTAACCAGCAAGGTAATATTCTGACCAAATGTTGTTGCAATGGGAATCAGCGAATTGCGCATAGCGTGACGGGTAACAGATTTTTTAAAGGACACGCCCTTGGCAATTGCAGTCCGTATATAGTCAGCGGCAAGATTGTCAAGCAGGTGATTCTTGAGTAGTAACGTCACCAGGGCAAAACTGCCGACTAAATAACAGATAAGTGGTAACACCGAGTGGTTGATGAGATCAAGGGTCTTGCCCATTGCATCTTTTTCGTCGAAAGCGAAACTCACAAAACCGCCCATTGGAAACCACTCCAACCGAACTGAAAAGTACAACAACAGTAATGAGCCGAGTGCATACCCGGGAATTGCATAGCCAATGAATATCAGAATCGATGAAAAATTATCGACAACAGTACGGTGTTTAATAGCTTTTAGAACACCCAGGGGAATACAGACAATATAGGTAATGACCAGGGTGACCAGCCCATAGTAGAGCGAAACCGGAAATCGATCACGGATAACATTCCATACAGGTTCGTTGTATCTGTAGGATGAACCCAGGTCACCTTGGATGACTTTTGTGACCCAGATGAAATAACTTTCCAGGATGGGTTTATCAAAGCCGTAATATTCTTTGAGTTTCAGCAGTTGGGCGTCTGACAAAGCCATGCCTTGACCGGCAACTGATGTGCTGACTCCCGTACTGGCATTGAGCTGCTGGGATTCCATGATTGCACGTTCCAGTGGACCACCAGGAACAAGGCGTGTAATGGCGAATACGATGATGGTGACGCCCAGCAATGTGGGTGGTATGAGCAACAATCGTCTGATGAAATAATCGCGCATTCTTTATTCTTATCCGCCGGTCATTTCAACCGGAAATTTGAGCAAACCGGTTGGGTGATCCTGGTTCATATTAGTATCTTATGATCGGGCACATGTGATGGTTGGAGCCAATTCGGTGCTGGATGTTGCCACAAGTGGTATCCGCTTGAAAGCGCAACAGTCCCTTTTTCGAGTCATCTCACCGTGTTTTAATAATGGGCATCGATATACCGCTCATTGTGGTCGGGTTTCGAACTGGGGGATATCGTCACAGATATTAAACCAAGTCGCTTTTTCGCCGACAAAGATATGACCTTTGGGTTGTATACGGGGGTCATAATCGAGACAGCCAGCAGGTACATTCCAATTCTCCCCCCAGAGAGAGGGCATCAGGCTGCCGCACTCACCACAGAACGTTGTCCTGAATCGATCTGCATGTGGAAGCTTGTAGTGGGTACACTGATCGTATCCGGATAGCCAAAGCAGCGCTTCTTCAGGAAACATCAGGTTCGTCGCATGAGCCGCAGCACGCGATCGGCGACAACGATCGCAGTGACAATTCATCATGAATTTCGGCTCCCCGACGATCTGGAACTGACAGTTTCCACAGAGACAGCTTCCAGAAGAGGTGGATGTCGAGTCCTTTCGGTTTACAGACCGGCTCGTTTCCTGTCGCGCCATTGAAGGGGGGAATGTTTCAAATTTTCTAAGATCGTCAGTGATCATATACCAGGGTGCTTTGGAACCAGTGAATATGTGGCCGACAATTTTCATGGGGCAAGGATCGAGCAGAGTTCCCACGGGTACTGAATAGTGCTCACCTTCGAGGAAGGGCAGGCTGGAGCCACAGACATCGCACCATGTTCTGGCCAGGTGAGACGAAACTGAATAGCTGCAGATGTAATCTTTACCTGCTGTAAATTCGAGATTGTCCTTGTGCACCGAACTGAACGTGGCAAAAGCTGAACCATGGGACTTCCGGCAGAGGCTGCAGTGACAGCTCAACATATCGCTGCACTTACCAGAAATTTGATAATGCACGCTACCGCACAGGCAACTTCCTTGAATATCCACAGTTCTCATCTCCGCTTTCGTTTAGATTGGTTAGTTCCTGTCCGAGAACTACGCATTGCGGTGCTGGTTCCTCGCTAACCCCTTGATAATCCCTTGATAACCCCTAGATAACCAACATTTGCTGGCCTTCTTACCTATCTGGCCTAAAACACCAGTTTAAGGACAGAAACTAGTTAGTATTTGACTTCCACTGATCTGAATCGGTAGGTGGTCTTACCCAGTCAGAGTTAGAGCGCTGGTACTTTTCTTGTTTCTTCGGTTTGCGAGCCAATTCGGGTACCAGTTCAGCGCGGAGTTGAGCGCAGGCAGTCAGTTGTTGATCACAGCACAGACCTAAACCGTGACCCTCTGGATCTGCGTAACACTTCAGATCGATACCATGAATAATATTTCGTTGCATCGCATGACGAATATTGTAGGGCGAGATACAGTTGAAATTTTCACTTTTAACCCGGCTCATTTTCGCCATGCCCGGCAGCATCACCTGTTTCACGCCTGACCAGTCACGGGTGATTTTGCTGGTCACACTCTGGCAGCCACCCCTACCGACGGAGATTTCGGCGATGGTGAGAGGAGAGAATATCAGGGTAAAACCGAGTGCCAGGAGTGCCAGGAGTGGCGGCCTGGGTCCGGATTCTTTCATGTTATCTCCGCTTGGAAGTATTGATTGAGCAGGTTAGCACAGCTGGATTGTTGCAGTCGTGAATGTCTTCGGTTGACTGACATTTGTGTCAAAGAGAACCGTGTCGGTTCATTTTTGAAGGCACCTGTACACAGCTTCTAATAGTAACTTTGACCTGGGGACTGCCGTTGCGTCTGACTGCATCTGGTTCATGGCATAGCCAAACCCGAGGCCGGTATCAGGGTCTGCAAACCCCAGCGAGCCACCAGCACCAGCGTGACCGAAAGATTCATCATTAGGTCCGTAAGCACTATCACTGTTGAGCATAAAGCCCCTTGCCCGGCGAAGTTTTCCGCCAAGAACCAGATCTTCAATTCCTTCCACCTCTACCTTTGTCGCTTCCCAAAGTGATTCCGGGCCGATGATGCTGGTACCTCCAAGGGTGCCATTCATAGACAGTGCACCGTAGATTTTCGCCAACCCACGTGCACTGGCATGGCCGTTGGATGCCGCAATTTCCGCGTTGCGCCAGGGTGTGCTGCAGGCGTGTTTGAAAGGGGAAATTGAAGGGTTGTGCAGAGAACCAGAATGGAGCCTGGGCATCTTGACCGCCGGGGTTGGCGCAGGTTGTTTGCGTGCCCGGCCTGGACCGATGAGTGTTGCACATCGGTGAAACTCCGATACAGGTAGACCGATATAGAAATCAGCGTCCAGTGGAACAGCCACCTTCTCGTGAAAGTATTCCTTCAACGTCTTCCCGGTTATCCGGCGAATAAGCTCGCCCGGAAAGTAGCCCCACATGATTGCATGATAACCGGCGGCTGTTCCGGGTTCCCAGAGTGGTTTCTGTGCGGCAAGCAGGTTGATCATTTTATCCCAGTCATAGAGGTCTTCGACGGTGAGCCTGGCATCGACTCCGCTCAAGCCTGCCTGGTGGGAGAGCAGCTGTGCGACAGTAATATTCTGTTTCCCTTCAGCGCCAAACTCGGGCCAATAGGTTGCTACCTTTTCTTCATAGTTTATTAATCCTTCATCATGGAGTATGGCGATTGCGAGTGATGCAGGGCCTTTGGTTGCTGAATAGACATTAACCAATGTGTCAGCTTGCCACGCCACGCCCTGATCTCGATCTGTAAATCCACCCCAGAGATCAATGATTTTTTCTCCCTGATGGTAGACACAGAAACTGGCGCCCACTTCGATTTCATTCCATAGGTGTTCGAATTCATCCCGAACAGCTTCAAACCCGGGATTAATAACCCCCTTAACTTCTACTTTCATTTAGCTTCTCAGAAATTCGCGTGTGCCGAATAATATCATTGCCCATCCGGAACATCTCTGGTGCCAGTTTTTGTAGATAGTTTGAACGTGTTCAGGGTCTTGACGTAGTTCCGGTGCGTATTGCTGACTGATGCTTCCCGTAATCTGTTTGATGGATTCCTACTTGTGCTCCTCCAGCCAGGATGCCAGATTTAATTCCACCGGTGGCTGTTGAGGTATAATAAAGTTCGCTGTAATAGCGAGAGGCGTTTAGGCAGAACTCATGTAGGTGTTGTTAGGGAATCCCTGTGCGTAAGACATTCGAAGTAAAGCTGGAACGAATCAGGCGATTAAGTCAAAGCACCCTCGATTTTCGATTCGTGAAAACAGACAGCGACGCCGTTGAGTTTAAACCCGGTCAGTTCTTTCGATTCTGGTTTGTCGATGAAGCAGGGGAGTTTGAGAGGAGTTACAGCCTTTGTAACTCCGGTGACGACATCATTGGCTCTCGTTTTCTTGATCTGGTTGTATCAACCGTCGAGGGCGGTCGTGCGAGTAAATTCCTATTTTCATGCAAAGAAGGTGTCAAGGCGCAGGTAAGTGGCCCCTTTGGGCGGTTGTTAGTGCCTGACCCGTTGCCAAAAAGGTTGATAATGGTTGCAACGAGTGTCGGTATAGCACCGTATATGCCCATGCTGACACAATTATCAGCGGCGCTTGAAAATAACCTCACAGAGGTTGTTTTACTATTTGGTGCACGGACCCGTGATGAGTTTTTGTATAGTGAAGATATCTATTCTCTGGTCACCAGATACAAGAACTTTTCGCTTCGTATGTGCTACTCGCGAGACAGCCTCGCTGATCAAAAATCACATGAGTCCAAAGGTTACGTTACCCCGCAACTCGAGAAGCTGTTCCCGGACCCAGCGTCCGATCATGCCTTGTTGTGTGGCCACCCGCAGATGATTGATGATTGTTACGCAGTGCTGAAAGAAGCCGGATTCAGAGCCCGGCAGGTAACTCGTGAGAAGTACGTGTTTGCCAGAGAACCCAGGGCAAAGCAAAAGAATCTGTTATCAAAAGAGCATAGGCGGCTCATTGCAGAGAAGATGAAGAAGTACCAGAAATAGGTTTGGCCCTGGAACTGTTGAAATTTCCGCGAATCCGATGAGAGTTTTTGAAGTTTCTGTTATCAAATCGGAGTTCTGGGCTCTGTTGATGTTGACTTAACGATCATGAACCCGAACCGGTAGCTCGATAATTCCTTTAACGAAGCTGGATCGCAATCTCTTGGGGTCACCGACGACTTCGATTATGTAGCCCAACAACTGATTCGAACTGTCAATTGTAGCGAATTTAAAGCGTCAGACAATCCCATTAGAGTTATGAGCTTGTGTTAAATTCAGTGATGTTGAAGGACAAGAAACGCCGATTAATTGACTACAAGTATTTGGTGAACCACTCTCTTGCGAGATTAGATCCTTCCTTATAATTCTTCTCATAAATATCGTAATGCTTACCTGGAAACGTATGGTAGGAGCATGGAACCTTGTCCTTCAAAATATCATAAAGCACGGGCAGCTGTGTTGTACGGTCGAAGAGCTCCTCATCCTCCTGATCCATCAGTAAACCTGGTACGTTAATATTTTCGATATCGGCAACATACCGTGCCATTTTTGCATAGTCTGGTTTTCCAGCCAGAGTCTCGTGGGCATCAATGGCAGGAGGTTGGGATCCATAGATGCCACGCGACTTTTCTGCTGCGCGGATTGACCCGACATCTGAAAGGGTCTTGGCAAGGGAAGGTCCACCGACTTGAGCAACCATACATTTTATGCGCTCATCACAAGCTGCAACATAAATGGCGTGACCACAGCCGAAGCTTGAACCCCAGATGCCAATTCTCGACGGATCGACTCCAGGTTCGCTTTCCAGATAGTCCAGGCAACAGGTGATGTCGTGAAATTGATCAAATGGATCGACGACCTCACGTACTGGCTTCACCTTGATGTTGATATAACCATCTTTGTCTGGTTCAGGCTGATGATCATCTGATACCAGACGCGCATCACTTGTAAACCAGCCTCGATAGTCAAAGGTCATGCAGATAAAGCCAGCTTCTGTAAAAAAGGGAGCATAGGAGCTGTTAAGATGTTCCTTCGGTCCACCCCATCCATGACAAAGTAATATGGCGGGTCGTAACTCATCTTCTTCCATATCATCTGGCACGAACAAATTAGCTGATAACTGTGTGCCTTCGCTCCAGACAGTAATGTCTTTTTTCATTTTGAATGGTTCCCTGGGCTTTGGCTTGAAGGATAGCCGCATTTTCCCTGGTTTTGAATTGATCTCAGTGCGCTTCTTGACACATCCAGTGCCAGGGTTCGTAAATAATTTTGTAGGGATTGTTCTTTGGGTAGGACATGACGAATCCGAATTGGCGGGCATTTTCACTTAACCATTGAAAGGCAGAAGTTTTATCAAAATCTTCATTGAGTGGTTCGCAATCGTCAGTGGTGATATCTATCGCCTTGCCTGTGTGATGTTCTGAAAACCCGGGGATCGCATTTACCTGAACGATTTCATGAATTAGTTGCCCTTTGGCGAGTTTGGCTTTGATGAGTTCACACTGATAATCCACTGACCTGAATGCCGAGACTATGGAGAGGTTGATATCATCATTAGCGGCAGCGGATTTCATTTTTTGCCAGCATGTGAGGGTGGTTCTGGTGACAAATTGTTCCCGATCAAAGACATCGAGACCTGCGGATACCAGGTGACTTGCATCTTTACACAAGGGCAGCTGGCAGGCAGAGACCAATTCACTATCAATTCCCAACGCAGACCAGATGTCCTGCCAGTCTGGTGTAGTCATCTCATTGTCGTCATGGTGTCATGACTCTCTGGAAGAAAGCGAATCATTATAATCCGCCGGAAGTAGTTGAAATCAATGGTGGCACACCTGCCGCTGCAGTTCAGTTTTACAGTTGATGCAATCTAATGCCCGGAGTTTACAAACTCAGACAAATGGTGGTCGCTGTTGCCGAACTGTGAATCAACAACCATCAGCCGCTTAAAGTAATGGGCAACCCTGAGTTCCTCGGTCATTCCCATGCCGCCATGTAGCTGGACCGCATTTTGGCCAATAAACCGGCCTGATTTGCCGATGAGAAATTTCAGGGCATGCAGGGTCCTGGCTGCCTCGACTGACCCCTGTGCTTCAAGCATGGTTGCTTTCATGCAGAGTGACTTTGCCAGGCTGTGCTCCATAAACATTTCGGTCATTCTGTGTTTTAACACCTGAAAGTCGCTGAGAGGCTGGTCGAATTGCTGGCGTTGTTTTGTGTATTCGATTGTATCCTTGTAAAGCACTTCCATGGTGCCAACGGCCTCGGCAGAAAGTGCGAGAATTCCCCGGGCAATTACCTTCTTGATAAGAGGGCTGGCATTATCAAGTTCGCCGATGATATCAGCAGACTCGACCCTGACATCATTGAAGGTTATTTCAGATGCTCGAAGGCCATCCACCGTTGGGTAGTCTTCCCTGCTGATACCTTCATTACCGGCGTCAACCAGAAACAGCGTAATACCATCGGCGTCGAGTTGATCCCCGCTGGTTCTTGCTGACACAAGAATCTTGTCAGCAGATTGTGCATTGAGAACTACTGACTTGGTGCCATTAATAAGATAGATGTCGCCATCCTTTTTCGCCGTGGTCGCTATGTCGTTCATGTTGTAGCGTGCCTGTTCTTCTGCATAGGCAAAGGCAGCGATTAAGCTGCCATCAATGATACCGCCTATCACTTCTGATTTTTGCTTCGTAGTACCAGCCTCGGCTATGGCTGTTCCAACCAGGATGACGGTGGGTAGATAGGGCTCAACCACCAGCCCTTTGCCAAATTCTTCCATCAACACCATGGTGTCGACCGGTGTACCACCGATGCCCCCATCTTCCTCTGCAAAGGGTAGCGCCAGCCAACCGAGTTCAGCGAAGAGCTTCCAGGTATCACGACTGAAGCCTTCATCGGTGGCAGTGATTTTATTGCGTTCCGAGACGCTGTATTTGTCTTTAACAAATTTTTGTACGCTGTCTCGAAGCAGTATCTGTTCTTCTGAATAGGAGAGATCCATTATTCATCGAGTCCTTTTAAAAATGCGGGCTGATACCCGGTGATGATAGTTCTAGGAGCCAAGATCCAATACTTTCTTGGCGATGACATCTTTTTGAACCTCACTTGCCCCGCCATATATTGTCGTCGCCCGACCACCCAGATATCCCTGGGTTGCGCCCCGGGCAAATGCCGGACCGACAGACTGGGCACCCCAGGGTGCAGCATAAATACCGGCGGCCTCCAGATTCAGTTGAGTGATCCTCTGCTGTATCTCGGTACCCTTGAGTTTCATGATGGAAGATTCTGGCCCCGGATCGCCACCCACACTGACTGAAGCCAGAGTTCGTAGCTCCGTAAATTCAAGCGCCAGCAACTCGGCTTCCAGCTCACCCACCTTGTTCCTGAATGCAGAGACGTCGAGCAGGTTGCCGTCGCCAACTTTAACTCCTCGCGCATTTTCTTTAGCTTTTTCCAGAGCCAGGACTGAATTCTGGATTCCTGCCAGACCGGTTCTCTCGTGAACGAGCAGGCCTTTGGCGTAGGTCCACCCCTTGCCTTCTTCGCCGACGCGGTCACCGACTGGCACTTTGACATCTGTGAAATAGACTTCATTCACAGAATGACTACCACCGAGGGTGATGATTGGTTTTACCTCAACTCCAGGCGCATCCATGGGTATCAACAGGAAGGTAATCCCCTCTTGTTTGGCCCCCTTATTCGAGGTTCTTGTCAGACAGAATATCCAGTGGGCAATGTGTGCCAGGGTCGTCCAGATTTTTTGGCCATTGACGATGTAGTGTTCGCCATCTTCAGTCAGTTCGGCTTTGGTCTTAAGGTTGGCCAGGTCAGAACCGGCACCGGGTTCTGAATAACCCTGGCACCAGTTGACACTGCCATCACGAATGGATGGTAAAAACCGATCCTGTTGTTCTTTTGTCCCATAATTCATCAGGATGGGTGCCAGCATACCAACCCCAAAAGGCAATACGGGCGGCGTATTGTGACGACCCATCTCCATATCAAATATGTAGCGTTGGGTCGGCGTAAACTCAGGTCCACCAAATTCACCAGGCCATTTTGGGATATCCCAGCCACCCTTGTCTCGGAGTGCTTGAAACCACTCACTCCTTTTAGTCCACATTTCACCGCCGGTTGGCAGATTCTCTTTAATGAACTGTTGGACATCTTGCTGGAAATCAAGGTCTTCCTGGCTAAATTCTGTGTCCATAAGATATCCTGCTGGGAAATAAAAGGCTGACAATCATAGCGAAAAACCCGGGTCAAGTCTTTCGTATGAAGTGAGTGACCTGGCCCAGGGCCAGTTTTGAATCAATTGTGAAATTGACGTGGCAGAGGTATGCAATCGTGAACCTTCTCATCGACCAGCGTATTGCAGAAAGCTTTGGCCTGTTCAAGGCTGTTGAATGGTCCGGTCTGGACCCGATAGTAGGTTCGGTCGGTCCGTGGGGATTCCTCTATAAGCAGGGAGAAACCGTCAAAATTGGCTGGTTTGGTTCTTATAAGATATCGCCATAAAAGATCCGCAGATGCTTTTGAGCTCATTGCACCAAGTTGCACCCTGTAGTAGATGTTGCCTGGTGATGCCTTGATTTTAGGCACAGGAAAACGGATATCATTTGGCAGGCTGAAGTCCCAGTGTTTTGACCAGGGTATGTATTCATCCACGGGAGAGTCGATTGACACTCTGGCAGCATTATATTCTTCAAGTTTGTCATTGGCGCGTGTATATCCACCTTCTGCAGATTTTCTCAGCCAGTGAATGGCTACCTCGAGGTCTGGTTCAACACCAAGGCCTTCAGCCAGCATGACCCCGGAATGGTATTGCGCGGGTGCATAGTTGAGTTCGGCCGCCTTCATATACCAGTAGTATGAACGAGATAAATCCAGCGGAGCGCCTTCACCATATTTATACATTAGTGCCAGGACAGTTTGTGCGCGGGCATCACCTTGTTCGGCGAGGATTCGAAACTCTTTCATTGCGCTCTGGTATTCGTTTCTCCTGTAAACCTCCACTGCCGAGTTGAAATCAGCGCTGACAATCTCGACTGCCAGACAAGCAGCCAGAGTGAGAACAGCCCTGAGTTGTCTTCTATATGAGACCCTGAGCAGTTGTTTCAAGCTAAATTCCCCGGCGCTTCGACGAACGTTCATTGCCTCTCTTAAAGTTTCCAGTCACTTTGGCAATTTCAAGTTGTTGTCCATCGGTATCTACACCTGAGACCTGGTTGAGAAACTTTATCGCTCGTGCCCCATTGAGTATCGTCACGGCTTTTTCGCGATAAAATATGGTCACCTGGTCATCCTTTTGATGCTCAAATCTGAAATGAAGCTGCTGGGCGGACATATGGCATTTTACTTTTAAATATGCAATATATTTTATATGGATGGAATTGCTGGAACAACTTGCTACCAACACTTGTTACCAACACTTGCTATTGATGGAGAATTGAGTTTACGGGTTGTTGAAGTGTGACCCTAGAAATAGCGGTGACAGCCAGAAAATATGAGTTGGATAGAGCTTAATATGAGTTGAAACGCTTTCTGAGGCATTCGGGGTCATAGAAATGGGGAATATAATGAACATTGACACTGATTACCGGTACACAAAGGACAAGACTACATTTGCGTAGTCCCTCACTGGGTATTTCCAGACTGTGCGGGGTAGGAGATGATCTTGAAGAAATCCATCCATGAGCTGAAAACCAGCCGGGGTGCAGAGGATGCAGAAAATCTGAAGTTGCTACAGCGAGTTGCGACAAAAGACAAGGTGGCATTCGAAAAGCTCTATGCTCGATTTTACCCGCAGCTAACACGATATCTTAGTCGCCTGATGCGGCGGCCGGAAATGGTGGAAGAAGTTGTCAATGATACATTGTTCGTGGTTTGGGAGAAGGCCGATCAATTCCAGGGTCGATCCAAGGTATCTACCTGGGTGACAGGAATTGCCTACCTGAAAGGAATTAAAGCTCTCGACCGGTTAAGAATGATGCCAGAGCAACAGGCTGCAAGCCTGGCCGAAGCTGAAAATATTGAAGAAACACAGGATCTTATTAGCAGACTGGGGTTGGGAGAATGGCTTTCATCAGGTTTGGATCAGGTTTCAGTCGATCAGCGATCCGTGGTCGAACTCACCTACTTTTCAGGCTATTCCTACCAGGAAATCGCAGATATTATGAAATGCCCCGTGAATACGGTAAAAACCAGAATGTTCCATGCCCGGCGCAGGTTGGCAAAACTTTTACCGTTGCTTGAGGAACACACCAGTGCTGATACGAGCGCTGAT